>ULTM01012129.1_pt1 | contig 34742 bp, 39 predicted proteins | sample 1957641 | NCBI WGS metagenome assembly ULTM01 (sample SAMEA4835735, study PRJEB28245) | human gut metagenome | biome: gut microbiome; material: fecal sample | place: Denmark | collected 2008 | reverse complement strand
ATAGTATATATAATAAAGAATATCTATAATATACATAAAAATATATTGTAGATTAACTATTCAAAAAACAAAGGAGTTATTTTTATGTACAATGATTTTGGTGGACAGAGATATTTAATGGAGCACGGCAGCGTTATTATGAGATACATCAAAGAATGTGGCACTTTCATGAAAGAACAGGCGTACTTAATGCTTCCGCAGAAACACTACAGCACAGTAGATAAGGTGTTGAGAGGACTAAAAGCTGAACGTTGCATTTTTGAGAAAGAAAAAGGTTACTATGTGGCAAACCCAAGGGGGGGAATCAACTACAAAATGCTCAATTGCTTATGGGTATTGCTTGATATGAAAGGGGATGCAATTCTTAAAGAAGGAAGCATAGATGCACCTTTTTGGTTGAAGCCAGCTACTCAGCCAGCACTATTATCCTATGTGAAAAACACTATTTTATACGATATTGTTCCAGTAAATAGGGGAGAGGAAATAATCCTGAAAGTTCTTGAAGATAATTATAAACAGGAACAGGAAAAATACCCAGAAAGCAAGCACAAATACATTATCGTAGTACCGAATGAGAGTGTTTTAGAGACTATGCCAGAGCTGGAAATTCCGCATTTGTTTGCTATTGTAAAGGAACTTTCAAGCAGCCAGATGGATTATGAGAGCAAAAACTTGGTTGATATTGACTATTATGAGGGATAAAAACGGTCATGAGAGACTTTAATATTTTTGGGGAGGACAGCAAAAACCCTGATAAATCAAGAGTTCTCCCACCTATACCTACAAAAAAGTCTTATAAAACGATGTCAGATGCAGAGATTGAAGATACGATTGATAAGATAAAAAGGCTTTCTAATCGTGCGGTTGCTTGCCTGATTACAGGGAAAAACATTGAAAAAAACAATGTAGAACAGTTTTCCTGGGCGTTATATTTACTGGAACAGGCATTAAACCATACACGGGAGCTGGCAAATGAGTTGGTAAATGAGGAATGCCATGAGATAAAACAAGTGGATTTTCCTGTTGAATCATCAAAAATTGCAATTAAAAATAGCTGGATTTCCATTGATTTACCCTTACTTGTTCCTAAAAGGAAGGCAAACCAACATACCACTTATTACTGTGATAAGCTGGAAGAACTGCTAAAGAATATTGATATTCCACCCAGACTTAAAACGGAAAAAGTGGCAATTACATTCTTGCATTGTTATAAAAAAGAACATGCAAATTGGACAAAAAGAGACCATGACAATCTGGATGTAAAGTGGATTATAGATGCTCTGAACAATCATTTTTTTATAGATGATGGTCCTTTTAGAACTAGCTTATATCACCATACAGCAACAGACTTTCGAGACCATACGGTATTGTTTCTTGTGCCGATGGTGGAATTTCCGTCCTTTATTTCCGAAAGGATTCCGGAATGGGAAAATGGCAAAGTGAGGTAGCAAAAATAGGGAGAAATAGCAAAAACGCTACCTTACTTTTATGGTAAAAACGCTACCTTACTTTATGATTGAGAGACCCTTACTTTTTTGCCCTACAAAAATACAGCAAAAAAATAAGGGGGTAAAAATCAAAAAAACATTGAAAATCAAAGAAAAATTAATGCGAAAAATCAAGGAAATGCTACTTGATTTATGTAGTAAGGTAACATTTTTGAATTTATTCTATTGTGAGGAATGTAAGGGTGCTATGTAGGATGAAAATATACCCATTAAATATATTGTGAGCGAGGGCGATTTTTTATGATAGAGTACGGAACATTTAAGCACAAGCTATTGAGCACAATGGTTATAGCTGGGGAGTATCCATACAAGTCATTAGACCTTATGATGGAGAGTCCAATTAGAAAAAGAGAAGTTATTAATCAATTAAAAGATAAGGGTTACATTGATATTAAAACAATAAGTGGAATCAAACGAATCAGATTTAAAATGTTTGATAAGAAGAAAAATGAGTACTGTCAGGACTTATTCAAAGGAGCTGAATTATATAAGCCAAATGAAAAAGTGAGAGTCAGTGCAAGAAAACTAGAACGTATAGACAGAATAGCAGAAGTCCTCATAATGATGATGGAAGCTGGAATTAATGTAACAGATGAAGAGAAACCAGAAATCTCAAACATGGAAGTTATTGAAGAAACAGATGAAAGAATACCTTACTTTATAACAAGTCTCGAAGCGAGAGCTGCAATAGAGATTAAAGAGGATAAGGGAAAAGGTTCACGATTTCATGGAACAATGGTGAGTAGTGGTGGATTGTATAACATTTACAACATGGGGGATTCCATGATGGAGTGGGTTCGACCATCAGAGTATACAGCAGTGGATTTTAATTTACAGTATCAAATGCATGTGCTTCCGTGGGGAAAACTATATAAAGAATGGTACGGAAAAAGTGCAATCATTTTTTCAAGGTCTATGGAATATGTTGTTGATTTCGTAAAAGGCAATGTCACACCTCGCCATGGACACGGGACAAGCAAAAATCTGGTAAATATCAATAATTATTATGACCACACATTTTACCTTCCGTTATCTTATCAAGGACAGGTCATGTTAAACATGATGGCTTTGAAAAATTGGCATTATTATCTGGTAGGGCTATTTTACAAAAAAGAAGACCTTGCATCGAAAGAGGTCAAAATGTCAATAGCCTGTGATGCTACACAAGACGGATGTTACTCATTGGTTTTTATGGATGGAGACATAGGTAGGTTGAAAAAATTCGTGAATCAAGATATCATGCCAGAAAATTACGGGCAGTACAAAATCCTCTGTTATGATTTTCAAGAAGAAGTTGTAAAAAAACTTGCCCCCAAAGGGATGGATGTGATTGCATTTGATTTTGAGAAAATCACAAATGGCTTTTATGATGTATATGAGCAATTCAATGCAGAAACAGAAGACAGCCAAAAGTAAGGCTGCTGCCTGTCCTCTATCTACGCCATCATCCCGCCACTTTGAAATATTGGTGAGAAGCAAACCATGGCTGCTGCCCGCCCCACCTCCAACCATAAATAACACTCATGTAATCTAAACAATAGAGAAGATGAGAGAAAGGAATAGTAAAATGTCAAATTTCGAAGAGACTAATCTTGGGAAGATGTTTACCCGACTCAAGATATATTACAAAGCACATCCTAACCAGATAAAGATACAGGTAGGAATTATATTCCTGATATCTACAGTAGTATGTGGTCAAGCCGGACAGAGCCTTGATTTATTAACTTCTGGAAAAGTCCATTCGAATTGGAATCCAATCTACTTACTGTACTATGCATGGATACGGATGTTTTTAGTGACCTTCCTAATTAATGTGGCAGCGAACACAGTAATCCTATATGTCAAAATCAATAAGGAAAAGACTCTGCATGATAAAGAGAGAAACTTTGATATTTCAGAGAAAGGAACTATGGGAACCGGGGGGTTCATGCAAGCCAACGATAAAACGAAAGCCTTGATAATGGATGAGATAGAAAACATCAACGGGGCTATTCTTGGTCGAGACCCAGAAACAAAACTGATATGTTCCCCCAAAAAGACCCTCTATATCAATAACCATAAAGTCGTATGTGGTGGTTCTGGTGCGAGGAAGACAACGACTCAGGTATTAAACGAGCTATTCCAGGTTATAAAAAGAAATGAATCCTTTATTGTAACAGACCCCAAGGGAGAGATTTATGAAATGCTGTCCGTTATGGTAGAGAAGAGAGGATACAAGACAAAAGTATTAAATCTTGTTAATCTCGAAAACTCAGATGGAATAGATTTCTTAAAAAGCTGTCGGGATAAAAACGGAAAACAGGATAAAGAGATAGAAGCCGTACAGACCTTGGTAAAGGTTATCATGGCAAATACCACAGAAGATAAGACAGATGGTTTCTGGGATGATAACCAAAAGGGACTTTTAACTGCTGCCATGTTGTATGTCATGTACGATACAACAGGTCAAACAGAGCCAACACTTGCCGGGACATATGAATTCCTGCTAAAGACAGACAAAGCAGAGATTGATAGAAAATTTGAAAATCTGGACAATGAGCATCCGGCAAAAGCACCGTATCTGCTCTATGCGAGACCAGAAGCGAAAGTACGAGACAGTGTAATCAATGGATTATTAATGAGACTCCAGATATTTCAAACCAATGCTGCAAAAAGGATTGTATCCTCAGATGAAATAGATATAACGCTTCCATCAAAGGAGAAATGTGCTTACTTTGTTATCATGTCTGACCAAACATCAACCTTTGACTTTATAGCGAGTTTATTTTTCAGTATGTTCTTCATTAAGGAAGTGCAGTATGTAGACTCACTGAAAAAACAGGTGAGAGAGAGTGAAGAACTCATTCCAGTAAATCTGGTCATGGATGAGTTCCCGTCAATAGGAACTATTCCGGATTTCGGAAAGAAACTGGCAACAGTACGTTCTCGAAAAATCAACATCACAATTATATTTCAGAACTACGGTCAGTTGATGGATAAATACAAAGACAATCAGTGGGAGACCATTGTAGCCAACTGCGATACCAACATTTACCTTGGAGGTAATGACTCAGAAAAAACTGTAGATTATTACTACAAACGATTAGGAGAAATGACGGTATTAACGAAAGGAAAGCGTACACAGGAAAAATTGCTTTCCCTTACAGACAATAAATTCCACCCATCCTATGGAACATCTGAGTCAGAGTCCAGCAGACCTGTAATGACAAAAGACGAACTGCTGAGAATGCCAACAGATGAAGCTCTCGTGCTTATGAAATCATGTAGACCATTGAAGGTTTTGAAATTTGTTTATACAGAGCACCCCATGGCTGCTGAAATCGTAGAACGAAACCCAACGATTCATGTTCCGGAGTGGAGAAGACAATTAGAGGGATACCCAGACCTTCCGGACAATGAACTGGAATATGTCAATGCATGGCTGGAGGATGGAGGTCGCATAAAAGAGTATCTGGATTTACATGAAGATGATAAAACCTATTGCCTGATGGATTACCTGTACGATGTCTATAGAGAAGAGTACATAAGACTGAAAAACGCTTTGGAAAGAAAAACAGGCGAGCCATTCAGCGTACAACAGGAGCAGATAGACAATCAATTTATTGAATCGGAAAATGCAGAAAACGAAGAAAATGAAAAATCGGAAAAAATGGTTGAGTCAGAAACGGAAAATCCGAATAACGAGAATCAGCCCTCTGCTGATGTAGATGATTCGGAAAAAGAAACGGATTCTGGAGTAACAGTAAAAAGATTCAATATTACGGGATTGAAAAACAAAGCCTTTCAAAAAGGTGGTTCTGGGAAAGAAAATCAAAAAGGAAACACTCAGGGAGGAAAATCCGGAAATTCAGACACATCAGAATCCTCTGCTTCCAGCAACACTCCGCAAAGAGCAAACCTGTCCGGATGGAACATGGCAAAGAAAGGAGATAATGACCATACAGATAAAGCAACCTCTTCTGAAAAAGGAACACAGCAGATAGACCCAAGCAGCTATTTAGCATTTTCTGCTTCTTCGAATACAGGAAAAACGGAAAACACTCCCAATACTGCCAGTCCACTAAAAAGCAGAATGGAACAAATGAAAGAGGAAAAAGAGCGAAAAAGGAAACGTTTTTCAAAAACTGATAAAGACCAAATGCAGAAAGAGGAAGAAGAAAATGAAAAGAGACTGAAAGAACTGCAAAAACAGGATGATGTGCAGCCTGTACAGGAAGAACAGTCCGAAGAACCAGCTGTAGAAAACCCGGAAGTTCTGGAAAACCCGGAAGCACCCGCAGCAGATGCTATGAACCAGGCTTTTTCTGCATCTGAATCTCTGGATGCACTAGAAACTGTGAAAGAAGCAAAAAAAGAGTCTGTAGATGAAATAAATCTAACAGAGAACTTTGCGCCGGAACAGTCGGAACAGGAGAACACCGAATCGAACTCTTCCTCCCAGCCATTCCCGACAATCTCAAATCAGAGCGTGGTATCACAAGAGCTACTGGAAGATAAAAGAGATATAGATGATTTTGAAGACTTTGATTCGTCTGTTGAGTTTTCTTTACCAGAAGCAACTGGAACAGAGATGGAAGATGAGGAAGATATAGATATTGTTGTGGATACTGCTCCAGAGGATATCAATGTCATACCAGACTTTGATAAGCCATCTGCTGCCGAAATAGACAATGTGAAAACAGAAAACGATGTATCACATGGTTCGGAAGTTGCGGAGGTCAAAACAAAGGGACCTGATTCGGAAGCGGAAGAAAACCACATGGAAGGACCGGAAAGGTCAGAAAGAAAAATAGATGCTCCCGCACCAGAAGACAATACTACAAGGACATCAGAAATAGACACTTCCAGTCCGGAAGAAGAAAATCCGTCCGAACCAGAACCAAAGAAAGTATCAGAAAGCGTGGAAACAGCAGCAGAGACAGAGATGGAAGAAGTTTCCGATAAAGACTTCCCACCACAACTTGACCCGCTCTTTTCAGATGTATCTGCGGATAAGAAACGAAATAAAAATGATTTCACAATGTTTTCTGCATCGAAAGAAAGCAATGCAGTTTCGTCCGGGAACAGCACATTGAAAAGACCAGCAGACATGAAAAGGAAGGGAATCCGGCAAAAAATCTCAAAATCAGCAAGCAAAGAATTTTAACAGCTGGATAAGTACAGAAATGTCAGAAATCCCACTTAAATCAACTTCTGCTGCCAGCCACCCTATTATATCAGCACCCTGTCTGTTGCCACTAATATCAATATGTGCCATAAGGCATTTATCCAATGCACCGTAAAAAGCATTGCTTTCTCTGTAGGAATTCCAATAGGAAAGAAAGCAGCAGAAGAAAAGATAAAAAGAGGTGAAACATATGCCACAGTTAAAAACACAAAAAGACAATTTGACCGAGAGTGAGAAAGAACGGTTCCAAAACGCATACATATCGGAATTAAAAAAATTGTATCCGGTTCCTCTGCCAAAGGACGGAGTCATTTTAAATGTCCACAGCATTTATCGTAGCCCCTATCAAGGAGATATAGAATCTTATATAGAGGTATATGGAGATAACCATGAAAAGCTGATGAGACTGACAAATCATGCAATGGGATGTACGGTACAGGAACTGGAGCATTCAAAACAGGCTTATCACCTGGCATTCCAAAATAAAGATACGATGGACAAACCATTTTTATACGGAGTCCCCCTGGTTTTGAAACGAGAATCCTTAAATAAGCTGAAAACTATCCGTATCAGCTGGAAACAGACCACAGAGAACAGTGCATCTACAATCATACAGGATATCGAAATCAGTGGAAAGGACCTACAGAGTGAAGGGATAGAGCTTCCTGTTTATGATGTGGCAGCAGAAAATATCTGCTTACAGGACTTCCCCTACTGGGAAGGAGGGGAATACACCAAATTAGCGGATGCAGTCATGAAAGAGCTGACAAACTACCATATGTTTTATACCAACCCATTTCCGGGAACAGAAAACAAAATCATCCAGTTCCCTCTGCCTATGGCAAAAACCGTTCAGGCTATTCAAAAGATAGAGCGGGGGGAAGCCATAAAGGATATCAAAAAAGAGATGGGATTAAGATTTTACCAGCATCCGGATAACAAAACCAAATATCAGTCGGATGAAGACATTATAAAATATCTCTTTTACCCGCATGTACGACTGAAACGGTATTTTGAAGAGATTGGGAAGCGTTATTTCCGTCTGATAATCATGCACAGGGAAATGACTCTAAGACCAGATGATTTCCCGTTTGAATCCATGTTGGAGCTGTAACAAAAACTGGCTCAGGCGAATGCCTGGACAGATATCATATATACAAAAAGAGGAAAGGGGGCTTTCACATGAAAAAACAAGCAGATATCCGGCTTCCGACATAATGCAAAGACCCTACAGAAGAACACAGGCAGCAGAACAACTACGAAGAAAAAAGAATTAAGAAACAAAGAAAAATAAAATACAAAGAAAAGAGGTAACACTATGCCTAGAAAGAAAATTGTAAACTCACTGGAAGATATGAATGTGGAGAATGCGAATTCTCTTCATGACATGGAATCCGATGACATCGTGCTCAAAGAACTTAGCGAAGAAGCTGCTAAAGTTGCCAAAGAAACTCTGGAAGAGATGGATAAGCGCAGAAGGATTGATGCTACCAGAAGAGAGAAGAGAGACCTTTACAGACATGAAAGCTATGCGGGAATGGAAGATGATGAAGATGATGACCTCATCATGGAGGAACAGCTTCGTTATGAGAACTTCCAGAAGTTAAACATGTCCCTTGTCTCTGGCTCAGTACTCAGGGGCGAGGTCATGAAATCCATGAGACGAAGCAGAGACCCGGAAAATCCGGAAATGCCAACTGCAATTGTAAGAATGGAGAATGATGATTACTTTACCATCAAGATTCCGTTTACAGATTTTATTGCAAAGGAAAATCTCCCTACAGTTATTTATGGTGACTCTGCTGCCGACAAGTTAAACTACATGGACCTCCTCATTAACATGAGAACAGGTGCAAAAGTTTATTTCATTGTACAGAAGATTGATGAACAGACAGGTGAGGTCCTTGCATCCAGAACCAGAGCCATGAGACGCATCATTCGTGACAAATGGTTCAGCCGTGACAGGGAAGGACGCTTTGATGTAGCTTGGCTTGGAAGAGAAGTAAAAGGAAGAGTTATGTCCATCAACAGATATTCCATGATTGTAGAAGCTATGGGAATTGAAAAGACGCTGCTGATTGATGATATCAGCTATCAGAGATATTCTGACCTTAGAAGCGCACCGTTAAGACTGTCCCGTGATGAAGTGACAGGAAATCCGATATTACGTCCTTATCGAGAGGGTGACAGCATTATGCTGAGAATCACTGGCTTAAAAAGGACGTTCCAGGATGCGCAGGGGAATATCGTTGAGGACAATGTAGTTGGTGCAAGAAGAGATGTAAGACCTCTCGGAATTGCAGTAGAGTTAAATGCTAAAGATACAACAGTGAACCCGGATATAAAATACTTTAAGAGTTTTTCTGTTGGAGAAAAGGTAAAAGCACAGATTACACATGTGGATGAAAACGGCATTTTCTGTAAACTTGCAAACTTGAGAAGTGCGAGAATTGCATTCAGTTCCGACAATAATGACGTTCCGAGAGTAGGCACATTCTGCCTGGTAAAAATAACAAGAATGAATGAGGAGAATTACCAGATTACTTGCGAACTCATACAGAAATACTAATTTGGGAAACATGACACAGCAAAACAATAAGGCTTAATTAACTAAGCCAGATGATGGCAATGGCAGCAGATTTGCCTTTTCTCTGCTGCCTTGCCGGATATCGCACTCCTCTTTAGAATAAAATGAGAGGAATACAGACTATGAAAAATAAAGGAAAGGGATGCGCCATAGAAACTACGAATTGGACTACGGAAATCACACAAAAATTGAAACAGCGTTATCCCGGATGGATATATAAGGTAAATGAGAAAGAACATCTTATCTATCTCTACAATGACGTATCTCCACAAAAAGAGATTTCTTTCATACAGGTAGACGATAGAAATGTCCTTATCATGGTCAAAAGCCTGTTAAGGAAAAAAGAACTGACAGATGGGGGACTGAGGGTACTGAATCATTTAAACTGTAATTTGTACTTTCTCACACATCAGATTGACATAGAGAAAAGAATATACAAATGCAGATGCATTATTTCAATCAATGCATTACAGAAAAATTTTGAAGATGTAATCAACTATCTGGATGGGGAGCATCAAAAGGGCAGAATGCTCTTGGAAATGGAATGCAGATAATAAAAGTAGAACAGATAGAATAAATAGAGCAATCAGAAAGCGAAATTCCCTGGATAAAAGTTGAATGTTTGGCAAAAAAGCCAGAACAGTGTGGTGGCAGCAGATAATATGTACCCAATATGTCGTAAAACATCTTGCTTTAGCTGTGGGGAGTGTCAACTGATAGTGGATAGAGGATTGACAGTAAAAAAGAATGGTGATATAGTATGCATCACCAAACAACAAAGCAGAAAAGAGGACCCCCAATGAATAATGTCATAGATTTTCAAAGCAGAAAAGAGGATATGGAGCTTGGAAGAATATCGCTCTGCTTTCGGGGATATGATAAAGACGGAAAAATCATTCTCACTTTAAAACAGAAAGAATCACAAAAACCAGGATATATACAGGTTATTCCTCTTCCGGTCTGATAGGAAACTGCATAAGAGACGGATTCAAATAGGACAGGAAAACATCCGTAAAAACATAGAAAAAACAAGAAAAGCCATGCTCATTTCGGGCGTGGTTTTTTTGTGGGAAATGGTATAACATAAGCCTTGACTTATGTTATAAAAACATGTAAACTATATCTATAGATAATAAATAGTGGGGAATCAAATATGGGAAAAACAAGACATGACATGGTAAAAATCAAAAATCAATGTGAATCCTGTCGGGAAAGAAGAGGAGCAGAATGTGCCTTGGGTCTTTCCGTTTTGTGTAAACGTCAAAGTTCAAAAAAATGTTTGTTTTATGTAAAAAAAGTTGTATAAAAAAATTAAATGATTGCATTTTTAGGGGGAAAGAAATACAGTGAGAAAAGAAGAGTACGAAAAAGCATTTACCGAAAAAATAGAATCCTTTAAAAATGAGCCAGAATATGAAATCCTGTTACAGTTATCTGAAAAACTGCTAAAAAGGCAGACAGACCAGAAACAGGCACTGGAGACCCGTTCCCTGATGGACCGCATCATTGTGATGCCAAAGACTTATATCAAAGGGTGGTTAAGGGGGGAAAATTCCCTTTCATACAGGGAAGAAGATAAACGGATGCTACAGGCGTTTTTAGCTGGCTATGAGGACTTACAAAGGGAACACATGGACATGGAAATCTACCGGATATCTTTTGCCATGTTGAAACCGTATCTATATAGTGGTTATACCATACTGAAAGAAGAAGAGGATGCAGTATATGTCGGAAGAAAAATATAAACCATTGTCAGAAAGAGAGTATTATATCTGTCCGGAGTGTTCAAGATGTAAGAAAAAAGAAGGCTTGCCAAATGGGGTCCGATGGGGGATTTGCAGCATGAGTGGAAATATTGTGTATCTGGAGCCTTGGGAAGAGAAAAGGGTAAACAAAAAAGGCATGATTCATCATTCCATCAGCGGATGCAATCTTTTTGAAAAAGAATGAGGGAAGGAAGATTTATATGGCAATTGGAAAGGCAACAATAAAGAATCCGGACCAGTTTTTTGACTGGGTTCAGAATGAAGGAAAATGCTGGGGATATAAAAGCAGAATAGAAGAAACCCTTCCTCTCGATTTTCGAAAACAGAACATTTTATCAAATCTCTATGAGAAAGAGGAAATAGATTCTTTTTTGAAAATGAAAACAGATAATAGCCGGAAAGCAAAGGAATTCTTGCGTTTATGCCAGTATGCAGATGAATTTGAAATCCCCTTTGACCTTGTCGTTCTGGAAGAGACCTACGGAATCATAAGGCTTGGGAAGAACGCCTATGTGATACCAAAAGAGTATCTGGATATCCGGGAATACACGGATTACTCGGAACTTAGCCTTGCTGAAATGAAAAAGCTGACCGGAAAGGAAACGGACCTTGCAAATCCGGAAGAGCAAATCACAATAAAGGAAACCAAAGCATCCCTCGTAGAGAAAGAACAGCAGTTACAATCCATGCAAGAACAGAGAAAGGAACTGGAACGGCAGCAGAAAGAGGAACTGGAAAAAATAAAACGGGAAATCGAAGCGAAATACAAGGAAAAACAGGACCTTATCCGTCAGGCAAAGGAAGCCTTGGACCAGCAGATTGAGCAGTTGAAAAATCAGCTTTTCGTACTGGATACGGAGCTTTACGCCATTCAGTGTTTTAATGGGGAGACGATTACCTTTACAAAACTTCGCTCCGGAAGGGCTGCTGCCATCGAGGAACCTGTGGTGCTCCATCAGAAAATCCGGTATCTGGATGAAGAACTGGCTCGTATGGTAAGTATTTATGACATAGGGGAAGAAAGCACTGGCTTGTTTGAACACTATTTGCAGTCCTGTGATTATGCAGCAGAGTTCTTTGCACCGGGAGAAAAAAGTATCAGCCTTATCCAGTTAAGCCGGACAGGAACGACCTATGTACCCAGTGACAAACACAAAAACATGCTGGAAGAATATGAAATCTATCATGGGAACATGATTGGAATTCTGATACGGAATGGAGAAAACGTCTATATTGGCTGGACGGATGCAGACAGGGTCAATATCGAGGATGAAAACATCTATTACACACCAGGGAGAAAAGAGTACCAGTATGAAGAAAAGGCAGAGGAAAAGATAAAAGCACCGAAGAAAGAGGAAGTGGCAAGCAGATATTTTGTCTATGCTATCCTACAGGGAGTCATTCATCAAAAATCCATGTTGCAGATACCAAAAGAGGAACCGTTCCTTTCCGGCAACAGGAAATATATTCTGTTTAATGCTACCGAAGGGCTTTTAGAGGACAGCAGATTCGGACTGTTTTCCGATATCATCAAACGATGCAATGTCAATATCCAGAAAGAGGACAAGATATTAACCATCCAGTATTTAAGGGATGAAGGAAATAGCCGTGGCAGAGGATACCATGACCGTACCCATGATGTACGCATTCAGGACGCTACCGTTTATTCTGTCAATCTGGTAGAAAAAGAAACCGTACCTGTTATCACTTATGAATACCCGTTCTGGGGTGAATGGCGTAAAAGCAGTTTCAGAAAACATACCGGATACAGTTTAAGTGACGATGTAAGAAACGTAAGAGAAGAAGAACGGACTTATTACACTTACTATGTTTCCCTTCCGAAAATATATTCCGAAAGGGATGCCAGAGCGAACTTTGCAGTTGAAGAGGATGAATTTATCAATCTGACTTTTTTAAACAGTATATGGGTCACATATGCCATCCAGAACCGCAAAGTCGGAAGGCTTTTTATCGGAGGGAAAGAAGTCAGCTATGCTTATGCCATGCGTTATCTGAACACGGCACTGGAATATCTCCGTAACAGAGAAAAACAGGAAAAAGCACTCATTATGAAATATTCCTACCTGCTGCCGGAATGGGAAGTAGCATTATCCGAATGGAAGTTAGTCCACAACGTCCACTCTATTACAGACTATCAGGCAAAACGCTTTGCCAAGTATTACATAGCCAGCCAGAATGAGGTGTCCAAATGAAGAAATTGATAGATTACACACCGCCAACCAAAGAAGAGATAGAAGCCATGAAAAAAGAGCAGTACCAGTCCTGTTTTTTTAATGAAAATGAATTATCGTTCTGGTTCCCGAAAATCCAGAAACTGAAACATGAAAGCATCCTGATTCCGGAGACCTGTATCATCCCTGTCTCATACAAATGGTTTTGCTGGCTGATGTCCGATAACTATAAAGCTGAGGAGAAAAAAGCCTTTTCCCAGTACATAAAAAAGCAGCTCACAAAAACAGACTTTCTGATAAGACGGGAACTATTCATGAAGACCGGATTATTCTCCAATAAGTTCCAGTTTAAACAGGCGCATCTTGAGGATGGTGTACAGGACGATATCGGAGAACGCTATCTGGAAATCGCATATGCCGGATTGTGTGTGGGCTGTCCCATGTCCAAGGACCTTGTACTGCGAGAATTTATCCATACAGCCTATGAACGTCCCACTATTTATGATGGAATGAAGCTGAACACAGAATTTCGTGTCTTCTATTCCTTTGATAAGAAGTCCGTGGAGAAAATCGTCAATTACTGGGACACTGCGACTATGCTGACCCATCTTTACCGGGAAGAGGATAAGAAAGCCTTTCTAAGCGTTTCTGAGAGCATAGAACGGGAGTTTCATGCCAGGGCAGCAGAACTTAGCCGTATCTGCTGCCAGGTACTTCCAGAAGTCCCTTTATATGGCACATGGTCCATTGATTTCATGTGGACGGGGCAGAAATACGCTCTGATAGACATGGCTCTGGCAAAGGAAAGCTACTACTACAACAAGAAATAAACTGACGTGCAATCACAGATAAGAGGAGAGAATCCAAGCTGGAAATCAAGTTATTGAAGTAAGTAAAACTGACACAAGATGAGGTGAGAGATATGAATTTTGCAATTTCAAGAAAAACAGACGAACATTTTATTTTAGGTAAGCAATATGAGTGTACCAATATTTATCATGGTCTTATTGATGTTTTAGATGAACACCAAGAGTTGATAAAAGTAAGTTTAGATGACTCAGATTTTCTGTTTGTATTAAATGCAAAAGAAGATGATATAAGAAAAATACTATATAAAGAAGTGGACTGATAATGCATGAGGAAGCATTGAAACAGCTATTTGGTTAAAATTAAGGTTTAGCGAGGTCGTATCATGGCAAAATATAAAATTGAGTTAATTGTAGAGTCCGATAACGATTATTTTGACGGAAATCAAATCGAAGATTTAAAGAATGATATTGAAATGACAACAGCATCATATAACTGTTTCTGCCGGGTAGGAGAAGTTAAGGTTTGGGAGTTAAGTCTGGCTCCGTGAGGAGCTAGAGGATTGAAATGTGCTGTACGTTATTAAGATTTTCGGAACTATCAGGGAAGGAAAGAAATTTATGAAAAATACTATGGATAGCATGATACCTGTATGGCAATTGCCAGTCAGAGAACGACTTTTAGTGGGTAAGCCAGACTGGGTACATCCTCTTGCAAAGTATCATTGTTTTGTGGGCGGAAAATCACTTTGCGGTAAATATATACAGGATACCGATTTTTTTGAAACAGATGTTGAAAGTGGAGAAATAGTACCATCCTCTGCCTGTAGATGTAAAAAATGCTATGAGAAATGGAAAAAGAAATACTACATGTGGTAGTCAGTAAAATTAAGATTTAACTGAGTGGAGGATTTTTATGGGAACAGAAAATAGCAAAGTCAAAACACCTATGCTGGATAAGATGTTAGAAATCCAAGGTGAATCACAGATATGCGGAGAGTTTTTGGATTATTTACAGACAAGATATGCTATGTTTGAGATAAAAACCCCAAGAGAGGAACCGTTTTATCGTGGAGTTGGTGATTATATCAATACCGAAAAAATTCTTGCAGAGTTTTTCGGCATTGATTTAGAACAAGCAGAGAGAGAAAAAGAGGCCCTTTTGGATTCGTTAAACTGAGATTTTAATAAGCCGTGAGCAAGAAATCCCCGACTTCTATAAGTGGGAGTAGTTCACAAAATATATAAAAAGGATGTTATCAATGAAAAAGAAATGTGACTGTTGCAACAAAAAAAGAGATATGGTAGACGTATTTATTTTTAGGGAAAAACTTATTGCATGGATTGTTTGTACAGTTTGATTATGGATATGGCAGAATCGGGAAATTTGTATCTTGAACTGGATGATACAGAAGAGAAAGGAATCAGAGTACATTTTTAGAAAAGAATTAAATTGAAAAGGGAGACAGGCAGATGAATACATGTGCTGTAAGTAATGTAAGAGACCATTTATATGTCAAGATGGATGGATGTAAAAGAGCAGAAGAAAAAGCAAGAACGGAAAATATGACTGAGGAATGCATCCGTATGCATCATGATATGTACCTCTTATACCTGGGGTTGGTGGTTGAGCTGGACAATATTGCAGAAAAAATATCGAAGACAAAAGAGAAAGTCAGTGCAACATCAATTTATGAAGAAATAAAAGGTAGTAAGAATATAAAGGAAGCAGCAGAACTGGTATCATGCATCACACAGACATGTGGGGATTGTTCGCCAGACAGCAAAGAGCAGTGTGTTTCCTGTTTAACGGAAATGCTTTCCGAAACAAAAAAATCTGTGATGGAGAGCTGAAAACTCAAAAAAGAGGTGGATGGTTGAGAAAAATTATATTGAAGAACAGAAGAGAAAAACCACCGTTTTTATTTTATGTAAAAATCAATACGGCAAATCAGGATTATTATGCATTTGATGATTTTGAGGATGCCATGAATAAAGCGAGGGTTTTGTCAATCGCAGAATATCCAATAATGCAGAGAAAATGTCGAAATATTGTTACACTGTAAGTTCTATACAGATGCGGGAAATTGTTTAAATTAACGAGCCGTGAGCAAGAAATCCCCTACTTCTATAAGTGGGGAGAGTTCACATTAAAAAATGCTTGATTGCGGAGGACTATATGGCAGATAATAACATTATCATCATCGAAACCGACCCGGAACAGATGATAGCAAAAAACGGGTGTCGAAATATAAAGCAATTTGATATACAGACTGGTTGTGACAATTTGATTGCATCGTTATGGCAAGATGGAAAAGAGAATTGGTACTGGACAAAACGACTTTACGATTCTGGGGATACACAGAATATGGATATATCGAAATTAAATGATAAAACTATCAACGGAATCATCAGGAGCTTTGTAGAACAGGTAATTACCTGGTTGGATAATGAAGCATCCTATTTGTTAAGTCTTAAAAATAGCCTTGACAGTATGGAATAGCAGAAGAGTGTAGAATAATAGAAAAAATAGAAGGAGTGTAAAAAATGATAAAAAAGGAAGTTTCAGAAATCAAGAAACAATTTAAACCATCTGACTGCACCATCAGCAGAATCTGTACCTGTTATGTCAATGGAGAAAAGGAAATCCTTTCTACATCAGCAGATGCATTTTTGTCTCTTCCGGAAGAGGAATGTTTCAAATACTTTGAAATCTTTAAGAAATCTTTGTCCGGCTCTATTGGAAAAAATCTGATGAATCTGGATTTCCCTCTGGCAGCAGAAGAAGATGGCGGGACTCAGGAATTCTTATTACAACTGAGGAACAGTGATTTAAAAAACGAAGACCTGAGAACGGAATTTTTTCGGAAAATCATTGACTGTTACGATTATGCTGGGAATTATCTGATTATCCTTACAATCAGTTCCTACGACATCCCTGGAAAGACTACAGACGGCTTTACTATGGATGATGCATCCGATGAGGTGTACACATTTATGCTTTGTTCCATCTGTCCTGTAGAATTATCAAAGCCAGGGCTTGGGTATAACGAGGAAGAGAAGAGATTCCAAAACCGTTTCAGAGACTGGATTGTAAAAGCACCGGATACTGCCATCCTCTTTCCGGCTTTCAATGACAGAAGTACGGATATTCATTCTTGCCTTTATTATGTCAGAGACGGAAAGAATATGCATGAAGACTTTGTACAGGATATGCTTGGATGTCCTCTGCCAATGGCAGCAGAAGACCAGAAGATGAATTTCCAGAGTATTATTACAGATACATTAGGGGCAGACTGTGACTATGAAACAGTTAAGACCATCCATGAAAATCTGGCTGAAATCATTGAAGAGTCACAAGATTCAGAGGAACTGCTGATTCTTGATAAGAATAAGGTGCGTAATCTTTTTGAGTCCAGTGGAGTCAGTGATGAATTGATGGAACACTTTGATGCCAATTTTGATAGTGCCATAGGAAAAGATGCGGAGCTGGTTGCCAGCAATGTGACTGCAAAAACATTTCAGGTTAAAACTCCGAATGTTGTGATAAAGGTTGACCCCGAAATGGCGCATCTGATTGAGACGAAAGAAGTAGATGGAGAAAGATGTCTGGTAGTGAAAATTGATGGAGGTGTCGAGGTAAACGGTATTGTGGTAAATAATAGATAATCATATGTAACTATATATTTCTATCCAAATATGTTATAGATATTTTGTAAAATATATAACATTAATAGAAGTATCTATAACATATATATAGAAATACATATATCATAAATGGAAAAAATAATCAATGTATAAATGGAGTTGGTGCGACATGTATGGGATTAAATGCGGTCAGCATAAATAAATATAAGACTGCACCGTAGGGCATACGGGAACAGTATAATCCAGCTTGTGGACACTGTGTAAGACATTGAAATACCGCATGGTATCATCCGATGCAGTAGTGGTTGAAGCAAGAATCCCCCGGCTTTAGCTGTGGGGAGTGTCAATACGCAGAGGAAGAATAAGAAGTTGTGAAAAGTAATGTAAAAGGATGGTGTTCTATGACAGTAAAAGAATATAATGAGCTGTATCAGAAAATCGGAACTTGCAAGGTTGCCATATGTAAAATGGATGAAGCGATACAGGATAACAATTTAGTAAGGCTGAAATCCTTAATACCAGATTATTTTGAAGAACTCGTAAGTAAATCCCTGGAGGTTTATGTAGAGTATAACAGGCAAAAAATACAAAATGATTCAATAAATGAATCTAGTGATGAAGAGCTGCTTCATCAATGCATACAGATATCTATGACGATACAGGAAGAATACTTAAAGAATCCACAGGATTTTTCGAAACAAAAGGAACTGAACGATAAGATAATATCATTGGAAAAACAGATTCTTAACCGGATGAAGAACAGATATGTTTCTGCTGCCAATCATTCTTGTTGCGACACATTGACATAAACCAAGGCTTATGTTATTCTATGCTCATGTAGTGCGAATGGGAAGTAAACATGAAAACACTGGGAGATTCGCACCTGATAGAAAGAGGAAACTCTTTAAAAAACAATAATATTTTTTTGCGGATAAAGCAATTTAACCAAGAAAATAAATGTAATCTGTATAAAAAGACTATATTTCTATACAGGATTGCTGTCGCACTCCGCATGGAGTGCGTGGATTTAAGTTAGTGATATATGTATCTATATCACAACATATTTAGTCGCACTCCGCATGGAGTGCGTGGATTTAAGTGCCCATTCACTTTTACATTTTCCTACTTCCATGTATGTCGCACTCCGCATGGAGTGCGTGGATTTAAGTCCATATGGGGCAAAGTCAAAAATTAAAACACTTGTCGCACTCCGCATGGAGTGCGTGGATTCAAGTACAGCAAAAGATTTAGTTGCACCCAAAGTTTAAATCGCACTCCACATGGAGTGTGTAAAATCAAAACTAACAAAATATCTCCATTGCATTTGATTACTGTACACCCAGCATATGTGAGTCTATACAATAAGTAGAAATAGAAAAGCATAAGAAAGATTTTAAATGACATTAACAAAAATTGAACAGACAAAGAAAAATGAAAAATGTATCTTATGTCAAAATTCATATAATGTATATCATCTGACAATTGGAGAAGAATTTGGAAGAGAGCTATTTAGTCAGCCTGTCTGCTATTCCTGTCTTTGTTTGATAGGAATGGATTTGTGCAGAGAAATTAAAACTATTGCATCAGACAGAAAAAAAGAAAAAGTCCAATAAAGGAAAGAAGAGAAATACAATGCAAAAAATTAAAATACTCATTATCTCTTTTGTGGCTGCATCCATGCTTTGTGCATGTACAGCTAAAGAAATAAAGCCAGAAGAAACCACCGCTATCCAGACAGAAACAGAATCAGAATCAGAAGCACAACCGGAAAAAGAGACAGATATTGTAGATGCTATTAAAATTGGTGCAAGCAGAACAGATGTGGCATATGCGTTAAATTCAGATGGTTTAGAGGTGGCAAATTTAAAAGCTGGAGAAAATGAAATTATGATTCTCCAGTGGTATGATGTAAATACAACAGATTTCATCCAGGCTACTTTCGAAAACGGAAAAGTCGTTGGAAAAAATCGTGTTCATATGGAAACAGACAGTAAAGAAATTTCCCTTGAAATTTTTAATCAGATAAAAGAGGGAATGACATATGAAAATTTAAGGGAAATAACAGGCTCAGAAGGTATGATACTGGCTAAAACGGATGACTATACAGTGTATGGATGGATGGCAAACGATGGAGCAACCATCAGTGCAATCATAAATGACGATAAAGTAGAATCTGTTTCACAGCATGATTTAAAATAATAAACCTTTCATTTTCTACTTTCCTTTTTATGCAGAGACGGGTGGTTTTATATCATCCGTCTCTTTTTTAGGAATATAAGACAGGAGGACTTATCATGGGATTAACAAAAAATCAGCTGCTTCTCATAAGAGCAGTGGCAGAGGAGAACCTTGAGAAAGCGAAACTCTACGCAATAGCCTGTTGTGCAGAAGACACAACCCAGAAAAACAAACAAGAAGTAACCAGATATCAGAGGACACTGAAAAGCCATGCCCTAGAGCTGATGGAACTTCCAGCCAATATTAGTATGTTTGCAACACTGGAAAATTTGGCAGAAAATTACAACGAAAAACGATATTTTCTCTCTGAATCGGAAAAGCAACTGTTAGAGCAGATTTCCAGCATGTATGCAGTTTCCCTAAAACTGATGGAAAAGCAAATACATTATCTGAATGCAACCTTACTGTATGGGAAAAGTGGAGTAGGAAAGACTGCTTTTGCAAAGTATGTTGCCTATAAGTTGGAACTGCCATACCTGTATGTAAACCTCGCTCAGATGTTAGACAGCTATCTTGGTGGGACAGCGAAGAACCTCACAGCCCTGTTTCAGTTTATACAAAAGCAAAAGTGCGTTGTCATGCTGGACGAAATAGATGCCCTTGCAGTGAAAAGGAAATATGCAGACAGTGGTGCAGCAGCAGAAGTATCCAGAAGTACAACCTGTTTATTGCAGATGCTGGACCAAACCTCCAATAATCATGTGATTCTTGCAGCAACCAATCTGGAAGACAGCATAGACACGGCAGTAAAACGAAGATTTACGCAAAAACACGAAATCAAACGCCTGTCCCATAAAGATAATTACAATCTTATTCATCAGATTATGACGGATACGGAAATCCCTTTTAACATGGCTTCTGCCAGAAAATATGCAGACCAAGACCTAACGCAATCAGAAATTGCAGACCATCTTTCTCAACGGATTGCTCACATGCTCATCCATCAGGAAAAGGAGGTCATTTTTTAGTAGAATAAAGGCAGTTGTGGTTTGAAAAAAAAGCCGGATATGTTATAATAATTGCACAATGAATCGTTTTTGTAACATTGCAAATACGAAAAGAGGAGGTATGAGACAATGAAAAACAAGAAGCGTTACCGTCTGCTTTTCTCCTGGCTTCTGATAGTTGTTATGACTATCATGAATGTGCTTCCGGCATTTGCACAGCCGACTGTACAAACGGACAAAGCTACGGTAAAAACGGGTTCTCTGATTGTTGTTGTGAAGGAAAAAGATTCCGACATCATGCTTTCGGGGAACGGGTTTACTCTCTCAAACAAAGATACGGGAGAAACTTATACAGGTATCACGGATGATTCCGGAACCTGTGAATTTCTGGATATTCCGACAGGAACGTACACATTAGAAGATACGGACCCTGTACCGGACTATCAGGTAATGTCTAAACAGACCATAAAGGTCGAAGAAAGCACAGAAAAAACGTTTACTGTGCAGAAAAGGAAACTGGCTGTGACCGCAACCCTGACTATCAAAACCATAGATGCAAAGGAAGAGGATGTGGCAATTGCCGGAATTACCTTCGATTTGTTTGATGATTCCGACACAAAAGTTGATACGGTGACAACCACCACTGCTGGAAGTGTAACGGTTGATGATATCAAGCCGGGAAATTACTACCTGATACAGAAAAACACCATTGGTGACTATGTTCTGGATGATACCCCAACTGAATTTTCCATTACAATTCCGGAAGGACATACATCCTGGGAAGAAACGGTGATTATCCGTCTGTATAAGGACTCTGCCACAGACCATGAAGGAGACCTGGGAACAGCAAACGTAACCATTAAGGATAAGGATACCGGAGCTGGAATCCCGGATGTTGGCTTTACTCTTTACAAGGCAGCAGATGATTCTGTTGTAGGAGTCTACCGTACAGATGATACGGGAAAACTGAAAGTCCTTTATCTGGAACAGGATGCGTATTACTTTATGCTGACAGAGATTCCGGATGGCTATTATTTTGATATGAGCCATAAATTCGAATTCGAATTGAAATATCCGGTTCTGGAGCATACCGTAAATGTAACAGCCCAGTTGCAACAGGAGATGACAGAGGGAAGCATTAAAATCCTTGTAACAGATGAGGAAAGCAAAACCCCGATTTCCAATGTCTCCCTCACATTGAAAAACAGCAATGGTGATATTGTAGAAGGAAGTGAAAAGACAACCACAGCAGATGGAACGGTTTCCTACGAAAACCTTCCTTTTGGCATCTACAAGATGCAGCTTACATCTGTTCCGGAGGAATATCCGTTAAATCAGACAGTTTATACCATTGATTTAAAACAGGAAAAACCAAAGTATACATTTGAGCTGAAACTGACGCAGAAAGCCAACCTGACTGGTACATTAAATCTTACTGTAGTAGACCAGGACAGCAATAAGCCGTTAAATGGAGCATCCTTTAAGCTGTATAAAGAAGATGGCACGTTTGTACAGGATGTAGCCGTTGATGCGAGCGGAACAGTTTCTGTAAAGAACCTTCCAATGGGAAAATATTATCTCATGGAAAATTCCATGCCGGAAGGTTATCAGATTAACAATACCAAGAAGTATGATTTCCGCTTCGAGGGACTGTTGCTGGCTGCCAATATCACAATCAAAAAGCCATACGGCACACAGGCAAACAGTGGTACATTAACGGTTACTGTAGTAGACCAGGATGATAACAGTAAGCCTGTTGTCGGAGCTACACTGACTTTGTTAAAAGACAGCAAAGAAGGTCCGATTTTCGGAACTTACAAAACAAATAATTCCGGACAGTTTACAGTGAAAAATATTCCGCTTGGCACATACTGGCTGTCTGAATCTACAATGCCATATGGCTATACCATCAGCAAAAATAAAACAGAAATCAGTTTTACAGCTGAAAAACCAATCTTCAACCTGAAATTACAAAAACTCTTCACTGACCCAGAAGGTGGTGGTGGCTCTGAGGGTGGTGGTTCCGAAGGTGGTGGTTCTGGAGAAGAAACCACAAAGAAAGGTGCTATCCATGTAACGGTTGTAGACAAAGAAACACAAAATCCGATTCAGAATGCAGTAATTGAATTTTATCAGGAAGACGGTTCTCTGGTAAAAGAAGTGACAACAGGAACAGATGGTAAGGCTTCCATAGAGGAACTGAACCTTGCGAAATACTATTTCACAGAAAAAACCATGCCGGAAGGCTATACTCCTTCTCTGGAAAAACACAGAGTAGATTTAACAAAATTCAGCGTTTATGATATCAAGCTGGAAAAACTTAAAGCCGGAGGAGAAGGTGGTGGTGGAGAAATACCAGAACAGCAAAAAGGTACTCTGACTGTTGTATTCAAGGATATGGATACACAGAAGGGCATTGCTGGCATCAAGGTAGAACTCCATAAGGAAACAGGAGAACTGGTAGGAGCAAGTACTACAAAAGATGATGGACAGGCTTCTTACACCAATCTTGAATTCGGAAATTACTATTTTGTAGAAACTGTAACTCCAGAAGATTATGCTGTGAACACAGATAAACGTGCTGTTTCTGTAACAAAGGACGTTCCTTCATTCACCCTGACGGTCAACAAGATGAAAAAAGGGTCTTCTGGCGGTCAGATAGGAGATAAGGGAAAAATCTCAATCACAGTCGTTGATATGAAGACGAAGGAACGCATTAAAGGTGCTGTCCTTGCTTTATACGATGCAGCTACTAATATCAAGATGAGTGAAGAGACATCGGATGAAAATGGCAAAATTGAACTCAACGACCTTGATTTAAAGGAATACTACTTAAAAGAACAGTCTATGCCGGAAGGCTATGAAGTAGAAACTGAACCAAAGTACCGAATTCCTTTAAGTAAAGAAATTCAGACTTACACATTCACACTACAAAAAAGCAAAACGGTTCCCGTTGAACCAGAAAAGCCAGAAGTATTAAAAGGAAGCTATATCCTGAATGTAGTAGATGCTGCAAACGAGACCATTAAGATTGAAGATGCAAAGTTCGGTCTTTATAAAGAAGATGGAACAAAGATTGCATCCTACACAACCAATGCAAATGGCAACATTACCATCTCAGACCTTGAGTATGGAAAATACTATGTACAGGAAGAATCCATGCCGGGACGTTATATCCTAAATCTGGCAAAACAGCCATTTGAATTATCAAAAGACTGTGTGACATTTACAATGACTATCCGCAAAGCCAAGAGGTCTTCCGGAGGAGGTTCTTCCGGTGGCGGTGGTGGCAGCAGCTCTGGTGGAGGTGGCGGTTCCCACAGTAGTTCTGGAAGCAGTTCCGGTGGAAGTGCAAAAGGACCTGGAATTTCTGCTTCTGCGGGAGGACCTGGAGTAAGCACACCAAACTTTAACAAAGCTCCTGTCACAAATGGAAGCTGGAAACAGGAAGCGGATGGACGCTGGTGGTATCAGTTTAATAACAGCAATACTTATCCAAAAGACAGTTGGGAGTGCATCCCAAGCAACGGAAATAATATCTGGTATTATTTTGATGGCGAGGGTTACATGAAGACTGGTTGGATTTATGATTCCAATGGAAACTGGCGTTTCATGAATCAGGATGGAGCAATGTATGCAAATACATGGCATTTTGACGGAACAAACTGGTTCCGTTTAAATGAACAGGGTGTGATGCAGACAGGCTGGGTATTCGTAGATAATAACTGGTTCTACTTAAATCCCGTATCAGATGGTACAAGGGGAGCTATGCAGACAGGCTGGATATTTGTAGATAACAACTGGTTCTACTTAAATCCTGTATCAGACGGTACAAGAGGTGCTATGAAGACAGGATACCAGGTGATTGATGGAAAAGCATACTACTTCAATGAAGTATCAGATGGCACAAGAGGTGCATTAAGATAAGGTTTTGAAAATAGAAAGAGGGGTTTTTACTCCTCTTTCTTTTTAACGAGTTGTGAGCAAGAAATCCAAGACTGCTATATACGAAAGCGCACCGAATAATTTATGAAGAGGGGGGCATCCCCCTCTTTTTTTATACAAAAAATAATTTCCACAAAAAAGCTTACAACGAAAAATACTTTTCTACTCCGTATCAATCAAAATAAAATTAAATAAGGAAATTGTCAATGACAAAGTCAAAGTGCTTTACACACTGACATTCGGTATAATAAAAAACACATGTAAATAAATACATACGAAAGAAGATGATGAAATGCCAGACAAGCAAACTATTACCATTAATAGCTTGAACGGAATATACAAAGATATTGCAGAAATCATAGGAATAGAAAAGACAATACTGCTACATGATAATTTTCAGGGGCAACAAATTTCGTTTCCGAAAAAATTATATACAAAGGAATATATCATCCAACAAGCCAAAAACGAAGATAATGAAAATCTAAAAACCATGGCTTTTAAATACGGCTATACAGAAAGGCATTTAAGAAGAATTTTGAAAGAAACGACATGTCAGAATACATGACATATGGAAGGATTCAATATATGAAAAAGAAACAAGTAGAAGGAACGAAAGCCTTAACGGAATATATAAGGGAAAGAAGAAAAGAACAGAAACTTACACAAAAAGACATAGCGGATGCAATGGGAATATCACGCAGTCTGTACGCACAGATAGAAACCGGGGTCAGACCTCCCATTTATCATATGGATGATATCATAAAAATCTTTGGAAAAGAAACGATGGACTGCTTTCCGTATGATATACAGGATTACACCAATCACAGACTCCTTGTTTATATGCTTGTTTTCGGGGTTGGTTATAAACAGGTGGCTCAAGCATTTCACTTGAACACCAATCAGATTCGAATGCTTGTGTTTAGCAAGAGAAAAGAATTCATCATTCAATACAAAGATGAAATCGAAGCATTGTTCCCGCAAATGCATACCATTAAAGATTACGGAGAAATACAAATAATTGGGAAAAACAGCATTTCTATAAAAATCAATAAAAAAACATATATTTTTTTAAATATTATAGGAAAACGAAAGGGGAAAGATACCATGTTCAGCCTTATTTACTCATAAAGATACTTATAAAAGCAGTATCATGTCGCATTGTTGAATGCGTGGATTTAAGAATCCCTATTGTCAATATCTGCGCTTATGTAATTCGGCAAACATCCATTTCTCTGGAAATGCCAGAAGAAAGGATGTAGCTGGATGCAGATTTGATTATCCACTGTGTCATGAAACCCCTTACTTTAGCTATGGGGAATGTCAATGGCATTTTGGAAAGCAGAAGCAAAAAACATATTGCTATGGATTGACTTTTGATAAAGTATGTTTTATAATATTTCTATCAGTTTAAAGCAATCTAGTTAGATGGAATTTGAGGTCAGAAAATAGTTCTTTTTCTGACCTTTTTTTGTTTGAAAACTGAAATTTTTAAAAAGGAGGGTTGTAGGTAATCATATTACCAACAAACAAGAAAATACTGCTGCCAGTGCTTTTCCGTAGATTTCAATGATACGGAATACCTGGAAAGTAATAAGGAGTACGACTTTATTAAGTTGTCTCCTTTTTTGATGAAAATTAAAAGAAAGGAAAAAAGAAAAAATGAGAAAAGTATATCTTGCTTTAAACTATGAAGAACTGGGAGAACTGGTATATAGTGTTTTACAAAAGACTGGCTCATGTGACTTTACTTTGTATAGTGGTTTCAATGAATTTGAAATTAGGAGAAATCTCTTAGATGAGAACTATGAGCCATGTCTTTCCAATGCAATCGGAATTAAGACTTTCCGTGTCTTTGATTCTACCATACTTGCAATGGGCGTATATGGAGAAAACCTTACAGGAACCCAGAATCTTGAAGAGACCATTACCGTCCAGCAAGAGAAAGAAATCATGGACTTTGTAAAGGACTGGTGCATCAGTATGGAATGGCAGACCAATAATTCCAGACTGGCTCTGGAACTGGATGAAGAAGAGTGTATCCGCTGTATTGCGAGAGCAGAAGAGATTTCCGACCTCTTAAAAAATGAGTATTCCCGCAAGGAATGGTATGCATTGTTAGCGGAATTCAAATACACAAAAACAGTAGAAAATATCTATAACAGAGCGAAAAAAGGAAATGTTCTGGATAAAAGAACAGATGAAAATTATTCCTTTGAAAAAGGTGATTTTGTCTGTTGCTCCAACTGTGGGGAGTTGCTGTTGGTAGATATTGGAACAGAAACCTGTCCGAACTGCAACAAGGCTGCTCTTTCCTGGGTAGATTCCGAACATCAGGAAGTCACAGTAGACGAACTGGAAAAAGAGGGATATCTTGTATATCGTGCCACAGCAAAAGAACCAATTGAGCTTCTGGATGTAAGAAGCCATAAGATGTTTCTTGAAAAGACAGGAAGTGCTGTTACATGCACAAACTGTGGAAGAGACATGTATGCAGATATTGGAACTGACTGCTGCCCGGAATGCGGAGAAAAAGCCCTGGAGTTTCTGTTTCCTGATATGCCGGAAATGGAAGAATCCTATCTTACAAAGAATCGTATTTATCTGTGTGATTCTCCAAGCTATGAGGAAATCAGAGATAAGAAATTTGCACAGGAAGAGGATTCGACAGAAAAGTAAGCAAATTAAAATAAAAAGAAAAAAGAAAGAAGTCAAAAGACAGGAATCCGACATTGTTACAGATAGAGGACTCCTGTTTTTTAAATCCAAAGGAGGAAAAATATGTGGTGGTTAAAAGGAATGAATCTGAATGAGATTCCGAATGACAGAAAATGGTATGCAGTGGAAACGGCTTTTGTTGATGGAGAACTTTTGGATTCCAAATGCTGTTTTGTAGAAGATGGCAGCAGCATAGTAGGTGTTCAGATAGCCAGTCATACAGAAGCACCGCAGAATTCCTGTAGAAAGGAATTCTGTGACCGAATTGAAATCCATACAGACTGGTTCGAGACAAAGGAACTTGCGAAAGCATTTAGTGAGGGGAAGATTACTTATATCCATCATTTTGATGCGTATTATAAGGCTTCCATCAAATCCACACTAAGGCATTACAGGTCAAGGGAACTCGTAGAAGTATGCGAAGAAAAAGGGATTATGCCGTATAGAGGGATTTATAAAGACCATATGCTGGATTATAAACCTCACTGGGCGTAAGAATAAATCAAAAAAGAAAGGAAAAAAGATTATGAAATTTAACGTCAATATCATGTATGAAGAAGGATACCTCCCAACTCCAAGATGCAGAAAACTCAGATACAGGGATAAAAAAGAAACCGTTACTACTGAAATCAGAGAAGTATCAAAATCGAATATGGAGCTGAGTTTCTATGTTGAAGATTCGTTAGAAGCTGATACAGAAGTTTATGCATTCGAAGGAAAACTTTGGATAGAAGTCAGAGAGCGTGGAATGAAGACCGGACGTACCCCAATGGAAAACCTGATTCACACGTTTGAAAAAAGTTCGATTTATTATTGCCGTTATGATTATCAGACGGGAAGAAAGGAAACGAAAGAAGATATTTTAAAACGGTTGCAAGAAGACTGCTGCGAAAAGTTGATTGTAGATGGCATATTATACAGGCAGACACAGGAACCTATGTACTGTATCTATACCTTTGGTCTGGGACACAACCATGCCGGAATAGGCACTTCTCTAAGCGTTGTGTGGTGGTATAACGAGAATATCAGTCATAAGGCATATTTCTCTGCATTGGAGCTTGAAAAAGCCAGAGAACAGGCAATTAAGACAGCTCTTGGGCGTGGTGATACAGACTCTGTGAAATACATTGAAAAATGTGATATCATCAAAGTTTATCATCCGGAATATGTGACCAGAAATCCGGCAAAGGACCATGGGGACGGGAATGAGTTCCTAAACCATGCAGAAGCCATCATATCCAATACAGACTCATCAACAGAAGCAGCAATACTTCTTATGGCATCTGTGTAAAACAAAAGAGGTAAAAGAAAACCGAATATATCTATATGATAATTTGAAAGAAATATATGGTAATAACAAATATCTAAATAATACTGGAAAATATCTATAAGATATAAGCGAAAATCTATACATTAAAAAAGGTGTGGAAAGATGGACGTAAAAACAAGATATGACTTCCGGCTTCTTGATTCGGATGAAGTGGACTTTCTCTATCAGAACCAGAAATTAAGCCAGTGTTTTAAATCCTTCCCTGACGGCACAAAAAAGCCTGTCGGGGAAACGACACTGGAAGAAATTGGGAACCATTATAATGCGGATGGAGAATACCTTTCGCTGGACTTGAATCTGGACGATTTGAAACAGACGGTTTCCGACTTAAAGAAAAGTGGGAGAGATATTATTCGCCTTGAGATTGCGGATATGCTTGAGATTGTAATAGAAATCCTGGCTGAATACAAGGACGATACACTTGCTATATCAGTCTCACTGACGGATTTGGATAATCTCTCAATCGAAGATGCTCAGTGCAGTTATGATGCAGAGCAAGCTGAACTGGATGCGATACTGGATTATATCCGTGTCTCTACCATGGATGAATTACAAAAAAGGTTGTAAAAACAAACACAAAGGGCAGCAGATTCTGCTGCCCTTTTTTGCGTTGGTGTGCCTAGCGGCGCACCAACTTAAATCCACACACCCCATATGGAGTGCGACATCAATTACACAGATTGCATTAAATTCTCTTTGCTGTTAAATGCTTTCCATGACGGAACGGATAAATTTTTTTGCTGTGTATTCATCCTTTTTTTCAATGTCAAGAAATCCTGTCTTCTCAATATTACCAAGGCGATAGATGACAACTTCTTTTGTGAGTTTTTCTGCTATTGCAATATCATCAAGTCCCTTATCACGTTCTTCTACGATTCTTTTCTTGATGTCATCTGTTTTCAGTTCATACAAGTCGTACAATTCGTCTTCCGTGATGTTTAACACAGATGCAACCGGAGTTACACGGGTTGCATGAAGTTCTTCTGCGACACGATAGAATTCATTCAAATGCTCTTTGCGAATCCATGCGAGCATACTATCAAACAGAATATAGATACATTCTCCGGTATCCTTATTTCTTATCAAGGGGGATTCGTCTGTATACCCATACTTTTTCACAAAAGTTTCATTTTCAATAAAACTAGGTTCTTCAAAATCTACTTTAATCTTGATAAATTCTCCCGTTTCTACTCCACCAACGTACTGTTTTGTGATACAGTCGCCCTCTGCTGCATCCTCTTCCGAGTAGCAATAGGATACCCTTGCATTCGGATGCTGTTCAGACAATTTTTTGATAACTGGGATTGGAGGATTTGAGGTACGAAAACTAATTGTAAAACCTCTTTCAACAACTTTTGTTTCTGTAGCATTCTCTGCTGTTCCCCAGTTTTTCATACGCCAGTCTTTTCTTGTTATAGGTTCATCTCGTAAATAAGAGGTTAAAAATTTCGTTCCCAGCTTTTCCAGCTTTTCGAGTATTTTCGGGTTATAAGACTTTATCTTTTCACAACATTCTTCATCTGACATTCCGTTTGAAAAACGGTTCTCTTTTTCTATGTTTTTTCCAAACATTGTAGATGAAAGCCGAGCTACATAATAATTGCATCCAGGCACTTCCATTCTTTCCATCTTATAAGACTCTAATGTTTCGTAGTAATCTTTATCAGACATTCTATGAGAAAAATATTTGCTGATATTTTCACTTTTTTCCAATTTGCGAATTAGTGTTTCAATAGCCAGCTCTATATATTTATCTTTTTCAATATAGATGTCTTTGGATTCCGGAATAATTTTCGAAAAATCAAAATTACTGTCAAATAGTATGTTACCTTCGCTGCCATTTTCTGTTGCAACTTTAAATTTAAACAACGGGAAAAAAGTAATTCCTTCCATCGAAACAGTATTAAAAATAGTTGCCATCACAAATCCTCCTTTGATTTTTTGCTATTCATAGAATAGTCATAAACTCACGCACTCTATGAGGAGTGCGACGAACCATTTCCATAATATCGCCTATATAATCGGAAACTTAAATCCACGCACTCCGTATGAAGTGCGACAAAAGTTCAGGCACATCTTACCGCCATCCTTTGTATCACTTAAATCCACGCACTCCATGCGGAGTGCGACAGCAATCCTGTAAAATATAGTCTTTTTGCACCACATAAACACGCAATTTGGCACTCCACATAGCTAAAGCAAAGGATTTTATGACACATAGGATAGCCTTAGACTATGTTGATATGCCCTTACATTTTCTCGGCTTGATTTCGCAAATCCCAGTCATTCTTCTGGTTCTGATAGAACAATGTTCGAATCAGGCTGCGTTTCAGCATGTCCTTGTCCTTTTCACTGATTTCCATAAAAGCTGCTTTCCGAACCGTTTTCTTTGACAGAGAATCAGGATTTACAACAAGTATTCCTACATGAGACGGAATGTTCATTTTCCAGTCCTCCAAAGACTGTTCCAGATAGAGGGTTTTTGATAGGACAAGGTAATTGTAATTCCCGTACCATGATTTTTTAGCATTGCTTTTAAAATCTGCCATTGTGACCTTGATTTCGTAACACCGAAAAAGGTCCTTTTTCGCATCATAGCTTATAAAATCTACTAATTCTCGTCCATTTCCGTTTCGCTGAAAATCAATGGTAACTTCCGTTGTTCCGTATTCTTTTGCAAGCCTTGGATTCGCTCCAAAACAGGAGAGAAGCAATGCTTTTTCTAACCTTTTTGTTTCAATGCGCTTCATTTGTATTACCGTTAAGAAGCTGTTGTTGTTTCTTCTGCAATACTTTCTGTGGGAACGGTCTCTTCCGTAGCTGTGGCAGCAGTGACAGGGGCTACTACAGCTGTACCATCTTCCAGATGCCATTCTACATATTTAACAGAAGAAAGAACGGTAGGAAATGTCTCCAGAGTAGGAAGGTTCTGCTTTGCGTCCTCTGACTCGTATACGGCTACGAAAGAAGTTCCTCCCTGATACTCCAGTCTGTCCGCATGAAAAAGCGGAGTCACATCATTTTTCTCTGAATCTAAGAGACGTACATTCTGGTCAAACATAACCATATCCATAGCACTTGCCGGAGTCATGGAAACAAGGAAGGAAAGATTTGTTCCCTGTGCTTCCCATGCCTGTGCATCCAAAGCTCCCGGAGTAATCACTGCCGGACCATGAGCGTAATAATTATTTGCCATAGGATAAATACCATGCTCAGTCAGAAGCAATTTGTCCTGTGTTGTTCCCGTAGTAGGAGTGACTACCATTCCATTTTTCCATGCATACTGTACATGTTCCAGGTCCTCTGCATTGGTGATACCTCTTACAAATGCAATCGTATCATCTGCATAAATGACTTCCCCAAGTTGTACCGGATATCTGGTCTCTGAGTTGGAGTTTCCAACCACTTGCAGCATGTCTGCACATACCCATTCGAAGTTTGTATCATTCTTCAAGAGAGCCTTGAATGAAATGTAGGGATTTGCTCCTTCCGGTCGCACTGTAACAGAATCAAGCAATGTGAAAGTGGCATTTTCGTAAACCTCTGCTGCTGTGGTTTCCTCACCCGCCACCTGGGTTTCCAGTCCTCCAGCGTTGGAAGCCGTAGCGGGAGCAATGTTGGAGTCGCTTTGAGAGCAAGCTGAAAGTGAAATAGCAGCAAGGATGCTGACTGATAAAAGATATAACCTATGTTTAATCATAAAATCCTCCCTGTTCTATATCAGATATAAAATGTTAGTAAAAATATACTATGTTCAATAATTATAACATTTTGTATCCTGATATGCAAGCTGTCAACCAAAGACGTCAAGAGGAGGAAACAAAGGGAACAGAAGAGAAAAAAGCAAGGAAAGTATATCTATAGATATATTAAGCCTTGACTTATGTTGCAAAAAGTGCTATACTAAATACATAACAAATAATAGAAATATTCAGCAAGTGGTTAAAGTCGGAGGAATATTTATGGCAATAGTAAAATCGAAATATGATGGTTATGGACAGATTGATTTCACAGAAACAGGTCATGATTCTGATTTTATTGCAACAATCGCAAATCACACAGATAAGACATTAAAAGTATACATTGATGATTTAGAAGGTTGGTACTCTGAACCTGTTACAGTCCCGTCAAATGATTGGGTGGGCTTTCTGGCAGATGAGTTTGGATGCTTTCAGGCAGAGAGCATTAAAAATGGAGATTTTAAAGCCATTTACCTTCCGTGTGAATCCGGCTAGGACCCAGGAGAGAGGAGAAAAAATGGCGAAATACACAATTACATTTTCATGCGGACATACAGAATTAAGGGAATTATACGGACCACACAAGGAACGGAACCGTAAGATTGAATACTTCAAAGAGCAAGGGCTATGCTCAGAATGCTACAAGGAACATTTAAAAAGAGAAAAAGAACAAAGAAGAGAACTGAAAGCAAAAGAAGAAGCAAAACTTCCTCTTGTATGCATGATAAGCTGCCTGGATAAATTGGGTAAAAGCAATAAGATACAGTGGTTGCTTTGGTTTGACGGAAATGTTATAAACAACGAAAAAACTATTAAAAGTCTGGGCTATAAAAATGAATTAATTGCAATAGAAGCACCTTGCGAGTGTGTTACTATGGTTCAACCGGGGATTTTTGGATACTTCTGGCAAAAAACGTTCACAAAAGAAGAAGGAATAGAAGAGGAAAAGGAAAGCATAAGAGAAGTTTTTCCGGATGTCGTTTTTAAGGAATACGAATACAGCCAAAAGATTTATGAGGAAGCACAAAATAAAAGCAATGTATTTCGGGAAATTCAAGGAAGGATGGACGCTATCCCAAAACCGGAAAAACCGGAAATCCTTGATAGGGGATATTGGAACGAAAAAGTCTACGGCACAGAGAGGAAGTATACCATTTATCTTGATGATGAAAAAGTAAGGATTTCTGATGAAGAAGCGAAAGCCCTGAAACAATATGCAAAAGAAAAAGCAGCATACGAAGAACTGATTGGAATTCTGAAAGAAGCAGACAGCCTGGAACGGTACGACAAACTGTATCGGATGGTTCAGAAGAAACGAGAATCAGAGGAGAGAAAACAGGCTGCTCTGGATTCCCTTGTAAAACCGGAACTTCCAGACTTTGTTGACGGAAAATATTGGAATAAGCGCATTTATGGGACAGATGGAAAGTACAATATCTATCTCGATAATAAACGAGTCAATATTTCGAATGAAGAAGCCGAAAAGTTGGAAGGATATCTGGCTGCTGTGGATGCATACGACAAAAAGGTAAGAGAACTGAAAGAACGGTTTTAAAAGGTCGAGGGCAGAAGAAATTCTGCCCTCGTAAATTAAAGGAACTGTATCTATGAATATGATAATTCTTGATTTACCAAAACAGTTCTTTTATACTGAATAAGAGTGAGGATAATGAACTATGAGCAATAAATTGATTAAGAAAAAAGACAGAATCATCACGATGACTGAACAGGAATATGCGGACATGAAGCGCAAAATGACCCAGGAAATCAAGCTGGAGATTTTCGATGAACTCCAGAGAAAAGTAACCAGTATGCAAGCACAGGCTTTAATGCTCTCCTTCGGACTGGCTTTATATGAGAGATGTAATTTTAATGAGGACGAGATAGAGGACATCCTTGCATGTGCAGATGAAAAAATGGCAGATTTCTGGACTTTGGATGATTTGGAAAAATTCAGAGACTATGTAAAACGAACCTGTGGCTTTGATGTGCGGGTTCCGGGATATGCAGACGAAGAACCGGACTGTGAAGATTAAAAGACGGTAAAAGTGGAAATATGAGAAGTTGGAAAGATGGGAGTGGCATATATGGGAAAAAATGTAGAAAAAACAGAATTTGGAGTAAGAACTACTCATCCCAGTTACGGGACGTTA
>ULTM01011813.1_pt1 | contig 42855 bp, 40 predicted proteins | sample 1957641 | NCBI WGS metagenome assembly ULTM01 (sample SAMEA4835735, study PRJEB28245) | human gut metagenome | biome: gut microbiome; material: fecal sample | place: Denmark | collected 2008 | reverse complement strand
ACTGTGCAGCCAGCGCCTTTCCTTATCTTTATTATAGACAGTCGTACGTGGATTGTCAAGCGCCAGAACTTCCAGAATACAAAAGATAAAAACGGACCGCCCGCTTCGGCCTTTTCAGGCTGGGGCGGACGGTCCGACGTTTTCTAACGCATTCTGATGCAATCCGACGTTTTTATCCGTTCTCTTAAAAAGCAATGCAAATGCATCATTTTTCTTATATTCCGGCGTCATTTTCGCCTTCTGCGGCATCTCAAAACGGGCAGTTTTTGCATTTTTGAGTTTCCATGATTTTCCAGTTCATGCATCTTTAACTGGTCTACACCTTGATTATAGAGGAATCGTTCTCCAATGTCAATAGCCCAGCACCTATAAAAAGCCTAAGGGCGAGGCCCCTTGCGGAACCTCGCCCCCTAGACTATGTGAGATAAATCACTACATGCGCGAACATATAATGTTTATCATTACAGGCCGTGTACCTGTAATTACTTTTTAAGAGTCAAGCAATTAGACCTTAGCAGCGACAACGACAATAACGTCATACTCCTTGCCGTTATCAGCAGCCTTCTTGGTGGTTCTGGTCTCCATAGCGACGCTGACTTCCTTGACGTCCTTGCCAGCGGCAGTTGCAGAATAGCCCTTGCTCAGAATCTCATTCACCTCACCAGCCAGCTTGTTCCACTTGTAATCACCGCTGGTAGGAACGATAACTGCAGCAATAACATACTTGCCTTCGGCAATCTCGTCATTAGTGAAGTCAGCAACGCAACCGGCATTAGTAAACTGGTCCTTCTTGGTCTCCACAGTAGCAACCTTCTTAGCAACTGCAGTAGCCTTCTCAGACAGCTTATACTCGACACCGCCAACAGTGACCTTGTTGTCCTTGACATACTTATGGAAGTCGCCATTGACCTTGGTGGTGGTACCAGCGTCATTCAGAGCGTTCAGCAGCTGCTTCTCGTGGACAGCATCGCCAATAGCGCAGCCAGTCAGCATGGAGACAGCCATGACAGCAGTCAGAGCAACAGCCATGATCTTCTTGAACATTTTCATAGTGATATTCCTCCAATAAAAAATATTTTTTATTTCGGCAAACCACTACAAGAACTTCGTGGTCTGTCTCGATGGGTTCAGTATAGTGCATTTTCACAAGATTGTCAAGATACGGTATTGTTTTCGGCATTTTGTCCAATCAGAAGCCGTGAAAAATAGCAAACTGCCCGTTAAATATGCATCCGTGCCAAAATTTGTGCCAAAGCTCCTCAAAAGCCGCCCTTTGCTTTACCTTTATAATAAGGGCAGCCGCTCTGTCTGCACAAGAGAAAATGGCCGAAAGCCCGTTCATGCTTTTACTGCCTTTTCAAACTCCGCTTCCAGCGCCTCGTTGACGGCGCGGACGGCGGCGACATCGGGTTTGATGGCCGTGCGGTCGTAGGTGAACAGGCCGTTCACCTCGTCCTCCACGTCGGTCAGCTGGGTGTATACCAGCGCCGAGAGGCCCTTTTTCAGCTGCGGGAGCACCGTCTTGCGCTGCAGATCGCAGTAGCGCTCCGTCAGCTCTGCCCGGCTTCTGGCCGTGCCGTAGCCGTAGGTCTTCCGGGGCGGCTCATGGCCGGGCATGGGCCATGCAATGCCGCCGTACTCGCTGAGGGCCACCGTGCGCACGTTCGGGCGGATGCGGAGCGGATAGAAGTAGTTGTGGATGGAATGCACATCTCCCCCGCCCCGGTCGAACCAGCCGCTGGCCTCGTCCACCGGACGGGACGGGTCGAGGGCGCGGAGGGTCTCGGTGGCTTTCCGCGCATCGAACTGCCCCCACCCCTCGTTGAACGGCACCCAGCACCCGATGCAGGGGTGCCGACCCAGCGCGGCTACCGTGTCGGCCAGCTCCCGGGCGTACTCCTCCCGGCTGTGGGTGCTGCCCCGGCCCAGAAAGCCCCACAGCAGCTTCCCGTCCGGGGCGCGGCGCATCAGGGGCTGTAAGGCGTTGGTCAGGTAGGTGACGTACCACATTGGGTAGGCCCCGCCGCCGTTGACCATATCCTGCCAGACGATGATGCCCAGCTTATCGCAGTGGTAGTACCAGCGCTCCGGCTCGATTTTGGCGTGCTTGCGCAGCAGGTTGAAGCCCAGCTCCCGCACGGTGTGCAGTTCGTGCTCCACGGCCGCGTCGGAGGGCGGGGTGTAGAGGCCGTCGGGCCAATAGCCCTGGTCCAGCAGGCCGTTGAGCAGGATGGGCCTGCCGTTCAGGAAAAACCGCCGGATGCCCTTTGCATCCTCTTTGCATTCCCACTTGCGGAGGGCAAAATAGCTGTGGACGGTGTCGAAGCCCTCTTCTTCGCCCTGGGTCGTGCCGACGGTCAAATCATAGAGGAAGGGGCTGTCGGGGCTCCACGGAAAGAAATGCTCTTCGGCGATGTTCAGGGTCACTTCGCCGTCCCGGTCGGCCTCGTCGCTGCCCCAGTCCTCGGCGATGGTCACGCCGCCGGCCCGCACCACGGCCCAGAGGTTCACCGCGCCGCCGGGCTTCGAGGTATGGACTTTCACCGTCACCGTCCGTGCGTCGTAGTCCGGGGTGACGGTCAGCGTATCAATGTAATTTTCCGGCACCCGCTCCAGCCAGACCGTCTGCCAGATGCCGCTCTGGGCCGGGTAGAACATCCCGCCGGGCCGGAGGGTCTGCTTACCTCTCGCCTGCGTTCCCGTGCCGGTGGGGTCCTGCGCCGCCACCCAGAGGGTGTTGCGGCCCTGCGGGCGGAGCAGGTCGGTGATGTCCAGCGTAAAGGGCCAGTAGCCGCCCCGGTGTCCCCCGGCCAGACGGCCATTCACCTCCACCGCGCAGGCGTAGTCCACCGCCCCGAAGTGGAGCAGGACGCGCCCGCCCTCGCCCGCCGGGGGCGTGAAGGTGCGGTGGTAGTGGAGCCACTGGCCGGGCTGCAACGTCCGGCCCACGCCGGAGGCTTTTGCCTCGGGCGAATAGGGTACGAGGATAGCGCCGTCCCACTTTGCCGGGAACTCCGAGCTCTGGGTGATGGCGTAGTCCCACGGGCCGTTCAGGTTGACGTAGCTGTCCCGGCGCATACTCGGGCGGGGATATTCGGGGAGCGGATGCATGGAACTACCTCACATTCACTTTTTATAGGCTGCGGCCAGCTTTTCCAGTGCGGGCAGGCTGCGCTTCACCTTCTCGGTGTCGATGCAGTAGGCAAAGCGGACATAGCCCTTGACGCCGAAGGTGTCGCTGGGGACCAGCAGCAGATCGAACTCCCGGGCCTTGAGGCAGAAGGCGTTGGCGTCCTCTTCCAGCGCCTTCGGGAAGATATAAAATGTGCCGCCGGGGCGCTCCACCTCAAAGCCCAGCTCGGTGAGCTTATCGTACAGCAGGTTCATGTTCGTCTCGTAGACCGACAGATCGCTGGTGACGTCGAGGCACTCGGCAGTGGCTTTCTGGATGATGCTGGGCGGGCAGTTGTGGCCGGTGAAGCGGGAGATCTGAGCCATCATGTCCACCAGCACGTCTTCGCCCTCGCAGCCGGGCCGGACGGCCACATAGCCCAGACGTTCGCCGGGCAGGCTCAGGCTCTTGGAAAAGGAGAAGCAGGTCAGGGTGTGGGGGTAGAACGCTGCCGGGTAAGGCACCTTTTTGCCGTCGAAGGCGATGTCACGGTAGGGCTCGTCGCTGACGAGGAAGATGTTGTGTCCGAAAACTTTGCTCTTTTCGGTCAGGATGTCGGCCAGACGGCTCAGGGTCTCGGCGGAGTAGACGACGCCGGTGGGGTTGTTCGGGGTGTTGATGAGGACGCAGGTGACGTTCTCGGTCAGCATCTCTTCAAAGGCGTCGAGATTCGGCTGGAACGCCGGCGCCTGAGGCGGCACGACCTTGAGCACAGCGCCGGTCCCCTCCACATAAGGGCCGTACTCGGGGAAGTAGGGGGCGAAGGTCAGCACCTCGTCGCCGGGCTTTGTCACAGCGCGGATGGCGTGGGCGATAGCGCCCGCCGCACCGGTGGTGGGGAAAATATCCTTCTGCTCATAGGGCAGGCCGAAGGTCTTTGCCAGATGGGCCGCAACGGCGGTGCGGAAGCCCGGGTCGCCCTGACTGGGGCAGTAGCCGTGAAGGGCGACAGGCTCTTCCTCGGCCAGCAGGGTCTGCATGGCTTTGGTGAACTTGTCCGGGCAGGGGACGCTGGGGTTGCCCAGCGAGTAGTCGAACACGTTCTCATAGCCTATCTCGGCGGCGCGCTGTTTGCCGTACATGAAAGTCTCGCGGATGACGCTCTTGTGGCCCAGCATGGCGCGGTAAGTCTCGTTCAGCATAATACTTTCCCTCTTTTTCTTATTGATCCTCTTCCGGCAGAGCGGAGGCATAGCTCTGCTCCACCTTCACCATACAGCAGTATCTCGGGTCCTGCTCCTTGACGAAATTGCACATCTCGGCCAGCCGCGCGTCCTTGTCGCCGGTGTAGCCCGCCGGGAACACGAGGTCGAACAGCACGTTGGTGTGGCTGTCCCCCGGCACGATGCGCAGGTCATGGATGGACAGGCGGGGGTCCATCTGACGGGCTTTTTCCATCAAACGGCTCCGCAGGATGCCTACGGCGGCGTCCGACGTCACGATGGGGTCGTAGTGGATGGTGACCTGTAAGTGGTCTTTTTTCAGAAAATCCCGCTCGATGTTGTCGATGATGTCGTGGGCTTCCAGCGGGTCGGCCTCGGCGGGGAACTCGATGTGGAGCGAGGCGAACTGATGCCCCGGGCCGTAGTCGTGGACCATCAGATCGTGGACGCCCAGCACCCCCGGGTAGCTCATGACGGTGTGCTCGATGTGCTCCACCAGCTCCGGCGAGGGGCTCTCGCCCAGCAGGGGGCTGAGGGTGTCCATCATAAGCCCCCAGCCCGACCAGAGGATGAACGCCGCCACTGCCACGCCCATGAGGCCGTCCAGCACGTCCCAGCCCGTCAGGTGGGAGAGGACGGTGGACAGGAGCACGGCGCTGGTGGTCAGCACGTCGTTCCGGCTGTCGGCGGCGGTGGCCATCAGAGTCTCAGAGTTGATGCGCTGGCCGATGGTCTTATTGAAGCGGCTCATCCAGAGCTTGACGCCGATGGACGCCGCCAGCACCCCCACACTGAGCCAGCTGAACACCACTGCCGTCGGATGCAGCACTTTGAGCACAGATTCTTTCAGCAGCGAAAGCCCGATGGCGAGGATGGTGACGCAGACCACGAGGCCCGCCAGATACTCATACCGGGCGTGGCCGTAGGGGTGCTTTTCGTCCGGGCCTTTGGCCGCCAGACGGAAGCCCACGAGGCTCACCACGTTGGACGAGGCGTCCGAGAGGTTGTTCAGGGCGTCGGCCATGATGGCGATGGAGCCGAACAGCGTCCCCGCCGCCAGCTTGCCCAGACAGAGCAGGAGATTGCAGGCCATGCCCACGAGGCTGGCCAGATTGCCGTAGGCCGTACGGACGGCAGCGTTCTTGGTATCGTCCGGGTGCCGGACGAACAGGCGAATGAGCAGTTGTGTCATAAAATTCCCTCTCAGCAGGTATTTCGATGCTACCAGTATAGCACTGCACTTTATGGTTTTGAAGTATTTCAGTAAAATTTTTCGGGTATGCAAAGCCCCCGGCGGGGAAGTTCCCTGCCGGGGGCGGAGTTTTTGGGGTCAAGCGCTCCTTACTTATCGGAAGGCTTGCTCAAATCGATGCTGCGGATGATCTTGCGCACGGGCAGCACGCTCTTGGCGTTCATGGACAGCTCGTCCACGCCCATCCGCAGGAACGTCTCGGTGAGGGCGGTGTCTGCGCCCAGCTCGCCGCAGATGCCCACCCAGATGCCGTGACGGTGGCCCGCGTCGATGGTCATCTTGATGGCCCGGAGCACAGCGGGGTGGTGCGGGTTGAAGAAGGGCTCCAGCTTTGCGTTCTGGCGGTCCAGAGCGCAGGTGTACTGGGTCAAATCGTTGGTGCCGATGGAGAAGAAGTCGCACTCCTCGGCCAGCTCGTCGGCGATGAGGACAGCGGCGGGCGTCTCGATCATGGTACCCACTTCCATCTTCTCGTCAAACTTCTTGCCCTCAGCCCGCAGTTCCGCGCGGCACTCGTCCAGCACGGCCTTGGCGTCCTGCAGCTCCCGCAGGCTGGTGATCATGGGGAACATAATGCTCATGTTGCCGTAAGCGGAAGCGCGGAGCAGAGCGCGCAGCTGGGTCTTGAAGAAGTCCTTCCGGGTCAGGCAGATGCGGATGGCGCGGTAGCCCAGCGCGGGGTTTTCCTCGTGGTCGAGCTTCATGTAGTCCACGGTCTTGTCTGCGCCGATGTCGCAGGTGCGGACGACCACCTTGCGGGGTGCAAGGCTCTCGAGCACCTGCTTGTATGCCTCGAACTGGTAGTCCTCCGTCGGGAAGTCCTTGCAGTTGAGGTAGACGAACTCGGTGCGGAAGAGGCCGACGCCGCCGGCGTCGTTCTGCTGCACAGCGCCCACGTCGCCCATGCCGCCGATGTTGGCAAAGACGTTGATGGTCTTGCCGTCGAGGGTAGTGTTGGGCTTTCCCTTCAGCTCCTGCAGCAGTGCCTGCTTTTTCTGGTCTTCCTGCTGGCGCTTTTTCAGGCTCTTGAGCAGGTCGGGGGTGGGGTCAACGTAGACACAGGCGTTGTAGCCGTCCACGACCGCCATCTTGCCATCCCAGTCGTCCTGAATGTCCTTGCACTGGATGAGGGCGGGGATGTTCATGCTGCGGGCGAGGATGGCGGTGTGGCTGTTGGAGCTGCCCTCCCGGGTGATGAAGCCCAGCAGGAGGCTCTTGTCCATGCGGACCGTCTCGGACGGGGCCAGGTCCTCGGCCACGAGGATGCTGGGCTCAGTACCCTGCAAAGTAGCATTGTCCACGCCCTGCAAAATGTCGAGGATGGCCTGTGCAATGTCGATGACGTCGGCGCTGCGGGCCTGCAAATAGGGGTCATCCATGGCGGCGAATACGGCGGCCTGATTGTCACCGGCGGTCTTGACGGCGTACTCAGCGCACTTGTGCTGGCCGTTGATGATCTCCTTGATGGCGTCCACGAAGTCGTCGTCATCCAGCATCATGGCGTGGATGTTGAACACCTCGGCGATGTCCTCGCCGGCCTCGGCCAGAGCCTTCTCGTACAGAGCGGTCTGCTGTTCGATGGCCTTGGCGCGGGCGTCCTCAAAACGGGCCGCTTCAGCGGCGGTGTCGGCCACTTCGGCGGCAGAGATGACGGTATCTTTTTTCTTATAGATCTTCAGCTTTCCGATGGCAATGCCATTCAGGATGCTTTTACCGGTACCTACCTGCATTGCAATTTCTCCTTATTCTTGCTGTTTTGTGTTCCGTAACAAAAAGCCCCCGCAGGACATTCCCTGCAAGGGCTTCTCATCACGCTGGGCGATCAGACGTTCTCGCTCAGGAATTTCTGGATAGCTTCGGCGCAGGCGGCTTCGTCGTCGCCCTCCACCTTGATGGTAACGGTGTCGCCCTGCTTGACGCCCATGCCCATCAGGGCCATCAGCTTGCGCAGGTCGCAGGTCTTGCCGCCCTTCTCGAGGGTGGCGGTGCTGGCAAAGCCCTTGGCCACCTTGACGAGCAGACCGGCGGGACGGGCGTGGATGCCGCAGGCATCCTTAACGGTGTACTGGAATTCCTTCATGATCATTTTCTCCTTACTTCATCCGGTCCTCCTGGGCAGCTTACCCTACCCCTCGGGACGCAGCACTTGAACCTTCTGGCTGCTGGATGTCTATCTTTATTATAAACCTTAGTCGTTCTTTTTTCACCCTTTCATATTGCCGATTTTTTATCAAAAATTTTAGTAACATTGAACAGAATCTTTCTGCAAAAATACCACTACTGCACAATTTTTCTGTTTCATCGCACTTTTTGTACAGAATGACGGTTATTCGACGGGGTATCCCTCGGCATCCAGCGGCAGGTCGGTGTACTGCACGGGCTGCTCCTGTGCAGCGTCCGGCTCGCCGGAAGTCTGCTGGGCCTGACCCTCCGCGCCCAGCTCGCCGTCGTGGCGCTCTCCCCAGTCGCCGCTGAAATCTTCGCCCGAGGTCTGCTGGGCCTGCCCGTCGGTCAGTTCATCCTCGTGCCGTTCGCCCCAGTCCCCGCTGAAGTCCTCGCCGGACACCTGTTCGGCCTCCTGCAGGGCCATCGCGGTCTGGGCGTCTTTCAGCCCGGTGACGGTGCCGGAGGGCTTTTCCAACAGATACGCACCCACGGCCTTTTTCTTGTAGACCAGCAGCACACCGTAGCTGCTCACATCGCCCCGGCTGGCCGCCGGGATGAGCGCTGTCCACTTCTCCACCGTCTTGCCCTTGTAGCGGGCCAGGTCCATGCCGCTCTGCTGCACCACCCCGTTAAAGGCCGAAAAGCTGTCGTCCCACTTGCGAGGGATCTTCACCTTGTCGGCGGTGATGGACGCGCCGTCCACGTCCAGCCCGTAGCCCGTGAACCAGGTCTGGATGTCCTGCGCACTCTCGATTTTATTACTTGCCGCCGCGACAGCCACCGAGCGGGTACTGATGTACCGCCCCAGCATGGCGCTGAACACCACCAGCGCACAGCACATCGCCCCCACGCCCAGCTTCTTGACGCTTGCCTTACTCAGTGTGACCACAAACATACCCTTGCCTCCCACCCATTCAGATTTGTCCGTACAGCATATGCGGGAGACTGCGGTATCATGCAAAAACGGGGCCGCTTCTCTTTGCTGTCTCCGTTGACAAACAGGGCCGGAGAGGGTAAACTTAGGCAGAGATATTTGCAATTCATTTGCCTATGATAGATTAAAAGGAGAAATCATTATGCCGAACAATAATATCCGCACCCGTTTTGCTCCCTCGCCTACGGGTTATATGCACGTTGGCAACCTGCGCACGGCCCTGTACACCTACCTGATGGCCAAGCACGATGACGGCACCTTCATCCTCCGCATCGAGGACACCGACCAGGGCCGCTACGTGGAGGGCGCTGTGGATGTCATCTACAACACCCTGCGGGAGACCGGCCTGCTGTGGGACGAAGGCCCGGACATCGGCGGCCCCGTCGGTCCCTACGTCCAGAGCGAGCGCATGGGCATGTTCAAGCAGTATGCCGAGCAGCTGGTGGCTGAGGGCAAGGCATATTACTGCTTCTGCACCGAGGAGCGTCTGGAAGCCCTCCACGCCGAGCAGCGCGCCCACGGTGAGATGACCCACTACGATGGCTGCTGCCGCGACCTGCCCAAGGAAGAGGTGGAAAAGCGCCTCGCCGCCGGTGAGCCTTACGTCATCCGCCAGAAGATCCCCCGCGAGGGCGTGACCGGCTTCGACGATATGGTCTACGGCCACATCGAGGTCAACAACAGCGAGATGGACGACCAGATCCTCATCAAGACCGACGGTATGCCCACCTACAACTTCGCAAATGTCGTGGACGACCACCTCATGGGCATCACCCACGTCATCCGCGGCAGCGAGTATCTGTCCTCCACCCCGAAGTATAACCTGCTGTACCAGGCTTTCGGCTGGAACATCCCCAACTATATCCACTGCCCGCCGGTCATGAAGGACGCTCAGAACAAGCTGTCCAAGCGCAACGGCGACGCTAGCTATCAGGATCTTGTTGCAAAGGGCTACCTGACCGAGGCTATCCTGAACTACATCTGCCTGCTGGGCTGGAGCCCCAAGGGCGAGTACGCCGAGCAGGAGATCTTCTCTCTGGCTGATCTGGTCAAGATCTGGACGCCGGACGGCATCTCCAAGTCTCCCGCCATCTTCGACCCTCTCAAGCTGCGGGCCATCAACGCCGAGTATATCCGCCGCCTGTCCCCCGAGGAGTTCCTCGCCAAGGCTGAGCCCTGGATCGACAGCGCCGTCCATACCCCCATCAACAAGAAGCTGCTCTGTGCAAACCTGCAGCCCCGCTGCGAGGTCCTGGGCGAGATCCCCGAGCAGCTGGACTTCTTCGACGCCATGCCCGAGTATGACGTGAGCCTCTACGCCAACAAGAAGCAGAAGACCACCCCTGAGTCCGCAAAGGAGGCGCTGGAAGCCCTGCTGCCCGTGCTGAGCGACGAGGCACTGGACTTCAATGACCGTGACACCGTCTTCGACGCCTGCAAGGCCAAGGCCGAGGAGCTGGGCAAGAAGAATGGCTGGCTGCTCTACCCGCTGGGCATCGCCCTCTCCGGCAAGCAGCGCACCCCCGGCGGCGGCACCGACCTCGCCTGCATGATGGGCCGCGAAACGACCCTCGAGCGGGTGAAGGCCGCTATCGAGAAGCTGAATGGCTGAAATACCTTATAATAAAAAGTGAGGAGGCAGTCTGTATGATGTATCCGTTTATGACGTTGGACGATAACACCGAGGTCGTCCATTCGGAGATGCTCCCGGATGGCCGCGTGAAGGTCTATTTTGAAAAGCCGGATGCAAAAGACTGCTTCCATTCTGCTGTCTGCTATCTTCCGGACTACAAATGGGAAGACATCAACGGCTTTACCCCGGAGGAAATTGCCCGGTATCAGGAGCTTGTGGAATCTACGGCTCATCTGATTCTGCAGTTCTCCAAAGAGGGAGGGGTCGAAAATGCCGCAGGTTTTTAAGATAGGCTCTTACTGGGTCTATTTCTGGGCCAATGAGAACGAGCCGCTGGAGCCTATCCATGTTCATGTGGCACAGGGCGCACCCAGCGCAAACGCCACCAAGATATGGATAACACGAGCCGGAAAGTGCTATCTGAGCAATAACAATTCGCAGATACCGCCCCGCATTCTGCGGAACATCATGGCCATCATTGAGGCGCGAAGTGCCGAGGTGGTCGCAAAATGGACGAGCTTTTTTGGCGAAGCGCACTACTTCTGCTGAGATTTTATCCCATCCCATCACCCCGCCAAAAACTGCGCGCACTCTGCGCTACAGTATACGCAGAAGGCGCGGGAAACAGAACAGCACAGCGTGATATTGCAAAAAATCCCCGCCGGAAAGCGGGGATTTTTTCATGCAGGTGTCTTTTCGGACGATACAGCTCACAGACGGGAAAAAGCGGGTGAACGGTGCGCTCCGGGCTCGGGCGGCAGTGCGGCCTGCCCTGCGGCAGGGGAGCGCGTTCCTGCTGGGGCTGGCCGGAGGCTGGGCCGTGCTGTACGGTGCGCTGATGCCTTTCGGGCTGGGGCTGACGCTGGGCTTTGCGGAGGACTGCTTCGCTGTGGGAGCCGCTGGGGCCGCACTGGGGGTGCTGGCCCGGAGTTTCGGAACGCTGACCGTGGAGAGCGTCTGCCTGCTCTGCGCACTGGGTGCGGCGGTAGCGGCACGGTGGCTCTGGCCCGGCCGATTCGTCCCGGCGGTGGCGGCTGGCTGCGGCACACTGGTGGGAAGCGCAGTCTGCTTCGCGGCGGGGGAGGAAAACGGCGTTCAGACCATCCTGTTCTGCGGCGGCGACGCTCTGCTGGCAGCAGCGGCGGGATACGGCCTGCGGCGCTTCCCGCCCGAAAAACCGGGCATGGGCAGTCTGATCTTGTCTGCCGCTGTGGCCGCCGCACTGGGCGGGATGAGCTTTGGCTTCTTCCTGCCTGGGGTGATGGCCTGTGCGGCGGCAGAGCTGGCCCTCTGCTGCAAGGGCCTGCCGCTGGAGGCATTGGCTTTCAGCGGGGTGACGGGTGCAGCTCTGGCCGCGTCAGACCCTGCCCTTGCGCCTGCCGCCGCCGGGCTTGCCTGTGGGTGTGCCGCTGCGGCAGTGCTTGCCCCGGCGCGACGGGTGGAGGGGCTTGCGGCCTATGCGGGCGGCTGTGTGGCGGGGGTGCTCTGCATCCAGCCGCTGGCGGGGGCGTTCAGCTTTCTGCTCAGCGCCGGGGCGGGTGCGGGGCTCTGCGCCCTGCTGCCTGCGGGCTGGCTGATGCCTGCCCTCAAAGAGGACGACCCGCCCGGCGACGAGCGGCCGCGCCTCTCTGCCGCCGCGACCCGGCTGGAAGCGGTAGCCGAAAGCCTCTCCTCGCTGGCGGAGACGGTGAACGAGGTATACGACGCTTTTCCACGCCGGTGCGAGGGTTTCAGATGGGTCATCGACAACATCCACGACGGCCTTTGCGCCAACTGCGGACGGCGGGAAGTCTGCTGGAAGCAGGAGCACGCCTCCACGCTGGAAGGAATGGAGGCCCTACGCCCCATTCTGGAAGAAAAAGGCCATCTGGAAGCGGCACTTCTGCCCGGTCAGCTGGCGCGGTGCATCCACCCGGCGGCGCTCTGCGCGGCGGGGGACAAGGCGTTTGCACTCTACCGCAGCCGCCGGGAGGCCCGCGTCCACTCCGAGGCCATGCGGACGGCCCTCACTGAACAGTACAGCGCCGTGGCCGATGCACTGGGCGTCCTCAGCGAACAGCTGGGCCGTCCCGGAAGCCCGGAGCCCTACAAGTCTGGCCGGGTGTCGGCGCTGTTCGCTCAGCTGGGGACGCCGCCGCTGGAATGTGCTGTGACGCTGGACGATTTGGGCCGCACCCGGGCGGCAGTGACGCTGCCCCGCACCCGCTTCAATGAAAAAGAGCTGGCCGCTCTGGCCGGGGAGGTGGGGCATATCTGCCGCCGCAGCCTCGAGCCGCCGCAGGTGCTCTCCTGCAAGGGGATGACCACCCTGCTCTTTGCCGAAAAGCCCCTGCTCCGGGCCGTATTCGGGACGGCGGGCGCGGCGGCGCGGGGCGAGATCTCCGGCGACGCCGTCCAGCAGTTCTGCAGCGCGGCAGCGGCCCAGATGATACTCTGCGACGGCATGGGAACGGGACGTCCGGCGGCAGTAGACGGCAACCTCGCCGCAGAACTGACGGCACGCCTGCTCAAAGCGGGCTTTACCGCAGAGCTTGCGGCCCGGCTCGTGAACGTGGCGCTGGCGCTCAAGAGCGACGAGGAGAGCGGCGCGACCCTCGACCTCGTGAGCGTAGACCTCTATACCGGCACGGCCCGGCTCTTCAAGGCCGGTGCGGCCCCGGGCTTTCTCGTGCATGGGGGCAAGGCCCGGGCTGTGGGCGAAGCCAGCCTGCCGATGGGCATCCTCGGCGGCGTCAGCGGGCAGAGCCGGGTGGTGCATCTGGCGGCGGGGGACTATGTGGTGCTGGTGTCGGACGGCCTCTTGGTGGACGGCCCCGGCTGGGTGATGCAGCAGCTGGAACTCTCCGCTGCCAAGGCAGAACAGCCCGACGTTCTGGCGAAAAAGCTGGTGGAAGCCGCCCGCGCCCGAGCCGTCCAGCGGGGCCGTCCCGACGACATTACCGCCGCTGTCCTCCGGCTCGAAAACAGCTGAGTTGCTTTTTGGGCGGCGAGGGGGTATACTTGTCAGTATCTGAATCGATCATAGGAGAGACACATATGCTGATAGTTACAGTTGCACAGGACGGCAGCGGCGACTTCGCGTCCATCGCGGAGGCGGTGCTGGCCGTACCCTATGAGGAGGAAGCACTGGTGCAGGTCGGCCCCGGCATTTACCGGGAAAAGCTGGTCTGCGAAAAGCGCTGCATCACCCTGCGAGGGGCGGGTGCAGATAAGACAAAACTCGTGTGGGGCGACGGCGGCAAGCTGCCCCACAAGGACGGGCGGCCCACCCATACCTTCCGCAGCTACACCGCCTTTTTCAGCGGCGAAACGCTCTGCGTGGAGGACATGACGATTGAAAACGACGCCGGCCCGGGCGCGAAAGCCGGGCAGGCTGTCGCGGCCTATGTGGACAGCACCCGGGCGGTGTTCCGCCGGGTCAAGCTGCTGGGCAGTCAGGACACGCTCTTCTGCGCCCCGCTGCCCGAAAAGGAGCGGGAGAAGGACGGCTTCCTCGGCCCGCGCGGTCTTGCGCCCCGCAAACCGACCGCCCAGTACTACACCGACTGTGAGATCGCGGGCGACATTGATTTCATCTTCGGCGGCGGCGACGCCCTCTTCGAAAACTGCGTCATCCGCACGGTGGACAACCGCATCCCCCACAGTTATGTCACAGCTCCTTCGGGCAAAGCCGATGGACTGGGCTTTGTGTTCTGGAGCTGCGATTTCGTCTCCGACTGCCCGGCGGGCAGTGTCTATCTGGGGCGTCCGTGGCGTCCCGAAGGCAAGACGGCGGTGCTGGACTGCCGTCTCGGCGCCCACATCGCGCCGGAAGGTTTTATCGCATGGAATGACCGCACCGATACCGGCCTTGCCAGCTTTGCGGAAGCTGACAGCACCGGCCCGGGCGCAGCAGAGCGCCCGGCGTGGGTGAAACAGCTTTCCGGGCCGGAGGCGGCGGAACTGCTGGCCCACGCCCGCACCCTCTGCCGACCGAAAGCCAACTGAGGATGTAACAAATGAAAAAACTGCCGAATTTTGTAAAGTGGCTCATCATTGCCGTGGTGCTGGCCGCAATGGCCGCGATGATGGTGGCCGTGAACGACCGTGCCTCCCGGGTGGAGATGCCAATGCCGGACAACAGCCTGGGCATCTATCGCCAGACGCCTGCCACTGGAAAGTGAATCAGAAAAACGAGACGGGACTGCTGGAAAGCGGCCCCTCTTTGCTTCTTTGAGAAGTTTTTGTCGAATCCGCCCGTTTAGATTGACGAATGGCTCAACTTTTTGTATACTGAACAGGCACGAAGTTGACAGAATTTTCCTGTTTTTCCTGCACAGGAACATTTTTTGCGTTGTGTCGGTGTAAACGACGCTCATTCTGCCATCTTTCCGGACACACTGAAAAGGAGAAATGAATATGAAAACAACTGGCATCGTTCGGGGCATTGATTCTCTGGGCCGCATCGTCCTCCCCAAGGAGCTGCGCACCAATATGCACATCGACAAGGACTCGAAGCTCGAGATCTTCGTGGAGGGCGATCAGATCATCCTCAAAAAGCACCGTCCCGCCGGAAGCTGCGATTTCTGCGGTGAGCTGGCGGCTGACATGGCCCAGTATGAGGGTTACTGCATCTGCCCCGCCTGCCGGGCCAAGATTGCTGCGCTGTAAACGGAAAAGGAGAATCACATGAGTCAGATGACCGATTTCACCCTGCCCTCCTGCGTACCGGGCCGGACGCTCCATGCATTCCGCTGTGTGCCGGAGGGTGAGGTGCGGGCCATCCTGCAGCTCTCCCACGGCATGGTGGAGTTCATCGACCGGTACAAGCCTCTGGCCGAGTATCTGGCCGCCCGGGGCATCCTCGTCACCGGCCACGACCATCTGGGCCACGGCGGCTCTATCCGCACCAGGGCGGATTACGGCTATTTCGCCCAGCCCGACGGCAACCGCGCCGTCCTCGACGACCTCCACGCTGTCACTGCGCTGACGAAGCAGCTCTATCCCGGCGTCCCCTATTTTCTGCTGGGCCACAGCATGGGCTCGTTCTACGCCCGGCAGTACCTTTGCGAGTGGGGCGGTGAGCTTGACGGAGCCATCATCATGGGTACCGGCTTCCAGCCCAAAGCGCTGGTCGCCACGGCCCGGGCGCTCTGCCGGGTGCTGGCCGTCTTTTTCGGTTGGGAGCACCGCAGCAAGCTGGTGGCGAACCTCTCCTTCCTCGGCTACAACAGGGGTCTCGAGGGCCGCACGCCTCAGGACTGGCTCAACCGTGACCAGGCCGAAGTGGACAAGTACCGCGCCGACGAGCGCTGCATGTTCACCTTCACCCTGAACGCCTACTACAGCATGTTCACAGGCATCCTGCGGCTGTACGACCCCGCCGTTCTGGCCGGTGTGCCAAAGGACCTGCCCCTTCTCTTCCTCGCCGGTGACGCCGACCCTGTGGGCGAGCGCACCGCCGGAGTCCGGCGGGCCATCCAGAGCCTCCGGGACGCCGGTGTCGGGAACATCGAGTCGAAATTCTACCCCGGCGCCCGCCACGAGCTGCTGGTGGAGACGAACAAAGCCGAGGTGTTTGCGGACATCGCCGGCTGGCTCGAAAAACAACTGCATCTTTGAATCCAAAGCTCCTTCATCGGACTGCCGATGTGGGGGCTTTTTCTTCTGGACTACGGAAAAGCGCCCCGCCGGGCGGCCCGAAAGCCGCCTGACAGAGCGCTTATAGATCCATTTTTACTTTTTGGCTGCCCAGCCGTCCACGACAGCCACAAGGGCCTTGCCCCGGCGGCCCAGAATTTTAGGCAGCAGGATGCGGGCCATGGCCCAGACACCGGAGAAGTTGTACAGGATGATGAGGGCGGTAATGATGCCCGTCCAGAGGCCGTACAGCGGCGTCTCGGCCAGCAGCACGAAAGCCTCGAACACCAGCGCGGCGGCGTTGACGAGGACACGGCCCGGGTGGACATGCATCCCGATCATGCCGTGGGCATCAATGGCGCGGAGAGTGAACACCAGCCCGAGGCCGAGGAAGGACGCATAGGTCGCACCCACAGGACCCCACCACTTGATGAAGAAGTAGTTCATGAGGCAGTTGCTGATGGCACCGGCCATCATGGTGACCATGCTGCGCTGGGACTTCTTATTCACGACATAGACGCTGTTCATGAACTGGTTGAAGCAGCTGCAGGTAGACGCCAGCACGAGGAACGGCACGAAGTGCCATGCGTAATAGTAGTTGGACTTCATGACGTGCATGACCGGGCGGCAGAGCCAGATGATGCCCGCTGCACAGCAGAACAGCACGCTGGAATAGGTGCGGAAGATCTGGGTAAAGAACTTGGCTCTCCCCTCTTCCTCGGTGACAGCCGACAGCTGCCATGCGTCGTAGAAGATAAGGCCCAGCGTCGTGAGGATGGTGGGCAGGAAGTAGCCGGTGGAGAGCAGGCCGCTCCATGCGTCGCCGCTGTGGCCGTCGAGGCCGTCGCACATCTCACGCACAAAGAACAAATCGGATGCGTTGATGATCCAGAAGCTTATCTGGGCCGGTATCATGGGCAGCGAGAAGTGGAGCATCTGCTTCCAGAGGGTCTTGTTGATGCCCTTCAGCTCGATGAAATCCCAGAGCTTGCCGGTGAACATCAGGAAGAGCACGCTCACGAAGTCGCCGCTGATGATGGCCAGCAGATAGCCGTTGGCCCCCCACTTGAAACCCACCAGATAGAGCACATAAAACGCCATGGTCGCCACGGTGCAGAGCACACCGTCCACGGCCACCAGCTTGTTCCACTGGCGGCTGCGCACGAACTGGGTGCAGAGGGTGCGCAGGCAGCTCATCAGGACGTAAATATAAATGAGCAGGCCGTACTGGGCCATATCGGGCAAAAACTGCGCCACCGGCCAGCAGAGCACGAGGATGCCGAAGCCGCCGAGGATGGTGAGCAGGCCGTTGGTGAACACCTGCTTTTCGCTGTTGCCCTTGTCGAGGCCGAAGCGGATGATGGCGTTGGACATGCCCATCGACACAAAGGGGATGAGCAGGTTGGCGTACTGGCTCAAAATCTTCGACAGGCCGAGGTCGGAAATCTCGGCCATCGCGTACGTCAGGAACGGCTGAACGATGAGCGTCAGCAGCTTGGACGAAAAGCTGCTGATGGCAAAGATGATGGTATTGCCGGCGAGCTTCGAATATTTATCGCCGCCGGAGGTCTTTTCGCTTTCCAAAAGATTTTCTCTCCTATTTTAATAAATCCCGCCGGGCTTTCCAGTCCGGCATCAGCTTCGCCACTTCGGCCCAGAAAGCCGGGCTGTGGTTGGGCTGCAAAAAGTGGCAGTACTCATGCACTACCACATAGATCTGTGCCGCCTCGGGCATATTGTAGAGCTGGAGCGCGAAGGTGATCTGGCGCTTCGCCATGTGGCAGACGCCCCAGCGGCTGGTCATACTGCGCACTTTGATGGTGGGCTTCTGCCCGCCCAGTACTCCGGCAAAGGCCGGGTAGACCTTGTCGCTCATGGCCGTAAAGTGGGCCAGGGCGGCCGCCTTGTCGGGCAGTTCCTCCTGCCGCTTTTCGCGGGCGGCCTGCCGGGCCTGTGCGGCCCGTATCCACTCCGCCTCGGCGATGACGTAGGCGTCAGCCGCTTCCAGCGTCGTGCGCAGGGGGATGCTGAGGGCCACGGTGCCGTCCCGCCGGACGTGGAGGTTGAGCCGCTTGACCCGCCCCCGCGTCAGCTCATAGGGGATGCCCCCGGCCGCCCGCAGCATCACGCGCCCTTTTTGCATCTGCGCAGCTCCGCAAAGGGCAGCTGAGACAGCACAACGGCGGCGAAGATGAGGGTGCAGCCTGCGCTCTCCCGCATCGAAAGGTTCTGGCCCAGCAGCAGCCAGCCGCCCAGTGCACTGAATACGCTTTCCAAGCACATGATAAGGCTGGCGATGGCGGGGTTCAAATCTTTCTGGCCAAGGATTTGAAGCGTATAGCCCGCGCCGCTGGACATGACGCCGCAGTAGACCACAGGCAGAAAGTTTGCGCCGTACTCTGCCAGCGTGGGCGTCTCGAAGATCAGCGCCGCCGCAGAGCTCTCCACAGCCACCACGATGAACTGGATGAGGCTCAGCCGCACACCGTCCACAAGCGGCGAAAAGTGGTCGATGGACATGATCTGGAAGCTGAACAGCACGGCGCAGCTGAGAAGTATCCAGTCGCTGGTCTCAATGCCGCCGAAGCCGTTCTTCATGCAGAGCATATACAGGCCCGCCACAGCGATGACCATGCTGACCCAGAGCTGAGCGCTGCCCTTCCGGCCCAGAAAGAGGCCGAACACCGGCACCATCACAACGTACATGGCCGTCAGGAACGCGGCCTTGGCCGTGGACGGGTTGATGGTGATGCCGATCTGCTGAGCCGCAGAGGCCGCGAACAGGAAGGTGCCGCAGACGAGGCCCGCCACCAGCAGGGTCTTGCGCTCCGACTTCTCTTTCGGCCAGCCGTAGGGCTGGCCCTGTTTTTTGCGCACGGCGTCGAAGGCGAACACGGTAGGGATCAACACAAGGACAGCCAGCCAGCTGCGCCCTGCGAGGAAGGAATAGGCCCCCATGCCGGAGCCTGCGCTCTGGGCTACGAAAGCCGTACCCCAGATAAAGGCACAGAGCATCAGCATGAGCGAATGTTTGGTCTGTGTCTTCATCCTATGCCCTCCACTTTGAGTCCGCCATAGAGGTAGTAACGGCTGGAATCGTAGGAGATGGTCAGACGGTAGCTGGCCGCCGGGTCCAGCCCGGAGATGACGCAGCGGTAGTTCTGACCATCGGTCTTGATATAATAGGTGCTTCCGTTGACGTACTGTGCGCCGCCGGCCACCTTCTGCCAGACGGACACCTTGTACCGCTGGGTACCCTCGGCGGTGCCGTAGCCGGTGATGGTCAGGCTGCCGCCCGGGACGGTGAAGTAATCGGTCTGGCGGCTCCAGATGCCGTTGAACACGAGGTTCAGGCTCCCGTTCACCGCCGCCGAGGCATACTTGGCCGAGGCGTCAGCAATGCCCTCGATGTTCAGCGGGTCGCTGGTCGGTTCGGCCCAGCGGGTGCTGTCCTCTTCCTGCACCTCATTGTCCGCGCTGTTCTTCATATCCAGCACCGTCTTGACGCCGGATGCAGCCACAAGCAGTACCAGCACCGCCACGACGAGCAGGACGATTCGCTTTATCTTTTTCATGATCTTTTATCCTCAAATTTTGTTTTAACACGAGGTTTTACACGATTTATATAGTATACCGCATTTTGCTTTTCCATACAAGAGTTCAGGCTGTAGTCAGAGCGGCCAGCGCCGCACGTTCGGCGTCGGCAAGCTCCGGCTGGGCTGACCGGAACAGCGAATCGTACCGGTAGAGCGCCCAGCCGCCCGCGCCGAGGCTGTGCAGACTTTCCACCTGTCGGGCAAGAGCGCTGCCTGTACACCACTGGCTCTGGCTGTCCTCGTTGGCACCGCCGTCGCCCTCGCCGATGCGATAGGCCCCCAGCCCGAAGTAGAGGGCCGTGGATGCCGCCCGGGGCATGGCCAGCCACTCCGACACGATGTTCTCAAAGGCGAAGCGGGTGCTGCCCGACTGGAGGGTATAGCCGTAGCCCCAGTATATCTGCGGGCAGAGGTAGTCCACCACGGCGTTTTCGCCCTCGGCGGCCAGCCATGCTTTCACGTCGCTGTACTGCTGGCCGAGGTCGTTGTCGGGGTTGCCCTGCGGGCTGACGCCGAAACGGAGGGTAGCGTCGGCGGCTTTGACGGCGTCGTGGGCCGCTTTCACCAGCGCGGTGACGTTCTGCCGCCGCCATGCGGCCAGATCTCCCGCGCCGCTGGCGGCGAACTGGGCTGCGTCCAGCGCAGCATCTGTCGTGGGGTAAAAATAGTCGTCGAAGTGGATGCCGTCCACAGCGTAGTTCTGCACCAGTTCGGCCACGCCCTGCACCACATAGTCTGCGGCTTCCGGGATGGCCGGGTTCAGGTACAGCCCCTCGCCCACGGCGCAGACCCACTCGGGATGTACATTGGCAAGGTTATTTTCCGCCAGTGCGGGCGGCATCTTCGCCGAGGAGCGGAGGCGGTAGGGGTTCACCCACGCTTCCAGCGAAAGGCCCCGGCTGTGTGCTTCGGTGATGAGGACGTCCAGCGGGTCGAAGCCGGGGTCCTGCCCCTGTACGCCGGTGCAGAGATGGCTCCACGGGAAGAGGTTGCTCCTGTAAAGCGCGTCCCCGAAAGGCCGCACCTGCGCGATGACGGTGTTCAGCCCGATGGACAGACAGTTGTCCATCAGCTCCGCCGCACCGGCACGGAAGGCTTCTTCGGACGAAAAGTCCATCCCGGCCCATTCCAGATAGCTCACCCAGACGGCCCGCCATTCACCCGAGGGCAGGGCGGCGTTTGGCTCTGCTTCGTCCGTCGGCGGCACCGACGACGCCGAGGCGGTCTGTCCCCGGCCCAGCAGCATCGCTGCCCCGGCCAGGAACGCCCGCCGCCCGAACCGGTCCCGCCGGGCGCGGCGTCTTCTCCGCCGCTGGGTCATGCGTCCTCCTGCATCTTATAAAGACTCAGTGCCGCCCAGCCCCGGGCGCAGGCCAGCAGCACCCAGAGCAGGTTCGTCCAGAAACCCAGCGTGGCCATGCCGCCGTATTTCGCCATCAGCAGGAAGAACAGGTGGAGCGCTTCGGCGGCACCCACCAGCTGCAGCTGACGTTGGATGGCCATGCCGCGCTTGTACTCAGTACTGAGCAGCAGCGGCCACGCCAGCGCAGAGCAGAGGTAGCCCGCCCAGCCGTTGACCATGTAGCTCACCATCAGCAGCACGAACACGCCGGTGAAGTTGCGTTTTTCCCAGCTTGCCGAGCCTTTTTCCGCCGCGAGGAAAAGGGCCGCGATGCCCGCCGCGGCGAATGCGATCTGCTCGATGAGGCCGAAGCTGGTGCCGCTCAGGACGGCAAAGCCGTTGAGCATGGAGGCCGCTGCGGAAGCCAGCAGCAGGAAATACCAGGTCTTTCGCGTGAATTTGAGTTTCATATCGTCCCTCCCGCCCGCAGAAAGGGCGCAGGCTCCCCATCAGTTTTTGGAATTTTTCAAATATTATAACACATTTTGGGGCGTGTTGTGTTACAATAAGGAAAACTCGACACAAATTCCATCGGGAGGCGCACATGAACGCTGTTTTTTCCATCCTTCTTCTCGCGGCCATTCTGGGCTTTATCGTATTTCTGCTGTCTAAGAAAGACCAGAACCGCCGCAGCCAGTATGGCCCCAGCGGCCTGTCCGAGTTCCGCACCGACCTGCCGCTGGACGACTGCTTCGACCGGCTGGACCAGCACAGCCCGGACGATGTCTTCGCCTACGAGTGCCGCCGGGAGAACGACGGCGGCTTCACCCTCCACCTGACGCTCCATCAGCCCACCCAGCAGCCGCTGGATACCCTCTACGCCCTCCGGTTCGACCCGGGCCGCCAGACCATCGTGACCCTCATCTTCATCCGGGAAGCTTTTGGCTACAAAGAGCCGCTGTTCCAGCCCGCGATGCTGGACGAGTTCATGCTGCGCAAGTTCGACGCCCGCCGCACAAAATAATTCCGGCAAAAGGATTTGCTTTTTTCTGATTTTTTGGTATACTTATAGTTAGTCCATGTGCGGCAGACCGCCGTCTTCGTGGGCCAGTAGCTCAGTTGGTCAGAGCTGGCGGCTCATAACCGCTTGGTCGCGGGTTCAAGTCCTGCCTGGCCCATAACAAAAAGAACCCCGGCTTAGGCTGGGGTTCTTTTTGTTATTGATGAAATGATATGCTTATCTTATCACTTTCCGCAGCGTCCCAAACAGCCGCTTCACATCAACAGGCTTTGCCAGATGGGCGTCCATGCCGACGGAGAGGGCTTTCTGGCGGTCTTCGTCGAAGGCGTTGGCCGTCATGGCGATGATGGGGATGGTGCGGTAATTGCCCGACAGATTGCGGATGAGCTTCGCCGCCTGATAGCCGTCCATGTTGGGCATCTGGATGTCCATGAGGATGGCATCATAATAGCCCGCCGGGTGGGCTTTGAGTGCCTCGATGCAGAGTTCACCGTCGGCAGTGCGCTCCACGGTAAGGCCGCCCTCTTCCAGAATGGTCACGACGATCTCAGCGTTGAGGTCGTTGTCCTCGGCCAGCAGGATGCGGCAGCCCTTGAGCCGGGCCGCGTCGCCCTCTGCGTCCTGCTCCTCTACGCTCTTCTGGGCCTCATCCGCCAGTGGGAACCCAAGGGTGATGGTCACAGTGGTTCCTGCGCCCAGCTTGCTCTGCACGTCGATGCTGCCGTGCATCCACTCCACGAGAGCCTTCACGATGGGCAGGCCGAGGCCGGTGCCGATGACTTTGCTCTCGGTGCTGGTATGCTCACGGGTGAACTCCTCGAAGATATGGGGCAGATACTCCTCGCTCATGCCGATGCCGTCGTCCTGAACAGTAAAGGTATAGCGGCCCATCTTCGGCTTCTCAGCCGGCAGTTCTTTCACCGACACCGCAATATGTCCGCCCTCGGGCGTATACTTGATGGCGTTGCTGATGACATTCAGCAATATCTCCCGCACTTTGGTGCGGTCGCTCACAATATAGGGATGTTCGACATCCGTATGGTAGGTGCAGGTCAGCTTTTTCTGCTGGACAGAGGGCTCAAATACGTCTGAGAGCGTCTGCATCAGCGCGCACAGGTCGCCAGTTTCTTCTTTCAGCACAGCCTTGCCGCTCTCGATGCGGGCCATTTCCAGCACATAGTTGATGAGCGAGAGCAGAAATGCGCTGGACGAGCGTATCTTCTCGGTGTAATCCAGCACCTTGTCCTTCTCGTCGATGTGCTTTTCCAGAAGCTCCGAAAAGCCGATGATGGCGTTCATCGGGGTGCGGATGTCATGGCTCATATTGAACAGGAAGCGGGTCTTTGCCTCGTTGGCTGCCCGGGCCTCCTGTGCAGACTTTTCAAGGGCCGCTTCGTGCTGCAGGTCCTTCTGGTGCCGGTTCATGAGCTCCCAGCAGGCATAGGCCGCCATTATGCCAATGATGGTGGCGATGGCGATGCCCAGCGAGAGCTGCTGGTCCGAGAACCACCCGGCCTTCGGAATGATTTCAAAATACCATGTATCGTTGGGGACGCTGCACGCAACTTCCAGCGCATTGCCGGGGAAATCCTCTTCGCTCTCCGCAATGACGATCTTTTCGCCGGTATAGGGGTCTTTTTTCCAGATTTGATACCGGTAGCCCGCATCCTCCATCTTGTCCAGCTCGACCTCCTCAATGAAGTTGTCCCACTGTAAAACAAGGATGGAGAAGCCCCAGAACGAGCGCTCCCCCTTTTTACTATAGGTATAGATGGGGTCGAACAACAGCGCGCCCGTGCCGCCCTGCACCAGCTCGAAGGGACCAGCGATGGTGTACATCCCGCTGTTCTTGGCAAGGTTTGCTTCCTTTTTGCGGGCGGGGTTATGCAGCATATCGAGCCCGATGGCCGCCTCGTTGCCCGCTACCGGATACACCTGGGAGACGACGCCGTCTTTTGCCAGCTCGTGGGTCTTGATGACGCTGCTGCCATCCTGCATATTGCTGGATATAACTGCAAACTCCTCTTCACGGAGCACACGGCCCGACTCGATATATTTTTTGATGAAGTCCGATTCTGCCAGATAGCGGTTCAGCTGGGAAGACACACGGCTGATGGTGGACTCGGCCGCATAGACAGCCCGCAGCCGCTCGTCTTTTTCCTGATTGAGCGAGAGAAGCCGGAGCGAAAACAGCGCCACCACAAATGTGAGCAGGAAGACCACTGCAGGCAGGATGACGTCCCTGCGGGCAAATTTTTTGAGTGCCATTGCTCGTTTCCTCCTGTTCCGGTATTTCCGTTTTATACCATTATAAGAAATCCGGGTGCAAAAGTAAATCATCCGCCCCGAAAATTCACAAAAGTGTGCAACAATGGAAAAAGCCCGCTGGTTTCAACGAACCATCGAGCTTTTTCTTGGCGGAGTAGGAGGGATTTGAACCCTCGCGCCGTTGTTTAGACGACCTACGCCCTTAGCAGGGGCGCCTCTTCGGCCTCTTGAGTACTACTCCAGAGCAAAGTGCGTTACACTTATTCAAAAAAATGGCGGAGAGAGTGGGATTCGAACCCACGGTACGTTGCCGTACGGCAGTTTTCAAGACTGCTTCCTTAAACCACTCGGACATCTCTCCTCGTGGGCACTCGCACACGCCGTACCGAATGCCTATTTAATTTACCAGATTTCCGGCCTTCTGTCAAGCCCAAATTGAAAGTTTTTCGTCCAGTCCTGCAAATCTCTCTCATGCGACAACCTTTTTTTGGCTGGCCGCTCACTTTTCTCTTTACAAAAACATCTTTTCGTTGTACAATAAAAGCATAAAATATTGACCTCGGAGTAAAGGAGTGTACGACCATGTCGTTTTCAGAGCTTTTGAAGCAGTGCCGCAAGCAGAAGGGGATCAGTCAGGCTGAGCTGGCATCCAAACTGGGGGTGACCCAGCAGGCCGTCGGCAAGTGGGAAAGCGGCAAATCCTCCCCCGACCCCGCCACGGTGGCCCGCATCGCTGAGATTTTGAGCACCACAGCCGATTTCCTGCTGGGGCTCTACCGTCCGGTGTCCAACGTGACCACCCCCGAGGAGCGTTTCTTCGGCAACTACGCCGAGAGCCTCATCCCGGTCATCGGCACCGTGAAGGCCGGGTACGGCGCACTGGCCTTTGAGGAGGATTATGGGCAGGAGTATGCCCGCGTCAAGGACCCCTCCAACTACTTCTACCTCGTCGTGCGCGGCGACAGCATGGAGCCCCGCATCCAGGACGGCGACCTCGCCCTTGTCCACAAGCAGGACACGCTGGAAAACGGCGACCTGGGTGTGCTGGTCTACGGCGACGAGGGCGAAGGCACCCTCAAGCGGTATATCCAGCGGGGCAACTGCGTCGTTCTGCAGCCCTTCAACCCCGCTTACAACGAGCTGGTCATCAAGGGTGAGGACCTGAACCGTCTGCACATCGCGGGCCGCGTGGTCGAGACGAAGGCCAAGTGGTGAGTCTCTCCCCTGCCCCACAGCGCTTCTGATCAGCAGCTGTGGGGGTAAGGGGGGGATGTACCCTTCTGGGAGGTATCTTTCTATGGAACAGTCCCTGATGGACAAGCTCACCATCTTGGCCGACAGCGCAAAATATGATGTAGCCTGCACGTCCAGCGGCGCGTCCCATCCGGCGAAGCGCGGCACCATCGGCAGCTGCTATGCGCCGGGCTGCTGCCACGCCTTTACCGCTGATGGCCGCTGCGTCAGCCTGCTGAAGGTCCTGATGAGCAACTGCTGCGCCTTCGACTGCAGCTACTGCGTCAATCGGAAGTCCAACGACGTTCCCCGGGCCACTTTTTCGCCCCGGGAGCTGGCAGAACTGACCATCGAGTTCTACCGCCGCAACTACATCGAGGGACTTTTCCTGTCCAGCGCTGTGCTGGGGACCCCCGACTACACCACCGAGCGGATGCTCACCGTTCTGCGGCTGCTACGGAACGAATATCACTTCGGCGGCTACATCCATGCCAAGACCATCCCCGGCACCAGCCCCGAGCTCATCCAGCAGATGGGCTACCTCGCCGACCGCCTCAGCGTCAACGTCGAGCTGCCCAGCGAGCAGAGCCTCCATCTTCTCGCCCCCGACAAGGGCCGCCACTCCATCTTCCGGCCCATGAAGCAGATCTCGGTGGCAGGTGAAGAGAGCAGGCAGGAGCTGACCCTCTACCGCCACGCGCCCAAGTTCGCTCCCGCCGGCCAGAGCACCCAGATGATCGTCGGTGCGTCGCCCGAGACGGACTACCACATTTTGCAGCTGTCCGAGGGGATGTACCAGAAATACGGCCTCAAGCGGGTGTTCTACTCGGCTTATATCCCGGTGTCGGATGACACCCGCCTGCCCGCGCTGGACACGAAGCCGCCGCTCCTGCGGGAACACCGGCTCTATCAGGCTGACTGGCTGCTGCGGTTCTACCAGTTCAAGGCCGACGAGATACTGGATAAGGACAACCAGAGCTTCAACCCCTATCTCGATCCGAAATGCAACTGGGCCGTCCAGCACTACGGGCTGTTCCCGGTGGACGTGAACCGCGCCCCCTTCGAGATGCTGCTGCGGGTGCCGGGCATCGGCCCCAAGAGCGCCCGCCGCATCCGGGACGCCCGGCGGCTGTCGGCCCTCGGCCTCGACGAGCTGAAGCGGATGGGCGTCGTGCTCAAGCGGGCGCAGTATTTCATCACCTGCCGGGGCTTTTCCGGGGCGCACCCGGGCCGGGGCAGCGCCGGACGGGAGCGCATCACCCGGGCGCTCATCGACCCCAATGTCTTCAGCGCCGGGGCCGAGCAGCTGAGTATGTTCGCACCGCCCGCCGTTGACCGGCTGGTGGAGCAGGGCGTGCCGCCCCGGGCGGCCCAGCGGATGGTGCGGGAGGAGGCGGTGCAATGTCTGGCGAGAGCACTGTGATGCCGCCCCGGAAGCTCCACGACGCCGATGTGGTCTACCTCTACGATGGCAGCTTTGAGGGCTTCCTGTGCTGTGTATTCGAGAGTTTCGCCCAGCATGAGATTCCCTTCGCCGTCTGGACGCCCCAGCGGGAGACGGCCACCCTTTACCCCGTCCGGGACATCGAGACGGACTCTGCCAGAGCGCAGCGGGTCTTTTCGGCCCTTGGCCGGAAACTGGGCCGGGAGACGGAATATCTCGTCAGCCGGGATTTCCTCTCCGGGCAGGAAGATAAGGAATTGCTTCTCATCCGCTTCCTGCATCTGGCCTTCGCCCTCGGTCCCGGCACGGTCAAGCGGATGGGCCACCCGGATGTGGCCCCGCTCTACGAGATGAAAAAGAGCCTCGACTGGGAGGTGGACAAGTTTCAGGGCTTCGTCCGCTTCGAGGAGCACGACGGGATGCTGGGTGCGGTCATCCACCCCAAAAACTATATCCTGCCTCTGCTGCGGGGGCATTTCTGCTCCCGCTTTCCGGAAGAGAACTTCATGATATACGACGCAGTCCATCAGGCGGTATTGCTTTATCAGGAGCACAAGGCTCAGCTTCTGGAGCTGGCCGCGCCGCTGGAGCTGCCCCCGCCCAGCGCCCGGGAACAGGAGTTCCAGGCCCTCTGGAAGCAGTTCTACGACACGCTGGAGATCAAGGCCCGCCACAACGAAAAGGGCCGGATGACTCACTGTCCCAAGCGTTTCTGGCAGGATATGGTAGAAATGCGGTGATTCTTTACAAAAAGGTTGCATCTGCGCCGTTGCGCTCTGCAAAAGGTATGGTATACTAAAGGGGAGCTTCGGCAGAGCATCTGCCGCACCCACCCCGAAACGGGCTATGATAAAAGGAGCATTGTTAAAACTATGGTTCGCATTACTATGGAAGACGGCGGCATCATCGACATCGAGCTGAACGAGGAAGCTGCCCCCATCACCTGTGAGAATTTCAAGAAGCTGGTCGGTCAGGGCTTCTACAACGGCCTGACCTTCCACCGCGTCATCCCCAACTTCATGATCCAGGGCGGCTGCCCGCTGGGCAACGGCACCGGCGGCCCCGGCTGGAACATCAAGGGCGAGTTTGCCGCCAACGGCGTCAACAACCCCATCAAGCACGTCCGCGGCGTCATCAGCATGGCCCGCAGCATGAACCCCAACAGCGCCGGCAGCCAGTTCTTCATCATGCATAAGGACGCACCCCATCTGGACGGCCAGTACGCCGCTTTCGGCAAGGTCGTCGCCGGCATGGACGTCGTGGACAAGATCGCATCCGTCCCCACCGACTGGAACGACAAGCCCAAGACCCCCGTCAAGATGAAGACCGTCGAGCTCATCGAGGGCTGATTTTCTGCACCTATGGCTTTCCCTTTGGGGAAAGCCTTTTTTGCATCCACAGGAGGAACTTCCATGAAGTACGATTTCACCACCCTGCCCGACCGCCATGGCCGGGACGCCATCGCCGTGGACGGGCTGGGCAAAGGCTTTGCGCCCGACGCACCGCAGCCCGGCTTCGATGCCATCCCCATGTGGGTGGCGGACATGAACTTTGTCTGCCTGCCCACCATCCAGCAGGCCGTCATCGAGCGGGTCCAGCACCCGGCTTTCGGCTATTTTGACCCGACGCCCGAATACTACGGCTCCATCATCCGCTGGCAGGAGACTCGCAACGACGTCACGGGTCTGACCGCCGAGGCCATCGGTTACGAGAACGGTGTGCTGGGCGGCGTCATCAGCGCACTGAACTGCGTCTGCTCCCGGGGCGACAAGGTGCTGGTCCACAGCCCCACCTACATCGGCTTCACCCGCTGCCTGACCGACAACGGCTATGACATCGTCCACTCCCCGCTGGTGCAGGACGAAAATGGCATCTGGCGGATGGACTACGCCGACATGGAAAAGCACCTCGCCGAAGAGCACATCCACGCCGCCATCCTGTGCAGCCCCCACAACCCCTGCGGCCGCGTCTGGGAGCGGTGGGAGCTGGAAAAGGCCATGGAATTGTACAAAAAGTATAATGTCTACGTCGTTTCCGACGAGATCTGGTCAGACATCATCCTCTCCGGCCACAAGCACATCCCCACCCAGTCCATCAGTGAGGACGCCCGGATGCGCACTGCCGCCCTCTACGCCCCCTCCAAGACCTTCAACCTCGCCGGTCTCATCGGCAGCTATCATATCGTTTATAACCCGTGGTGGCGTGACCGCATCAAGAAGGAATCCTCCCTCTGCCACTATAACTCCATGAACGTCCTCTCGATGCACGCTCTCATCGGTGCCTACCGCCCCGAGGGCTATGAGTGGGCCGACGAGCTCTGTGAGACGCTGACCGGCAATGTGGATTTCGCCTGCGACTACATTGCAAAGCACTTCGAGGGTGTCCATGTGACAAAGCCCGAAGGCACCTATATGCTCTTTGTGGACTGCACCGACTGGTGCGCCGCCCACGGCAAGACCATTCAGGACGTGGAGAAAGCCTGCTGGGCCGTCGGTGCTGCCGTGCAGGACGGCGTGATGTTCCACGGCCCCTGCCATCTGCGCATCAATCTGGCCTCGCCCCGCGCCCGCATTGAAGAGGCGTTCCACCGGATGGACAAGTATGTGTTCAACGCAAAGTAATTTCAAATAATATTTATACAGAAAAAGAGGCTGTTGACTCAACCTCTCAGTCTCGCATACGCTCGACAGCTCCCCTAGTAGGGGAGCCTCTGGCGAAAAGAGAAGGCTTTCCGCCATGCCAAAGCCTCCCCTCGATAGGGGAGGTGGCACGGCGCAGCCGTGACGGAGAGGTTAGAACAACAGCCTCTTTATTTTTATTGATGCATTTTTACCAGCCGCTCGTTCAGCGCCCGCAGGCCGTCCCGCACCTCGGCGGGCGAGACGATTTCTATCTTGCCGCCGAAGCCGCAGACCCAGCCGTAGAACTGGTCGCTGACACAGACGGGGACGTCGAAATGGAAATGCTCCTTCCCTTCCGGCACGAAGATGGGCGAAGCGCCGAACCGCTCCCGCATAGCTGATTCAAGGTCGGAAGTGCACCGCAGGGTGACTCTATACTCCGGCCCGCCGAACATCTGGAAGTGCTTTTTCAGGTAGGCGGGCAGGTCGAGATCCGCGAACTGCTCTTTGCCGCGGCGGGGTTCGTCCAGCACCGTGACGCCGGCCATTTTATCCACCCGGTAATGGCGGATGCCCACCGGCTCCTTCTCATCCTGATAGGCGATGAGGTAGTAGCAGCCGTTCTCCCACGCCATCTGCCAAGGGCTGATGGTGTAAGGCGCGGGGCGTCCCGCCTTTTTGTAGCGGAAGCGCACCATCCTGCCGGTGTTGATGGCCGTAAAGAGGGCATCCACGCTGTAAGGCAGGTCTTTGTTGGCGCTCTTGGGGCGGCCATCGACATAGACCTGACGCTGGAGCTGACTGCCCTCATACTGGGAGGCCAGCCCTTCCAGCTTATGGATGAGCTTATCACTGGACGCTTTCGAGATGACCCGGCTGGACTGGACAGCGTCCACCAGAAGCTTCAGCTCCGCCAGCTCGAAAGGCCGCGTCGCCATCCAATAGCCGCCGCTGCGGCCCCGGCGCAGCCGGATGTCATAGCCCAGCGCGTTCAGCGCGTCGATGTCGCTGTAGACGCTCTTTCGCTCGCAGAGGATGCCCTGCCGGGCCAGCAGCTCCACCAGCTGAGGCACATTCAGCAGATGCTCCTCGTCGGTCTGCTGCTCAAAGATATGCAGCAGCGCCAACAGTTTGGATTTTTGTCCCTCCTGCTTGGGCATGGGCGGCCTCCTTTACGGTCACGAGTCCTTTTTGTCGAATGCGGCGCGGCGCTGGGTGGACAGACGGAACATCTCTTCCAGCTTGTCCCGGTCATCGGCCACGAGGGCGTCCCGCAGCTGGTCCAGAGCGGAATCGAACTGGTCGATCTCGGCGATGAGGTTCTCCTTGTTCCAGAGGAACAGCTCCGCCCACATCTTCTCGTTGATGCGGGCGATGCGGGTCAAATCTCGGAAGGAGTCGCCCGTGTACTCGCAGAGAGAAGAGTTGTCGTTTGCACACATGAGGCTGACGGCGATGGCGTGGCAGAGCTGGCTGACGTAGCCGATCATCTTGTCGTGCTCCTGCACCGTCAGGGTGCAGATGTGGCGGAAGCCCAGCACCTCGGCCAGCTCTTTTGCCCACTGGACGGCCTCGGGGGTGTTCTTCTCGGTGGGGGTGATGATGAAGTTGGCCGGGGCAAAGCTGACCTCGGCGGCGTGCTCGACGCTGGAAGTCTCACGGCCTGCCATCGGGTGGCTGGCGATGAACTCCACACCCTCCGGACACATGGCCTGCACCGGCTCCACAAGGCCGGTCTTGACGCCGGAGACATCGGTAAAGATGCAGCCGGGCTTGATGAGATGGCCGTAGGTCTTGAACCAGTCGATGAGGGCCGTGGGGTAGAGGCCGAAGATGATGTGGTCGGCCTGCGAGACGAGGTCCTCGAAATCGTGGGTCTTGCCGGTCTCGATATAGCCGTGGTCGAGAGCGTACTGTAAGTGGCCCTCGCTGCGGTTGATGCCGTCCACATGGAATCCGGCTTTGGAAAGCTCGAGGGCGTATTTGCCGCCCAGCAGTCCGAGGCCCACGATAAGATAACGCTTTGTTTTATCCAGCATATTCTACCTCCGCGCCTAACGGCTTGATGGCTTCAAAGAAATGGGGCCAGCTCTTCTGCACGGCCTCGGCGTCGTCGATGGAGAGTTCCAGCCCGGCGGCCAGCGCCAGCACCGCAAGGCTCATCACCACACGGTGGTCGTTGTGGCCATGGAGCGGCGCGGCGGGGGCGTGGAGCCTGTCTGCACAGCCGTGGATGGTGATGGTGCCGCCCTCGCTCTCGAGGACGCCGCCGCAGGCCCGCAGTTCGGCTTCCATGGCTGCAATGCGGTCGCTCTCCTTGATACGGAGACGTTCCGCGTTGCGGATGGTGGTGGTCCCTTCGCAAAGCAGGCCCAGGACCATCAGCACGGGGCCGAGGTCGGGGCAGTCGGCAAGGTCAATGTCCACACCGTGGAGAGGTGCTTTCTCGAACACAATGCCTGCATCGGTGGTGCGGAAGCTTGCACCACAGCGGCGCAGAATGTCGAGGATCGCGGCATCGCCCTGCAGGGTGTCGGCGGATAATCCTTTGAGGGTCACGCCGCCCTGCACCGCTCCCAGCACCGCCGGGAATGCCGCCTGACTGTAATCGCCCTCCACGGTGTAATCGCAAGGCCGGTATTTCTGCCCGCCCGGGATAAAGAGGGTATTTTCGTCCTGCCAGCGGCTCTCGACGCCGAAACGGCGCTGGGCCGCCCGGGTCATCTCGATATAACTGCGGCTCTCTACCGGCGGGATAAGGTGGAGGGTGCTGTCGCCTGCCAGCAGCGGCAGGGCAAACAGCAATCCGCTGATGAACTGGCTGGACACGTCGCCCGCCAGCTCGTATTCGCTGCTTTTCAGAGTTCCTTCGACGGTCAGGCCCGCCGAAGACTGTTCAAATCGGAGAGACTGTTCCTGATACAACTTCTCGTATACTGTCTGAGGGCGTTCCATCAGCCGTCCGCGGCCAACAAAGGTCACTTTCTGCCCGGTGAGGCTGGCAATGGGGATGAGAAAGCGCAGGGTGCTTCCACTCTCACAGCAGTCCACCGGAGCGCTGACGGGCAGAAAGCTCCCCAGACCCTCCACGACGGCACGATCCGCACCGGTGCGCACTTTGGCGCAGAGCTGCCCGGCGGCGGAGAGGGTGGCAGAAATATCCTTGCTGAATTCAAGGTTTTCGATATGGGAAGCACCCTCGGCCAGCGCCGAGCAGAGCACCGCACGGTGCGCCATGCTCTTGCTGGGCGGCGCGGTGATGGTGCCGCCGATGCCGCCGGGGGCGCGTTTTATCGTAGCATTCATATCACATATCCCGGCCAATAGCCCATGCGACCTGACGGCACTTTGCCATAGCCTGCGCAAAGGCGTCGGGGGTCAGGCACTGTGCGCCGTCGCTCCATGCGTGGCGGGGGTCGTAGTGGACTTCCACCTCAAGGCCGTCGGCACCCGCGGCGACAGCGGCGATCATCATGGGCTCCACAAGGTTTGCCTTGCCGGTAGCGTGGCTGGGGTCCACGATGACGGGCAGATGGGTCTTCTCGTGGATGATAGGCACAGCGGAGAGGTCGAGGGTGTTGCGGGTGTACTTCTCGAAGGTGCGGATACCGCGCTCACAGAGGATGACCTGCTCGTTGCCGCCGGCCATGATGTACTCGGCGCTCATGATCCACTCTTCGATGGTGTTGCAGAGGCCGCGCTTGAGCAGAACGGGCTTGTGCATCTTGCCCACAGCCTTGAGCAGCTGGAAGTTCTGCATATTGCGGGCGCCGATCTGCACCACGTCCACATACTCCTCGAACTCGGGGATGCGTTCCTCGCTCATCAGCTCGGAGACGATGGGCATACCGGTGGCCTCGCGGGCCTTTACCATGTCAAGGATGCCCTCAGTTTCGAGGCCCTGGAAGGAGTAGGGAGAAGTGCGGGGCTTGTAAGCGCCGCCGCGGAAGAGGGTCGCGCCGCCGGCCTTGACGCCCTGTGCGATGCGGAGGGCCTGCTCTTCGCTCTCGATGCTGCAGGGGCCGGCCATGACAGCGATCTTCTCCTTGCCGCCGATCTTCACGCCGCCGCAGTCGATGACGGAATCTTCCGGGTGGAACAGGCGGTTGGCACGCTTATAGGGGGCAGAAACACGGGTCACGTTGTCGATCCAGGGGTTGGCGAGGACGTCGCGCTCGTCGATCTTGGTGGTATCGCCCACGAGGCCAAAGACATTGTAGTCCTTGCCGGTGATGAGGGTGACGTCGAGGCCCTGCTTTTCGAAGCGGTCAACGATTTTCTCGAGTTCTTCCTTCGGGGTACCCTTTTTGGTGGAGATGATCATAAAATTTTTCCTTTCTATCCTTCTTTTCCACGCCCTCTTTGCTCCGCTTTCCAGCAGAAGAGAGTCGATTCCTTACATCACTAAATGGGTGTGCGCACTGCCGTCCAGCCGCAGCAGCTGGGCCAGATAGGCGGCAGCGTGGAGATAGCCGCTGATGCCCTCGCCGATGAAGTGGCCCTGACAGCCGAACGAGACGATGTCCGTCTTGCGGAAGGGCTCGTGCTCGTCGGGCTCGCTGAGCAGCACTTCCACGGCAGGCACGCCGCAGAGGCGCAGCGCGTCGAGGATGGCGACGCTGTAGTGGGCGTAGCCGCCCGGGTTCAGGATGATGCCGTCGGCCCGGCCTGCGGCAGACTGGATCTCGTCGATGAGGTCGCCCTCGTGGTTGGACTGAAAAAATTCCACTTCCATGCCCATCTGGGTGCAGCACAGCTCGAGGTAATCCAGCAGACCGTTATAATCCAGTTGACCGGCCACGCCCGGCTCGGTGAAGTGCATCATGTTGAGGTTGGGGCCGTTAATGACTAAAAATTTCATCCAGTGCCTCCATTGCGGCGGTCACGGCGTCTTCCACCGTGCCGCTGTTCGGGATAACGGCGTCTGCCGCCGCGAGATACAGGGGGCGGCGCTCCGCCTCCATCTTTTTCAGCGCCTCGGTGCTGGACGAGAGCGGACGTCCGCCGCCCACCGTCAGCGCATCCAGGGGCCGGTCGAGGAAGAGCACGACGCCGTTCTGATGCAGCGCCCGCAGATTCTCGCCCCGCTTGATGATGCCGCCGCCGCAGGAGAGCAGCTGTCGTCCCTCTTTGGCAAAGCGGGCGGTCTGGGCGGATTCCTTCGCGCGGAAGCCGTCCTCGCCCTCGGCGGCGAAGATGTCGGGGATGCTGCGGCCGTCGGCCTTGACGATCTCCTCGTCGAGGTCGATGAACTTTTTGCCCAGCCTCTCGGCCAATGCACGGCCCACGGTAGATTTTCCGCTGGAGGGCATTCCGATGAGGGCCACGTTGAGCATATCGCGGCGGAGTGCGGCAGTGATGCGGCCGATCTCCCCTGCTGCGTCGTCGAACTTCCGGCTGAGGAAGTATTCGGCGGCGTACACGGCCTGCGCCACCAGCATCTCGAGGCCGCCCACAGCCACCGGGACCCCGGCCTCTTCGGCCCGGAGGATGAGTTCCGTCTTATCGGGGTTGTACACCACGTCCAGTACAGCTTCCAGCCCGGGCATTTTTGCCACGTCCAGACTGCACACGCCCACGTTGGGGTACATTCCGGCGGGGGTGGTGTTGATGACGATTTGTGCGCCGCTGAACACAGCCTCTTCATAGGAGAGCTGGCCTTTGGCGGCGTCCGGCGTCCGGCTGACGGTGAGCACTCTGGCCGCACCCTTGTCGCGGGCAACGGCGCTGGTGGTGTTGTGGGTGCCGCCGGTGCCGAGGATGAGGACGGTCCTGCCCGCAAAATCGACGCCGTGGGCGTCGCACAGGTGGGCAAAGCCGAGATAATCGGTGTTGTAGCCGTAGAGCAGGCCGTTCTTGTTGACCACAGTGTTCACCGCGCCGATGGCCTTGGCACGGGGGTCGATGTAGGTGCAATATTCCATCACCAGCCGCTTATAGGGGATGGTGACATTGATGGCCTTGAACTGCCGCCTGGTCAGGAAAGCCCGGGCCTCCTCTTCGGTGGGAAGCGGGCAGAGGTCGTAGCGATAGCCGCAGAGCATTTCATGGATGATCTTCGAGTAGGAATGGCCCAGTTTCGAGCCAATGAGTCCGTATTCCATCACAGTCCCTCCCTGCGGTAGCTGGTGGGCCGCTCCATCCATGCGGTGCCATAGCGGGCGGTCATCAAATCGCCCACAGCCAGCGCGGCGGCGCAGGTCTGGACGATGGCAGCCCGAGGCACGATGCAGGGGTCATGACGGCCCTGAATGGAGAGGGGCGCGTCCTGCTTTGCAATGTAATCCACCGTCTCCTGCTCTTTGTAGATGCTGGGCGTCGGCTTGACAGCGGTGCGGAAGACGACAGGCATTCCGTTGGTGATGCCGCCGTTGATGCCCGCGTTGTGGTTGGTGGCCGTGACCACCGAATCGCCCTTCATGCGGAAGGCATCGTTGGCCTCAGAGCCTTTCAGGTCGGCGAAGCCGAAGCCGGTGCCGAACTCAATGCCCTTCACGGCAGGCACCGAAAACGCCATGTGGGAAATAAGGCTCTCCACGCTGTCAAAATACGGCTCGCCCACACCGGCGGGCAGGCCGAGAATGGCTGTTTCAAGGATGCCGCCCACGCTGTCGCCCTCCGAACCGGCGGCACGGATGGCCGTTTTCATCGGCTCTTCGACGGAAGCATCCAGCAGGGCGAAGCCCTCGTCCCTGCTTTCCAGCACGCTCACCTGAGCGGCCAGTGCGGCGGCATCGTCCAGCGCAAAGGGCGTATCGGAAATGCCGGCACAGCGGGCGATGTGGGTGGTGATGTCGATGCCGGCGCGGTTCAGCGCACCCAGCACGATGGCACCGCTTGCCACCAGCGCGGCAGTGATGCGGCCCGAAAAGTGTCCACCGCCCCGGGCGTCCTGAAAGCCGTGGTATTTGGCGTAGGCGGTATAGTCCGCGTGGCCGGGGCGGAGAAGGTCAGCCGTCTTGGCGTAGTCGCCGCTGCGGGTGTTCTGGTTCTCGATCATCAGGGCGATGGTCGTGCCGGTGGTGTGACCGTTCACGACACCGGAGAGCAGCTGTACGTTATCAGCCTCCACGCGGGGCGTCGAAAGCCCGTCGCCCCGGGCGCGGCGCTTATCCATGCAGACGGCAATGAATTCCTCGTCCACCGGCACACCAGCGGCCATACCGTCCAGCACACCGCCGATGGCCCGGCCGTGGCTCTCGCCGAAGATGGTCAGCGCCAATGCGCTGCCAAAGGTGTTTTTCATGGTTTTAGTCCTCCATGCCCAGCAGGGGGCGCAGACCTTCCACCGGGATGGTCTCCGCGCGCCAGCAGCCCAGACCCGGCACCTTGATGACGGTGATCTGGCCGCCCTGTGCCTTTTTGTCGTGGAGCATCTCGGCGTAGACCTTGTCCTTGTTGTAGGCGGTACGCAGGGGCAGGCCCAGACGGCGGTAGACCGCACGGACGCGCTTCTGCAGTGCCTTGGACTCGATCATCGGCAGCATCCCCAGAGCCACGCACTCGCCGTGGTAGAGGCCCACGGTGCGGCGTCCCTTGACGCCCTTGACGGCCTCGATGCCGTGGCCGATGGTGTGGCCGAAATTGAGGGCCTTGCGCATTCCATGCTCCGTCTCATCCTGCTCGACGATGCTCTTTTTGAAACGGAGGCTGCGGTAGATGATCTCGCCGATCTGCTCGTCGATGTCGCCCTTTTCAAAGATGGCGAACAGTTCCGGGTCGGCCAGCAGACTGGCCTTCACCGACTCGGCCAGACCGTTGATGTACTGGCGGCGGGGCAGGGTGGCGAGGGTGCTGGGGTCTACGATGACCAGCTTGGGCTGCCAGAAGGAACCGACGATGTTCTTCGTCTCCCCCAGATCCACAGCGGTCTTGCCGCCGATGGAGGAATCGATCATCGAGAGGGTGGTGGTGGGGCAGTTGATGAAGTCGATGCCGCGCATATAGATGGAAGCTGCAAAACCCGCCAGGTCGCCCACGACGCCGCCGCCGACGGCGATGACGAGGTCGCCGCGGCCCATGTTGAACTCCAGCATCTGGCGCAGGACGCTTTCGAGGATCTTCATGCTCTTGCTGGCCTCGCCCTGCGGGACAGTAATAATTTTTGCGTCGCGGCACTGGTCAGCCACACGCTGTGCGTACTCGGCGGGAACGCCTGCGTCCGTCACCACCGCCACCCGGCGGTCGAGGCGGGCAAACTGGTACAGATTTTCCAGTGCGCCGTTTTTCAGGATGATGTCATAGCTGCGCTCACCCAGATTCATGGTGAGCTTGGTGCCGATAAATCCACTCATTTTGTATACACTCCTAACAGCCGCACCGTGCGGCAGGTATGGTCCAGCTCACGCAGCAGCGCGGCGGTCTCGTCGGCGGAGGGGTCGCCCACCAGCTCGACGTAAAAATAATAATCAAAGGGGACATGGGGCAGCGGACGGCTCTTGATGGACTCCATGTCGTAGCCGAAGCGGCCAATGACCTGGATGACCTCAGCCAGCTTGCCGGGTTTGTTGTCCAGTGTGAACAGCAGCGAGAAGCGGTTGCCCGCGGTGGGCTTTTCGCGGCTGAGGACGATGAAGCGGGTGGTGTTGTCGCCGTCGGTGTTGATGCTGGGGACGAGGACTTCCAGCCCGTAGAGGGCGGCTGTCTCGGCGCTGGCGATGGCGGCTTTGGACGGGTCGCCCGACTCGGCCACGAACTTTGCGGCCATGGCCGTGTTGGGCATGGCCGTGGCGGGCAGACGGAACTGCTTTAAGAACGTCTCACTCTGGGCGATGGCCTGCTGATGGCTGTAAACGTGCTTGAGCTGGGCCAGCTGGGTGCCGGGCAGGACGAGCAGGTTCTGGGAGATGGGCAGGTCGTAGACGTCCACCACCCACAGCTCAGGGTGGTTGTAGCACAAGTCGAGGACAGCGGAGACGTCGCCTGCGTGGCTGTTTTCAAACGGCACAACGCCGTGGGCGGTGTCGCCCCGGCTGACGGCATCGAACACCTCGTCCCACGTCGGGCAGCTGACGGCCTCCGCGTGGGGGAAGAGCGCCCGCAGCGCGATGTGGGCGAAAGCGCCTTCCACGCCCTGATAGGCGGCGCGGTTCCGGCCCAGCACCTCAGCTTCGTACTGCTTGGCGACATCCATCATGTTCTGGACATGGTCTTTATAGTAAGGCCGGAGGGCGGCGTTCTGGATGCGGGCCGCAGCCTTTTCCAGCACCACCGCCTCCCGCGCGGCGTCAAAAATCGGCAGGCCGTGGGCCTGTTTGTATTGGGCGACGCTGAGCACAGCGGCCATCCGCCGCTCAAACAGGGCGGCAAGCTGCGCGTCCACCGCGTCGATCTCGGCGCGGGCTTGTTCCAGTGTGTCCATCTTTCCACATCCTTTGGGTAAAGTTTCAGTTCTTACAGCGATGATACTTAGTAAGTATACCATAACCCGGACGAGGAAACAACAAGCCCGGCTCTCTTTGAGGGTAGATAATATTTCAAATCCGGGGCCGTCAACGCGAAGAGATTGCAACCAAAACGCCCCCTCCGGCATTGCCGGAGGGGGCGTTCTCGCTTATTTGCGCAGGTCTTCCCTGCTGCGGGGGGTGCCGAACACCCGGCCATAGGGGTTGTCGAGGTCGGCAGCCTTCAGAGATGCAGTTTTTTCGGCAGGCTTTTCAGGGATGCTGAGATGCTTTGCCTTCCCCTTGGAGAGAACACGGTACCGCATGGCTCAGTCCTCCGGAGCTGCCGTGGAGACAGCGCCTTCGGTCAGCTTCTGCCAGAATTCTTCGCCTCCTGCGAGGTTATCAGCAGTGCCGCTGTTCCACGCGCCCCGCATTCCCACATAGAACTGGGACAGATACTCCTGACTGGAACCACTCCTGCTCTGGGTGGTGTCGGGGCCGTAGTCACCGAGGTCGAGGCTGGCCAGGACCGGGCAGTCGTCCCACTTGTACACCATGTTCCACCAGTCCTCGTCGCTGTCGGCGGCGGGCAAAGTGCCATCAAGATACCGCAACGAGCCGGTGCTTTCTTCAAAGCCCGCCGGGTCCCAGAGCAGAAAGACAGAGCTGAGGCCTCCCTGTACATCGGTGGCCAGCTTGGTAGTTCCAGCCATGGTCAGATAGGCGGCGCTCTCGGTCTGGGTCTCAGTGTCGGAGTAGTCGAGGGTGTAGACGTTGAGGGTCACGACCACCTTGTCGTCGCCGTTGCGGTCTTCGCCGTAGGCGGCCAGTGCATCCTGCAAAGCGTTCACGGTGTCCTCGGGCAGATAGTAGGGAGCCACCACGGCCACGTTATAATCGGGCCTGGTAACGAAGAAATACTGTCCGATGAAGTTGTAGGCCACAAAAGCCGCGGCGATGCCGATGATGATGACCCATTTCAGGTTATAGTCCCACCAGTTGGCCCAGCGCTCCTTGCGAGTGTACTGTCTTTCCTTGCGAGGGGCAATGTCTTTCGGGTCGATGTCGCGCTCGTAACGGTAGCTTGCCATGAGGCAGTGTCCTCCAAAAAAGTTATAACTCTGCCAGAATGGTCTGGCGGACGGCGTCAGGCAGCTGCTTCTGCTCGGCCCGGCTCATGTCTGCCGTCTGGATGGGCGGCAGCACCCGGACGTATACCGTGCCGGGGGTGGCACGGTTGCCGTGGGCCTCGAACAGGCCCCGTGCGCCGGAGATGGCCACCGGCACCACCGGTGCGCCGGTCTTGACCGCGATGCGGAAGGCACCGGCCTTGAACTCACCGGCGCCGCCCTCTTCGCCCTTGTAGCGGGTGCCTTCAGGGAAGATGATGAAGCTCCTGCCGCTCTCCACGATGGCGGTGGCGTCGTTCAACGCGCGCACCGAGGCGCGGACATCGTCGCGCTGGACGAAAACGCAGCCCAGCAGCTTCATCCAGCGGTTGAGCAGAGGAATTTTTCCCAGCTCTTCCTTGGCGAGGATGCCGTAGGGCTCATCGAGGCCGGCCAGCAGCAGCGGGATGTCATAATAACTGCGGTGGTTCGCCACAAAGACGCAGGGGCCACCCTTCGGGATGTTGTCCAGTCCCTCGACGCTGAGCCGGACGCCGGTGACGTTCAGGATGCCTTTGCTCCAATGGGGGATGTGCTTTTTTACCAGCTGGCGCACCGTCTCGGTGTCGCCTGCGGCCAGCGCACGCTCGGCTTTGCACAGCACACTGTAATGGACGATCATGTACCCGAACAGATAAACGAATAACGCAATGGTGCGGAAAATGCTCACAGAGCGATACCTCCTTCTGGCTCAAAAAGCCGTTTCTATTGTATCACACTCCGCCCCAAAAAGGGAGAGGAAATACTTTTTTTACATTTAGAGGGCTTTGCGGCTTGCAAAATCCACAAAATCCGGGTATATTTATAATCAGAAAGCCAGCACAATGGCGTTTCCTGCCAAAACCGTGCTGCGCAATGTAAGCCGTCTTTCGGGACAGCGAGAGAGGATATTCACACAACATGAGTCTGTTCCCTTCTGCAAACGATTTCAAGTCCGGGCCGGGCGTCGAAAAGGACGCCCCCCGCAAGACCGGCGTAGGCCGCTTCTTCGAGCTGGTGGGCCGGGATATGAGCGGGATGTTCCTTGCAAACCTGCTCACCTGTCTGGGCTTTCTGCCCGTCATCTGTCTGGTGTACATCGGCTTCCTGATGAACAGCCTGCCCGTCATGGTGCTCAGCGCCGCCGTGGGCGGCATCCTGGCCGGTCCGGTGCTGGCAGGCATGTACGACACTGTCCTGCGCGCTCTGCGCGATGAGGCCGGTTACTGGTGGACCACCTACCGCAAGGCTTTCAAGCAGAACTTCAAAGCCAGCATCCTGCCGGGCGTGCTCTACTGCGTCGTGGTCACGGTGCAGATCTTCCTCGTGTACTTCTGCTTCAACCTGCTCTACCACGGCACCAACGTCGGCGTAGGCATGTGGGTGGCCACGGTGCTCAACCTCGTCATCTTCCATATGCTGTTCTCCTACATGTGGCCCCAGGTGGTCCTGCTGGACCAGCCTTTCGGCCAGACCCTCAAGAACAGCGTCAACTGCATGATCGCTTTCCTGCCCCACGCACTGGCTGCGTCTCTCGTGACGGTACTGTTCTGGGGCCTCGTCATCCTCTGTATGCCGCTGGGCCTGCTGCTCATGCTGGTGTTCGGCTTCTGGTTTCAGGTGGAGATCACCAGCCAGATCGTCTACGGCGACCTCGACCGGGTGTTCCACATCGAGGAGAACATCCGCAAGCTCCACGACGCCGAGTATGAAGCCGAGATGGCCGAGGAGCGCAGCGACGACGAAGAATAAACGACACACCGACGCGGAAAGGGGATGCGTGCAATGGAACAGCGGAACAATCTGGTGCTGCAGGGCACGGAGACATTTTCCCGCGGACAGCTCGATAATGTAGCGCTGGACAACGGCAGCGTCGTGCTGGACAGCGTGGCCGGGCGGTACCTGCAATACGGCAGCTACACGACGCCCGAGTTCGCCATGCCGGCCTTCTGCAACCTGAACGTCAGCTGGAACGCCCACGCGCCCCAGAACACGATGGTAGAGGTGCGCTGCCGCGTCTACGCAGGCGGCAGCTGGACGGGCTGGATGAGCTTTGGCAAGTGGGCGCCGGATTACCCCCGGGCCAGCATCAGCACCCACAGCGACGACGGCCTCATCTTCCTGATGGGCGACACCGTGACGGTGGCGCTGCCCGGCGGCGGCACCGGCGTCCAGCTTCAGGTCAATCTTTCGACCAACAACGATAAAGTCACCCCGGCGCTCCGGCTGCTGGCGGCGGCGGTCCGCCCCCTTGCGTGGGATAAGCAGAGCGGCCACCCCATCAACCGCCGCCTGTACTTACCGGAATACTGCCTCTCGGCCCATGACCCCAGCTTTGGCCGGGACATGGACCTGCCGCTGGTGATGGCGGCCCTGATGAACCGCTGGGGCGAGGACATCCTGCCCGAAGAGGTGGCCTACGTCATGGAGGACAAGACCACCGGCAGCACCAGCAACGGCGCTTTCGCCGCCGCGGCAGCAGGCTGCTGCGGTTTTCCCTGCTGGCAGGCGTGGATGGACCTGCAGGACCTGCGGGAGCAGATACACGACGGCTGTTCCGTAGCCGTGCGCATCGAGCGCCGCATCCGGGGCCAGCGGGACCCCATTGGAGTCTGGATGGGTCTGCGGGGCTTCGGCCACGATGACGCAGTCCTCGCCGATTATGTCCTGCTCAACGACCCCACCGCCGACAGCGACGGGGCCGTGAACTGCACGATGGCGGTGACGGATTTTGCCCGCTACTTCACCGGGCGGGCCATCGCCCTCCGCCCCAAGCCCCGGAACACCGAGGCCAACCGCCCCCGGCGGGTCTCCTGCGACTTTGTGTACAGCGCCGAGGATGACTGCTGGTATCTGG
>ULTM01024464.1_pt1 | contig 51205 bp, 51 predicted proteins | sample 1957641 | NCBI WGS metagenome assembly ULTM01 (sample SAMEA4835735, study PRJEB28245) | human gut metagenome | biome: gut microbiome; material: fecal sample | place: Denmark | collected 2008 | reverse complement strand
CTCCTTTGGGGTCTGAAAGGGGCGAGCAGCCCCTTTCTCGTGGATCCAGCGCGTCGAAATCGCTGGTGGTTTTCTGGTTCTCTTTTGACATCAAAAGAGAACATTAGCCTTAATGAAAAAGCGCTCTAACCCCGCGCCGTCGGCGCGCAAAGAAAGTAACTGATTTTACGATAATACAAGAAGTATAAGGAGGCCCACTATGTCCAACGTCGTCATCATCGGCTCCGGCCCGGCGGGGGTGTCCGCTGCGCTGTACACTGCCCGTGCGGGGGTGGACACCACCGTCCTCACTCGGGGGCCGGGTGCGCTTGACCGTGCAGAGCTTATCCAGAACTACTACGGCTTCGCCGCCCCCATATCGGGTGCGGAATTGGAGCGTCAGGGCATCGAGGGGGCCAAGGCTGTGGGCGTTAAATTTGTGACCACCGAGGCCGTGGGTCTGACCTATACCAATAAACTCACTGTAGAAACCCTCGATGGAGATTACCCGGCGGACGCTGTTGTCCTCGCCACAGGTGCTTCGCGGGCGACGCCTCGCATCCCGGGGCTGGCGGGCCTCGAGGGCCACGGCGTCAGCTATTGCGCCACCTGCGATGCCTTTTTCTATCGCGGCAAAGATGTGGCCGTGGTAGGCAGTGGCGAATACGCCCTGCATGAGGTGCAGGCGCTCCTGCCGGTGGCGGCCAGCGTCACCCTCCTGCTGAATGGTGCGCCGCTGGCGGCAGAGTTTCCGCCGGAGGTGACTGTCCGGCCTGAAAAAATCGACGCCATCCTCGGCGAGCAGAAAGTCACCGGCGTCCAGCTGTCCGGCGGCGATGTGGTGGAGCTAGCGGGTGTGTTTGTGGCGCTGGGCGTTGCGGGCAGTACGGCGCTGGCCCGGAAAATCGGTGCCGCTGTGGAGAACGACCGCATCGTGACAGATGAAAAAATGCAGACCACCGTCCCCGGCCTCTACGCCGCCGGAGACTGCACCGGCGGGCTTTTGCAGGTGGCGAAGGCCGTCTATGAGGGCGCTCTGGCAGGCACCGAAGCTGCCAAAGCGCTGCGGAAGGGGTGATTTAAGATGCCGGAAATCCTGCCCATCCCTAAATGCGGTGAGCACCGCCAATGTCTCGCCTGTGCCTTCCCCTTCTGGGACAAGCTGACCGCCGAACAGCAGGATATACTCTGCCGAACCACCCGTCCGGTGCGCTATCGCAAGGGCGAGCGGGTCCACAGCCCGGTGGAGAACTGCGTGGGCATCCTGCTGCTGCGCACCGGCCAGTTCCGGGCGTATCTTCTCTCCGACGATGGCCGGGACGTGACCCTCTACCGCCTCTTTGGCGGCGAGATCTGCATCCTCTCCGCCTCCTGCGTTATGGACTCGGTGAACTTTGACCTCTACATCGACGCTGAAGAGAACACCGAGGCCTACTGCATCAGCGCAGGCGTCTTCCGCAGTCTCATGCAGCAGAACGTGGAGGTGCGGTGCTTCGCCTACCAGATGACCGCTGAGCGCTTCTCCGACACCATGTGGACGATGCAGCAGATCCTCTTCATGAGCGCCGACCGGCGGCTGGCCATCTTCCTTGCGGACGAGCTTGCCAAGACCGGCGGCGACGATGTCCGCCTGACCCAGGACCAGATGGCAAAGTACATGGGTTCTGCCCGCGAGGTGGTGAGCCGCCTGCTGAAATACTTCGCCGGTGAGGGCATCGTGAAGCTCTATCGTGGCGGGGTAGAGGTATTGGACAAGGAAAGACTGAACCGGATCGCGAGAGGTGAAGCATGATACAGAAAAATGAACTTCCCATTTTGGAATACGATTTCGACTCGACAGAGATATTAAAGCCCAACCACGGGGCGGAGCAGCTAACTCTACCGGAGAAATGCGTCTTTGCTTTTCTGGGGGACACCATCGACTCCTATGCCGCCGAGACGGGCGCGGCAGTTGCAGAGCATTTTGAGACTATCACAAAGACCTACCCGATTTATGTTGTAAAAAATGACGGCGAAGAATTCTGCCTCTGTCAAGCCCCGCTGGGAGCGCCCGCTGCGGCGCAGTTTATGGATTGTCTCATTGCTTGCGGGTGCAGGAAAATTGTTACGGCAGGCTCGTGCGGCGTGTTGACCGAAATGGCAGAGAACGAATTTCTTATCCCGACCAAAGCGCTGCGGGATGAGGGCACATCCTATCACTATCTTCCTGCCGCCCGGTATGCAGAACCGGCCTCGGAAGCGGTGCAGGCCATAGAAAAGACCTTCCGTGCGCTGGGTCTTCCCTTCCGTGAGTGCATCACATGGACGACAGACGGCTTTTTCCGAGAAACAAGGGATATGGTGGCGTACCGGAAAGCCGAAGGCTGCGCAACGGTAGAAATGGAATGTGCTGCCCTTGCGGCCTGCGCCAAAAAGCGCGGAGCAGCTTTTGGACAAATTCTGTACACAGCGGATTCCCTTGCAAATGCAGAGCAGCATGATGACCGTGACTGGGGAAAGGATTCGCTGCGGAAAGCGTTGGAACTCTGCGTAGAAGTTCTGAGAATGTGGTGAACCATATAAAAATCGCAGAGAGTCGTTGAAACTGTATGACATTTGAAAAACCGGTCGGAGATTTGAACGGCGCATACAGCCGCCGCATCAATTTACAGCACAGACTGGTCTATCAGATCTATGAGGAAGAAAAGACCATCAAAATTCTGAGTCTTTGGACTCACTACGAGCGATAAAAAATGCCATCGTGCCTAAGCGCGATGGCATTTTTGCTATCAAAGGGAATTACCCTTTGCACCCCTGCTCTTCCCAGTCGCCGAAGTCAGAGACGTCGGCGATTTTAGTCGGGTCGAACTTACCGTTTTCGTCCTTGGGGGCGACGGCGGGGCCGGCCTCCACGGGGTTCGGGTTCGGAGCCTCGGGGTCACAGACCGGGCGCTCTTCGCTCAGGTCGGGCAGAGTCACAGGCTCTGTGGCCTCAGCGGGCGCTGCCTCCGTCTCAGGGACGGCGGGCTCCTCAGCGGGAGCGGTCTCTTCTGCCGGTGCGGCGGCTTCGGCCTCTGCCTTGGCCTCACCCTCGGCGTATGCCTCGGCGGTCTTGGCGACCTCTGCGTCGTCCTTTTCGGCTTCCTCGGGGAACTCGATGGATTCGATGATGGGTGCGGCCTTCTCGTTCAGGAACTTGTCCATGATGACGATAGCGGCACCGGTGGCCGCCACAGCGGCGGCAGTACCCAGAATGCGGAAGATTGCTTTCATGCCATGACCTCCTTGGTTATGTTGTAGTTAGGAGAAGGTGACAACATCGTTCAGCGGCTTCTCGGCAGGCTCTACCGACAGTGCGGTGAGCACCGGGCCTTTGCCGCGGTAGATGTTATGGAACTTATAGCCGACCTTTGCGGTCACTTTGACCCATGCCCGCTGCTCGAGGGCCTTGTAGCCGTCGTAGCTGCAGGGGAAGCCCACGAACTGGATGTCCTGTACGCAGCAGGTCATGGCGAACCGGCCCGGCACAAAACTGTTCTTGCCGGCACGGTTGGTCTGGCAGACCTGTGCGAGGAACTTGACGGTCTTGCCCGCATACTTCTGGGGCTCGTCCTGACAGTCCATATACCAGATGCCGTAATCGTCGTCCGGGATGTCGATGACCGGGGCGTTGATGTCGAAGGGCAGCGGGTCGGGGATGTCGTCGTAAGCCACGCTGCCGTCCTTGAACTCGTAGGCGATGTCGCACTTGCGGGATGCCTGACGCACCAGCTTGTGCAGCTCCTGACGGGCGGCGTCGTTGTTGACAGCCTCGGCGCGGTTGAAGACGATGAGCTCACTGCGGGCGATCTTGTCCAGCATCAGCGCACGCATGGAGTTGTCGCGGGCGTAGGTCAGCGCGGTGGTGCCGTCGGCGGTGGCGATGCACTGGTAGACGATCCAGTTCTCAGGCAGATTGTTTGCCAGATCCTGCAGCATCCACATACCGTTATACTCGATGACCACGCGGCCTGCGTCGGCCTCCTTAGCCAGCTTTGCGAGGTTCTGGGGGTTCAGCTCAGCCTTGTCCTCGAGGTTGTAGAGCGTCACGCCGGGGAAGGCGAACTTCTTCTCATTGTACTCTTCTTCGCCCTCCTCGCAGACCAGCAGAAGGGTCTTGTCGCCGGAGTCGAAGTTGGGGTCTTCAAAAGTCTCCTGAATGAACTTGGTCTTGCCGCTCTCGAGGAAGCCCACAAACAGGTAAACCGGGATCTCATTTGCCATAATCTTTTATCCTTTCAGGGTCAATCAGCAGCCGAACAGTGCGGCGATGGCCTTTTCATCCAGCTTGGAGCCGATGACCACCAGCTTGCCGCCGACGTCTGCACCGCGTGCGCGGACTTCCCACTCGCCGGGAACGTAGTCGAACTCCAGCCAGCCGTCTGCGCCGCCGTCCACGATGCCCTTGGAGCGGAGGATCATGCCGTAATTGCCGGTGTCCAGCTCGGTGAGGGCGTGCTCAATGTCAGCCTTGGAGAACTTCTTGGCCGTCTCGACGCCCCAGCTGGTGAAGACCTCATCGGCGTCGTGGTCATGATGATGGTGGTGATGGCCGCAGCAGCAATGCTCGTCGTGGTCATCATGGTCGTGATGGTGATGATGCTCATGCTCGTCTTCATCATCGTCATCGTGGTCATGGTGATGGTGCTCGTGCTCATCCTCATCATCGTCGTCGTCATCATGATGATGGCCGCAGCAGCAATGCTCATCATGGTCATCATCGTGGTCGTGGTGATGATGGTGTTCGTGCTCTTCTTCCTCGTCCTCGTGGGCGTGCTCCTCGTTGGCCTTGGCAGCCATAGCGATCAGCTCAGCCTTGAAGTCGTCCTTGGTGGACATGGCCTTCAGGATCTGCTCGCCGGTCAGGGCGTCCCAGGCGGTGGTGACGATGGTAGCGGTGGGATTCTTCTCACGCAGCATGGCCACAGCGGCGGCAATCTTCTCCTCGGTGGCGTTCTGGGTGCGGCTCAGGATGATGCAGCTTGCGTGGCTGATCTGGTCGTCGTAGAACTCACCGAAGTTCTTCATATACATCTTGACCTTGTTGACGTCGGCCACGGTGACGAAGCTGCTCAACTGAACATCCAGATGCTCGGCCACGCCCTCGACAGCGCGGGTCACGTCGGACAGCTTGCCGACGCCGGAGGGCTCGATAACGATGCGGTCGGGGTGGTACTGCTCCACCACCTGCTGCAGAGCGGCGCGGAAATCGCCCACCAGAGAGCAGCAGATGCAGCCGGCGTTCAGCTCATTGATCTGGATGCCGGACTCCTTCAAAAAGCCGCCGTCGATGCCGATCTCGCCGAACTCGTTCTCGATGAGCACGACCTTCTGGCCTGCAAAGGACTCTTTGATGAGCTTCTTGATAAGGGTGGTCTTACCGGCGCCAAGGAAGCCGGAGAAAATATCGATTTTGGTCATAGTCTGAAATGCCTCTTTCTTTTATGCAGACGCCGCAAAGGCGCTGCCCAGCAGGCCCGTCGGGCCTTACAAGCAGTCCGGGCCGCTGAGTGCTGACCCGTAAAATTCCTACACTCCTATTATAACAAGGTTGTCAATGGCAAACCGGCCTTTTTGATGAGAAATTTGTAACATTTTTTGCAATTTGCTTGCGTTTTCGGGAGGCAGGGGCAAAACAAAAGCTCCCCGCAAGCAGGCAGGGAGCAAAAAATGCGGTGTCAATCGGCAGTCTGCCCCATCTCTTCAATAATCCATTCGGCGATTTTCTCAGTCTTTTCGTCCGTCTCGCCGGTGAACCAGAAAATGCCGTCTTCCGTCTCCACCCGGAGGAACTTCCCGGCGGTGGGGTCGAGGCAGAGATGCACGGTGCCGTCGTGTACCATGACAAAAGAACCCTGCCAGTAGTGCTCCAAATCGAGGCCGTGTATCCGGCCGGCCTCCGGCAGGGAGGAATAAACCTGAACCTCGGTGATGTCGTCTATGGGAATCGTGTACTTCTGAGTCTTTCCATGGTAGGATTGCAGCTCTACCGTGGGCGACACTTGCAGTTCCAGCCTTGCGGGGGTGTGGTCGAGAACGCCCAGCACCGGCCCAACCAGCAGAATGCTGACGATTGCAATGACATTGACCGCCATAGCGATTTTACCCCGGAGGGTGGCGAGATTGACAGCGCTTCCTTTGCCGATACGTTTGGGAACGGAGATGCGCTTGTCGTCGGGGTCATAATAGAGCAGACCGTATTTCCATGCGGCGTCCTCGGGCGCGGCAGGCCAGCCGTGGGCATCCCGCAGTTTTTGCAGAGCGCGGTTCCCCCACAGACAGGGCAGATACGGCAGGGCCAGACTTCCGAAAAAGAAATAGACCCAGACCGTGACATAAAACAGCGAATTGGGCGCGAAAAACAGCCCGACACTCACAGCGGCACAGAGCAGGCAGATGGTGCGCAGCCGGCGCAGATACCGCTGTACGATGTCCTGCACTTCGGGCAGCTCGGCGGCATTCTGCGGCAGCGTGACGCCCAGTAGGGCGCCGTTCCGCTCGATGCGTTTCAGGCTCAGATAGTCGATGCCAACACAGACGATAAGGCAGACGAGCATGATGATGGAAAATACCATGAAAACGCCTCCATTCTATAAAGAGCTTCCGACCCTAGCATACACGGAAAAACGCGAAAAGTCAAAACATCGCCCATGAATTGCATTCTGCGTCCCGGAATGATACAATAAGGTACGGCAAACCATCGCCGCCGGACGTTTTTCCGGCAGAATAAAGAAAGAAGGCTTTTTGACATGAGCATGAATACTGTTCCCGAGCGTCTGGCCACCCTGCGCGAGGCCATGAAGGCAAACGGCGTGGACGTCTACCTCATCCCGGTGGGAGACCCGCACGCCAGCGAGTATATGCCCGACCACTACACTGCCCTGACCTACTTCTCCGGCTTCCACGGCGAGAACTCCAACTTCGTCGTCACCATGACCGAGAGCGCTGTCTGGGCCGATGGCCGTTACTTCGTGCAGGCCGAGAAGGAGATCGCTGGCACGGAGATTCAGCTGATGCGGATGGGCGAGCCGGGCGTGCCGACCACCGAGCAGTACTGCGGCAAAGTCCTGCCCGAGGGTGGCAAGCTGGGCCTCTGCGGCCTGACTGCTTCCTGCGGTCTGGTGCGCAGCCTGCAGAAAGAACTGGACGCCAAGAAAGGCACCATCAAGCTGCTGAACCTCGAGGACGAGCTGTGGACGGAGGGCCGTCCCGCCCTGCCCGCTACCCCGGCATGGCTCCTGCCGAAAGAGTATGCAGGCTTCTCCCCTGCCGAGAAGCTGGGCCAGCTGCGTGCGAAGCTCTCTGAGCTGGGCTGCACCGCACAGCTGGTGGGCAAGCTGGACAATCTGGCATGGCTGCTCAATCTGCGTGCGATGGACATTCAATGCACCCCTTATGCAATGGCTTACTGCTATGTGACCCCCGATAAGGCGACCCTCTTCATCAACACCGCCCGCGTCAGCGCCGAGGCTGCTGCGGAGCTGAAGGCAAACGGCGTGGAGCTGGCTGAGTACGACGATGTGCTCACTTTCCTTGCCGCCCAGACCGAAGAGCAGACCGTTCTGGCCGACCCCGTTTCCGTCAACTACGCTGTTTACCAGACCTTGCAGGCCAACCCGGCTCTGACCGTCAAGGACGAGGCCGACCCCCTGCTGCCCATGAAGGGCGTCAAGAACGAAGTCGAGCTGGCTCACACCCGCGAAGCTCACATCCGGGACGGCGTGGCTATGGTGCGCTTCCAGATCGAGCTGGAGAACCGTCTGGCCGCCGGCGAAGAGCTGACTGAGCTGACCATCGACGAGATCCTCCACAAGTACCGCAGCGCACAGGACAAGTTCCTGACCGAGAGCTTCGGCACCATTGCAGCATACGGCCCCAACGCCGCCATGATGCACTATCACGCCACCGAGGAAGACCACGCAAAGCTCGAGAAGAAGGGCTTCTTGCTGGTGGACAGCGGCGCGACCTATATGGACGGCACCACCGACATCACCCGCACCTACCCGCTGGGTGAGCTGACGGAGGACGAGCGCCTGTTCTACACCTGGACTTTACAGTGCCACATCGACATCGCCCGGGCTGTCTGGCTGGACTACTGCGACGGCCATATGCTGGACACCATCGCCCGTGAGCCGCTGTGGCGCCACCTCATCAACTACCGCTGCGGCACCGGCCACAGCGTCAGCCATGTGGGCAACGTCCACGAAGGCCCCCACGCCCTGAACGGCCGCAACACTACCGTTTTCAAGCCGGGCATGATCGTCACCGACGAGCCGGGCGTCTATGAGGGCGGCGTCGTGGGCATCCGCATCGAGAATGAGCTGGAGTGCTACCACAAAGCATCCAACCAGTACGGCGAGTTCCTGGCATTCTGCCCCATCACGTTCGTGCCGATCGCAACCTCCCCCATCGTCCCGGGCGTTCTGAGCCGCGACGAGCTGGATTGGCTGAACGCCTACCACCGCGAGGTCTTCGAGAAGCTGGCTCCCCGCCTGACCGAGGACGAGCGCGACTGGCTGGCTAAGAAGTGTGCCGCCATCGGAGCGTAAATAAAAAAGCGGGAGGCCCCGCAGGGGCCTCCCGCTTTTCTTTAGGATGAGATCTCTGCCTTGTGCTCTTTCCAGTAGGCTTTCGCCTCATCGATGACCTTCTTGAAGGGGCCGGAGGGGTAAGTGCTCTCGGCAATGTCGATGAGGAATTTGTAGAGCTGGGGCCGCACCTGCTCATACATCCCAAGCCGGGTGTAGAGGTCCTTGTAGTAGTGGAACACCTGGATCTTGTTCTGCACCAGAGTGGCAGGCTTTATCTGGGTGTGGCAGATGCTCTGAGGGTTCTGGACGTAGTAGTAGCCGGGCTGCGGGATGGACGCAAAGACTTCGGCGTACTGGATATACTGCATGTTGAACACGAGGTCTTCGGCCCAGCGCATCTCGCTGGTAAAGCGGATGTCGTGCCGGGTGAGGATGTCGCGGCGGTAGAGCTTGTTCCAGAGCACGCTGTAAAAGTAAGAGGCGGGCTTATCCATCAGGCGGCGGGCGAAGGTGTCCTTGTCGTAGACGCCCTCGGGCAGGAAACCGTATTCCCGGTTCTCCGGCGGGCGTGCAACATGCATGACGCCGAGGTCGTCCTGGATCTTTTCCAGCACCTGTTCCGGCTTTGACGCCCCGGCGGGGATGACCATGGTGTAGGGCGAGATGACGAGGTCGGCACCGGTCTTCTCTGCCGCCTCCACCAGCCGGGCGGTGTAGTCCGGGGCGATGTAGTCATCGCTGTCCACGAACTGGACGTACTTACCGCCGGCAAGCTTCAGGCCGAGGTTCCGGGTGTCGGACACGCCGGAGTTTGCCTTGTCCACCAGCAGGATGCGGCTGTCCTTTTTGCGGAACTCCTCGCAGACGGGCAGGCTCTTATCTTTGGAGCCGTCGTTGATGACGATGAGCTCGAGGTTCTTGTACTCCTGCCCACAGATGCTTTCGAGGCAGCGGCTCAGGTGGCTCTGGGCATTGTACACAGGGACGATGATGCTGACGAGAGGCATTTCCATAGCAGTTTCTCCTTCTGTTTTTTATAGCAATGATACTCCCGCCGGGCCGAAAAAGCAAGCGCCGGCGGCAGGCCCGAAAGGGGGCTTCGGAATGATATTTCATATCGCGGTGTGCAGCCCGGACAGCGTCCTCCGCAGCCGGGTGGAGCGGCAGTGTCTCGACTATTATGCCCGGCGGGACGACGCCTGCATCATCGAGCAGCTGGACAGCCCGGAGGCCCTGCTGGCCCGGGACGACGCCGGGGAGCGGTACGAGCTGTATCTCATCGAGCTGCCGTCCACGGCGGCCGCCGCATCGCTGCGGGCAGCGGCTGCACTCCGCAGCCGGGGGCGGCGCAGCCCGCTGGCTTTTCTGGCCCATACGCCCGCCCACGCCTACAGTGCCTACCGGGTGGACGCCATGCAGTATTTATTGCTGCCTGTCCCGCCGGAACAACTGGACGCTCTGCTGGCCCGGGCCGCCGAGCCGGAGTACGGCCCGGCCATCCCGGTAGCCACGGCGTCGGGTCTGCGGGTGCTGCCCTTCGCGGACATCGAATACCTCGAGTGTACCCACCATGTGGTGCATTTCCATCTCGCCAGCGGCGAGGATGTGCCGTCCCTGTCTGTCCGGGTGCCGTTCGCACAGGTGGCCCAGCCGCTTTTAACGGATGAGCGCTTCGTCCAGCTCCACCGCTCCTATGTGGTCAATCTGGCGGCGGTGTCTCAGCTGGCGGCGGGTGAGTTCTGGATGCAGAGCGGCGCACGGGTCCCTGTCCCCCGCGGGCGGGAGCCTGTGGCCCGCACGGCGCTGAAAGATTATCTGGAAAAGCAGTTCCGATAAAGCAATGGGGAGGCCCGGAAGAGCCTCCCCATTGCTTTATAATTTTGTCCAGTCCAGCTGCGTCCAATCCGTTATGTACTGGTCGGCGAGGCGCTGCAATTCGGGCTTATCGGCAGCGCTGGTCTCATCCTCGATGTCGATGAGGTAAAAGCCGCACTGCCTGGCCGTACGGGTGGCGTAGACAGCGTCCTCGCAGACAACGGCGTCGGCGGGTTCGCTGCCGCCCAGCCGCTCGAGGACTTCGTGGAACACCTCGGGGTGGGCCTTGCTCTTCGCGCCCTGTGCGGTGTAGAAGAACTCGAAATAGTCTGCGACGCCCAGCCGGGTGAGCACCTCTTCGCACTGCTCTGCCCAGGTGTTGGAGCAGATGCACATCCGCACGCCCTCGGCTTTCAGCCGGGCCAGCATCTCCCGGACGCCGGGCTTCAGCTCAACTTTTTTGTACAGGTCCCGGATGACCTGCCGCATGGCAGGCTCGTAGTCCCGGAGGGTCAGGGGCAGATCGTAGGTGCGGATGAGATATTCCGCGCCCTCCACCATCCCCATGCTCAGAAGAACGTCGTGGATGCCGGGTCTTGCGGTGCGGCCATAGCGGCGCAGCAGCTCCAGCGGTGCGCCCTGCCACACCACAGTCATGCTGTCGGTGAGGGTGCCGTCCATGTCGAAAATCCATTGCTTGCGGTGCATCTGTCGTCCTCCTGAATCGTTCTGGCAAGGTGAATTTATTATAGCACATTTTTTGTTACAAAAACAGAGAGAAATCTCCCGGGAAATATGCTATAATCTAGGCAAAACCGGAACACATCAAAGGAGGCAGAAAACATGGCGCAGAACAACACCCCCGTAAAGGCGCTGGTGCTGGCGGGCGGGGGCGCCCGCGGCAGCTATCAGGTGGGCGTCTGGCGGGCGCTGATCGAGCTGGGCTGGCGGCCCCAGATCATTACGGGTACCAGCGTCGGCAGCCTGAACGGCGCCATGTTCGCCCTCGACCTCTACGAGACGGCCCGGGACATGTGGCTGACCATCCGCAGCCAGGATGTGATGGAGCTGCCCGCCGAGGATGCGCCGCTTTCCGAGCTGCACGCATTCCTCAAAGACGCTGTGACTCAGGGCGGCATGGACGTCACGCCGCTGGAAGAGATTGTCGAGCGGGTGCTGGACGAAGATAAACTCCGCAAAAGCCCCATCCGGTTGGGCCTTGTGACCGTGGAGCAGAAGACCCTCAAGGCCCGGGAACTTCCGCTGGAAGACATCCCCGAGGGCAAGGTGAAAGACTACCTGCTGGCCTCTGCAGCCTGCTTTCCCGCCCTGCGGGCCCACACCATCGACGGGGTGTCTTACCTCGACGGCGGCTACCGGGACAATATGCCCACCGCGCTGGCCCAGAAGATGGGCGCAGAAGAGCTGGTCTGTGTGGACCTGGAGGGGGTGGGCATCACCCGCCCCAACCGCACCGGCCTGCCCACCACCCTCATCCGAAGCTACTGGGAGCTGGGCGACATCCTCCACTTCGAGCCCGCCACCGCCCGGCGGAACATCGAGCTGGGCTACCACGATACATTGCGGGCCTTCGGGCGGCTGCGGGGCTGCGCCTACGCTGTGGACAGCGGAGCTGAGAGCAGCGCGGATGCCGCCGCATTCCATGCGGCCTTCGAGGCCGTCCAGAAGGACGTGCGGGAAAAGCACCCCTCCACCCTGACGGCAGACGCTGCTCTCCTGCTGGCAAAACTCTCAGATGCAGAGCTTGCCCCGCTGGAAGCCGTGGCTGAGGACGTGGGCGTAGACCCCGCCCCCTACTACACCACCCGTACTTTGGGAGAAGCTTTCCTTGCAAAATGCGACTTCGAGCGCCTCAGGAGCTTCGAGCCGCTGTTCGAGGGTGAAGCAGGCCCGGCGCAGGCCGCACGGGCCGCTCTGCTGCCCAACACCTTTTTGCAGGCACTGGTCTGCCGGGCGCTGACCGGCAGAGTGCCGCCGGAGGAGATGGAAACATGAAGGTATATAAGGGCTTTACCGCATCGCCCGGCCTTGTGCTGGGTCAGGTCAGCCGGCTGGACCGCCCGCCGCTGGTGTTCGGCGAGGGGCCTTTCCACCCCGAACAGGAAAAGCAGGCGCTGGAAGACGCCATCAAGGTCGCTCAGCAGGAGCTGGACGAGATGGCCGGCCGCGCCGCGCCCTCGGAGCAGGCCATCTTCCTGTTCCAGAGCATGATGCTGGAAGACGAGGGCTTCATGAATGAGGTGGCTTTCCAGATAAAAGCCGGCGTCGGTGCCGCCGAGGCGATGGACCGTGTGGGCCGCCGCTACGCCGCCCAGCTGGCCGCCATGAAGGACAACGCCTACATGCAGCTGCGGAGCGTGGACATCCTCGACGTGACCCAGCGCATCACCAACATCCTCTGCCACCGCCTCCGCAGCTGGCTGGCCCTCGACCACCCGGTCATCCTTGCGTCTGACCTGCTCATGCCCACCGATCTGTTCAGCGTCCCGGCGGGCCGCATCCTCGGCCTCATCACCGCCGAGGGCAGCGGCCAGAGCCATGCGGCCATCATCGCCCGCTCGCTGAACATCCCGGGCATCACCCAGGTGGGCGAAGATTTCCTGAAAGACTGCGACGGCCGCGAGGTCATCCTGAACGCCACCGAGGGTGAGTGCATCCTTGACCCGGATGCCGCCGCCCGGCAGAGCGCCATCACCTGCATCTGCGAGATGCAGCGCCAGAACGAGGAGCTGAACGCCCAGCTTGAGCTGCCCAACCGCACCCGGGACGGCGAAGAATTCGAGCTTCTGGCCAACTGCTTCGGCCCTGAGGACGTGGGGACCGCGATGGAGTCCGGCGCGTCCGGCGTGGGCCTGCTGCGCAGCAGCTACATGATGATGCCCGGCCACGCCATGGACGAGCAGGAGCAGTATCTGTTCTACACCTCCTGCCTCGCCGCCGCCAGGGGCAGGACGGTGACGGTGCGCACCTTCGACTTCGGTGCTGACCGCACCATGGCCGACGCCTATCAGGGCGTCCAGTCCTCCAAGCTGGGCCTGCGGGGCATCCGCAGCAGCCTGCGCAATCTGCCCCAGATGGCAGTTCAGATCTGCGCCCTCATGCGTGCCGCCACAAAAGGCCCGCTGCGGGTCATGTTCCCCATGGTGACAGACATCGAGGACTGGGATTCCGCCATGCAGGTGGTAGACCACTGCCGCCGCAAGCTCACCGAGCGGGGCGTGGAGTTCGAGCCGGATGTCCCCTTCGGCGTCATGCTCAGCGTACCCGCCGCCTGCCTGACGGCAGAGGACTTCACGGCTCACGGCTGCCGGTTCTTCGTCATCGGAACCAACGATTTGACCCAGTACACCCACGCGGTGAGCCGGGAACTGGCCATTGCCGAGCACTACTACCGCCCCGCCAGTCCGGCCATGAAAAAGCTCATCGCCATGGTGGTGGACGCCGCCAGGAAAGCGGACATCCCCGTCACCATCTGCGGCCTCGCCGTCGGCAATGCCGTCAACGCGACCCAGTATCTCCGCCTCGGCCTGCGCAGCTTCTCCATGAGCCCACAGAACCTGTTGACCATCAAAAAGGCCCTGCGGGATGCAGATGCAGAATAAATGAGAAACGGCGTCCCACCTCGGCGGGACGCCGTTTCTGATGTCAGAACTTATTCAAGATTCCCCGTCAGGGTCATGACGGCAGAGACGACGGCCAGCGGGGCCGTCTCACAGCGGAGGATGCGGGGACCGAGGCCGACGGTCTTTGCGCCGGCTTTTGCGGCCATCTCAGCTTCCTCGGCGGCGAAGCCGCCCTCTGCGCCGGTGATGATGGCGATCTTCAGCTTTTCGCCATCGGCGGGCGTGGCCTCAGCCAGAAGCTGGCGCAGGGGTGCGCCGCCGCACTCGTAGCAGAAGAGCACGAGGTCATACTGGTCGAGGCTGCGGCAGACAGCCCCGAAGTTGGGCAGCGGAAGGGCCACATCCGGCAGGATGCCCCGGCCGCACTGCTTGGCGGCTTCAAAGGCGATGCGGTTGTAGCGCTCGTTTTTCTGCTCTTCCTTCTTGGGCGCGGCCACGCAGTAGCGGCTGAAAAACGGGATGAAGTGGTCACAGCCCAGTTCGACGCCATGGCGGATGACCTGCTCCAGCTTGTCCTGCTTGGGGTAGCCCACCAGCAGGGTGACGTCCACGGTGGGTTCTGCGGCGCTGGGGTAGCCCGGCTCCACGCTGAACTCTACCGTCTCGTCGCCGAAACCGGTGATGGTGGCAGTATACTCGACGGAGCTGCCGTCGCAGAGGATGACGGTGTCCCCCAGTTTGCCCCGCATCACGCGGGAGAGATGGTGGGCATCGGCCCCCCGCAGCACGGCGGTACCGTCGGAAATTTCAGTGGTAAAATAACGGTGCGGCATATTTTTGATCCTTTACATCTTAGGCTCCCCTCACAGGGGCAATAACGACGACCGCCGTCAGTGGCGGAAGCAGGGAGTCGTTGTTGGGGCCGCGGCCAGCAAGGCGCAAGTGCTTTTCAAGCACGAAGCGAATGCTGGGAGCTGCAACCCGGCAATGGCAGTGCGAAGCACTGACTGAGAGGTTGGCCTTATGCCTTCTTGCAGACGATGCACTCCCAGCCGCGCTTCTCCTTCACTTCCAGCACGGCGAGGCCGGCGGCTTCCAGCGCGGTGATGACCTCATCCTTCCGGCTGTCGATGATGCCGCTGGCGATGAAGACGGCGTCGTCGGCCATTAGGCCGGGGACGGCGGGGGCCAGGGACATGATGGCGTTGGCCACGATGTTGGCCGTGATGATGTCGTACTTGCCGCTGGCCTTGTCGGACAGATCGCCCACGAGAACGGTCAGCTTATCGGCTACGCCGTTGAGGGCGGCGTTCTCGCCGGCGGTGCGGACGGCCACGGGGTCGATGTCCACGCCCTCAGCCACGGCTGCGCCCAGCTTGAGGGCTGCGATGGCGAGGATGCCGCTGCCGGTGCCGATGTCCAGCACCCGCTCGCCGCCCTTGACCCGCTCGTCCAGCACTTCGAGGCAGAGGTTGGTGGTCTCATGGCCGCCGGTGCCGAAAGCAAGGCCCGGGTCGAGGATGAGCTTGACGCGGTCGGTGTCGTAGTCCTGCCAGGACGGCACGATGGCGAGGCGCTGGCCCACGTCCATCGGGTGGTAATACTTGCGCCAGCCGTTCTGCCAGTCCTCCTGCTCCACGCCCTCGGTCTCGGAGGTGTAGGGGATGCCTGCGGCCTCCATCCGGGCCGCGATGAGGGCCAGCGTCTCCACCGGCGAAGCGCCCGGCTCGAGGTACATGTGGATGATGACGGTGTCCCGGGGCTTGTCCAGCAGCTCCTGCTCGATGAGGTCCACGTGGGCGATCTGCTCCACCTGTTCCTCGATGTCGCTGTAGTCTTCGATATAAATGCCGCCCTCCGCGATCATGGTGGCCACGGCCTCAGCGGCCTCGGCGTCGGCTTTGGATACGGTCAGGCGAATATCAGTCCATTCCATAAGGATGCTCCTTCCGTGTATTGGGGATATACTGTCTTTATAGTACCCGATTCCGGCCCGGGATGCAAGCTCTCGGGCCGAAAGATACCCGAAAAGGCTTTCTTTTTTCCCGGCAGTATGTTAATATGGTGTTGTACCCGGACTGGGTCCGGGCGGCTTCCTGCCGGAAGCGCCCGCCGCATCGTTCCCCAAAGGAGGAATTATCGTATGTTTTTGGGAATGGATATTTACAGCTGGATCGCTGCTATCGTCATCGCGCTCATCGTCACATTCCTTCCGATCACGCTGCCGTTCAAGATCGTTCTCGCCATGGTGGCCATGGCCTGCTTCTACTTTGGACGCAAGTATTATCACAACCATAAGAACGGCGGGGCCGAGACGCCCAGCATGAGCTCTGCCGAGAGCGAGGCACTGGCCTCCGGCATCCTGAAAGCCCTCGGCGGCAAGAATAATATCGTCAAGGTGGACTACTGCGCCACCCGCCTTCGCTTTGAGGTACACAGCTACGCCTCCGTGGACGAGGCCGCTGCCAAGGCCGCAGGCGCAGAGGGCGTCATCCGCCCGGCCAAGAACGCCTGCCAGGTGGTCATCAAGGGCGATGTGCAGGCTGTGTACGATGCCCTGCGCAAGCAGCTGTAACTAAGAAGCCGTTTTCTCACGAAAACAGCTTCTCGAACACCGCCGGGAACGGGCCGCTGCGCCCGGCCCGGCGGTATTTTTATCAGAAAGGAATTTTGATATGAAGCCCCAGACCTTTACGTGGAAGAAACTCACCGCCGACGAGCTGACGCGGGTGTATCTGGACGAGATGCGCCGCGACTTCCCGCCCAGCGAGCTGAAACCCCTGAGCATGATACTGAACAGCGAAGCCGTCGGCATGGCCCACACCTGGGGCGTGTTCGAGGGGGAGACGCTGGTGTCCTACCTGCTGATGGTGCGGCCTATGGGCTGTGAAGTGAGCCAGCTGGACTATTTCTCCGTCCTGCCTGCCTACCGCAGCACCGGCATTGGCGCACGTCTGCTGGCCGCTCTGCCCGCCCACGAGGAGGGCGCAAAGGCCATCCTCATCGAGGCCGAGTGTCCCGAGAAGGCTGACGACGAGGCCATGGCCGTCCGGCGTCTGGGCTTTTATGCCCGCTGCGGGGCTGTTGACACCGGCTGGACGGAGCATCTTTTCGACGCATGGTTCCGGGTGCTGGTCCTGCCTGCCGAGGGGGAGACACTGGATGCAGAGACGGCCAACAAAGAGCTGGCCGACTGCTACAGCCGGGTGATGGGCGCGGACAAGTGGCGCAGATATGTCCAGCTCTACTGCCCGGACGGCACGGAAGAGAAATTCTGATTCGATCATAGAGTCTGAAAGGCTGCTTTACGTTCTGTGAAGCAGCCTTTTTTGCACCCTTCAGCGGGCGGGATGCACAAAGGAACGTGCGGATTTTTGACAGTTTGACCGGAAATGTAAAATCGAGTGTCCTGTTTTCCACACCGACTTTACCAGAGGATGACAGCAGCGCAAAAACACTGCACAAAGCTTTACCTGCATTTTGCGCCGCCATGGTCGCAGCTGGATGGGCGGTGCGCTACAATAAAGGCGTCCCAAGAGAGACACAACAAGGAAAAGGAAAACAGCCCGGCCAGAACAAAAGGGCCGGCCCAGTTGAAGGAGATATTATTATGAAAAAGATCACTCGTCGTTCGTTCCTGTCCATCTGCGGCGCTGCTGCCGCTGCTGCTGCCCTGACCGCCTGCGGCGGTGCAGCTTCTTCCACTGCTGCCTCTTCTGCCGCCGCATCCAGCACCGCAGCTTCCGCTTCTTCTACGGCTGCGCTGTCCGGCAATGTCGCCACCGGCGGTTCCACCTCTATGAAGAACGTCATCGCCGCCCTGACCGAGGGCTTCGCTGAGCTCGAGCCGGATGTCACCATCAGCTATGACCCCACCGGTTCCGGCGCAGGCATCACCGGCGCTACCGATAAGACTCTGGACATCGGTCTTTCTTCCCGCGCCCTGAAGGATGACGAGACCGGCGTCACCGGCACGATTGTAGCTCTGGACGGCATCGCCATCATCGTCAACAAGGACAGCAAGGTCGAGGACCTGACCGTTGACCAGCTCAAGCAGATGTTCACCGGCGAGATCACCAACTGGTCCGAGGTCGGCGGCGACGACGGCGAGATCGTTCTGGTGGGCCGCGAGGCTGGCTCCGGCACCCGCGATGGCTTCGAGAGCATCGTGGACGTCAAGGATTCCTGCAAGTACGCTCAGGAGCTGACGGCTACCGGCGCTGTCATCAGCGCTGTGGAGGCCAATCCTCTGGCCATTGGTTACGCTTCCCTGTCTGCTGTGGGCGACACCGTCAAGGCTGTGACCGTCGGCGGTGTGGAGTGCAGCGAGGAGACCGTCAAGGACGGCAGCTATGAGGTGCAGCGTCCCTTCGTGTTCGTCACCAACGACTCCGTCACCCTCTCCGCTCAGGCTCAGGCGTTCTTCGACTTTGCTACCAGCACCGACGCTGCCGACCTCATCCGCACCGCAGGCGCTGTGCCGGTGAACGAGTAACTTTGTGAGGGATCCCTCAGGTGTTTTTATGAAAAAATTCGAGCTGCCCCGCACCCCGGCCCAATGGCTGGAAGCTGTCATGAACGCCATCTTCTTCCTCTGCGGCATCCTCGCCGTGGGCTGCGTGGCTGTCATTACCATCTATATGTTCCTGTCGGGCCTGCCCGCCATCGGAAAGATCGGCCCGCTGAAATTCCTCTTCGGCACCGAGTGGGCCTCCACGGCGTCCGAGCCGAAGTACGGCATCCTGCCCTTTGTGCTTTCGAGTATTTATGGTACCCTTGGCGCGTCCCTCATCGGCGTGCCGGTGGGCCTGCTGACAGCAGTGTTCCTCTCGAAAGCGGCAGCTCCCGGCGTACGCAATGTGGTCGTCACGGCGGTGGAGCTGCTGAGCGGCATCCCCAGCGTGGTGTTCGGTCTGCTGGGTATGCAGGTGCTGGTGCCTGCGGTGGCGAAGGTGTTTGGCAAGGCGTCGGGCGCCTGCCTGCTGTCGGCCATCGTGGTGCTGTCCATCATGATACTGCCCAGCATCGTGTCCGTGTCGGTGACGGCCCTCAACGCCGTGCCGCCCGAGTATGAGCAGGGCAGTCTGGCACTGGGTGCGACCGATACGGAAACGTGGTTCAAGATCAGCATCCCGGCGGCCAGGAGCGGCATTGCAGCCGGTATCGTTCTGGGCATTGGCCGCGCCATCGGCGAGGCAATGGCCGTCATGATGGTGGCAGGCAACAGCCCCAATATGCCGGACAGCCTCTTCCGCAGCGTCACCTTCCTGACCACGGCTATCGCCAAGGAGATGAGCTACGCCAGCGGCCTGCAGAAGCAGGCGCTGTTCAGCATCGCGCTGGTGCTGTTCGTCTTCATCATGGTCATCAATGTGCTGCTCAACGCTGTGCTGAAGGGAGGAAACAAGGATGAAAAGTGACTTCTCCCCCTCCCGTCGCGCATGGAACGTCATCATGACCGCTGTGGTCTGGGCGGCGGCAGTGCTGGTCATCGCCCTCACTGTGGGCGTTATCGGGCTGGTGCTGGTGCGGGGCATCCCCCACATCAGCTGGGAATTCCTTTCCACCACCGCCAGCGTCCTGAAGGGTACTGACGGCATCCTGCCCGCTATCCTCAACACGTTATATGTCATCCTGCTCACCCTGCTCATCGTCCTTCCGCTGGGCGTGGGCGCGGCAGTTTACCTCACGGAGTACGCCTCCAACCGGAAGCTCATTGAGGTCATCGAGTTCACGAATGAGACGCTGGCGGGCATCCCCAGCATCATCTATGGCCTCGTGGGTATGCTGGTTTTCGCCCAGACCATGGGCTTTAAGACCTGCCTGCTCTCCGGCAGCCTGACGCTGGTGGTCATGAACCTGCCCACCATCATCCGTACCACGCAGGAGTCCCTCAAAACGGTGCCGCAGGGCTACCGGGAGGGCGCTCTGGGCCTCGGCGCGGGCAAGTGGCACATCATCCGCACCATCGTGCTGCCCTGCAGCATCGACGGCATCGTCACCGGCTGCATCCTGGCCGTGGGCCGTATCGTGGGTGAGAGCGCGGCCCTGCTTTTCACCGCCGGTGCGGCGGAAGTTATTGCAGGCAACATCGCCAAGGCTTACGCATCCAACGGCGCGACCCTCTCCGTCCTGCTCTATCTGCGGGCCTTCGAGGACGGCGACTTCGCCTCCGCCTGGGGCATCGGCGCAGTGCTGCTGGTTCTGGTGCTTCTCATCGACCTCGCAGCCCGTCTGGCAAAAACAAAGCTCAAACAGAAACAGTAAACCTCTCCGTCATCGCTGACGCGATGCCACTGCCCGGGTTGCGGCACCCAGCATCCGCAGCGCTTTGCTTGCGTCTTGCTGGCCGCGGCCCCAACAGCGACTCCCTGTTTCCGCCACTGGCGGCGGTCGTCGTTGTTGCTCCTATCGAGGGGAGGCCTTGGCATATCGGAAAAGTCAGCCTCTTCGCCAGAGGCTCCCCTACAAGGGGAGCTGGCGGGCGCAAGCCCGACTGAGAGGTTGGATGAAGGAGCAGTCAACCAATAAAGGAGTCTGTATGGCATCAATTATTACGGCCCATGACCTGAACCTCTGGTACGGCGACTTCAAGGCCCTCAAGGGCATCTCGCTGGACGTGGGCGAACAGGAGATCACTGCCCTCATCGGCCCCTCGGGCTGCGGCAAATCCACCTTTCTCAAGACCCTGAACCGGATGAACGACCTTGTGCCGAACGTCCGCATCGAGGGCGACGTCCGCCTCCGGGGCGAGGATATTTTCTCAAAGGAGATGCAGCTGACCGACCTGCGCCGCCGCGTGGGCATGGTCTTCCAGAAGGCGAACCCCTTCCCCATGAGCATCTACGACAATATTACTTACGGCCCCAAGCTCCACGGCGTCCGCAATAAGGCGGAGCTGGATGAGCTGGTGGAAAGCTCCCTGCGGGGCGCTGCCCTCTGGGACGAGGTGAAAGACCGCCTGAAAAAGAGCGCGCTGGGCCTCTCCGGCGGCCAGCAGCAGCGCCTGTGCATCGCCCGGGCTCTGGCTGTCAAGCCCGAAGTCCTGCTGATGGACGAGCCCACCAGCGCCCTCGACCCCGGCTCCACCATGAAGGTGGAAGAGCTGATGAGCGAGCTGAAAAAGAACTACACCGTCGTCATCGTCACCCACAACATGCAGCAGGCGGCCCGTATCAGCGACCGCACGGCCTTCTTCCTGCTGGGTGAGCTGGTGGAGTGCGGCCCCACGAGCGAGATTTTCAGCACCCCGAAGGATAAGCGCACCGAGGACTATATCTCGGGCCGCTTCGGTTAAAAAGGAGGGTTTGCGATATGAGCACACGCACACAATACGAAGCCGACCTCGCGGCCCTGAAGGGATCGCTGGCCAGGATGAGCCAGCTCTCTGCCGACGCGGTGGAAGATGCGCTGGAAGCCCTCCGCACGGCGGACGCCGAGGAAGCAAAGGGCATCATCAAGGGCGACACCGAGGTCAACCGGATGGAGCGGGACATCGAGCACCGCTGCATGACCCTGCTGCTGCGTCAGCAGCCGGTGGCAAGTGATCTGCGCTTTATCTCTGCTGCCATGAAAGTGGTGACAGACGTGGAGCGCATCGGTGACCATGCCGCCGACATCGCGGAGATCGTCCCCCATCTGGCCGGCGTCCGCAAGGCGGGCGACCCCGCCGTGAGCAGGAGCATTGAGATGGGCCGTAAAGCCCACAAGATGCTGCAGGACGCCATGAGCGCCTTTGCGGCAGAAGATGAGGCGGCGGCAAAAGCCGTCATCGACGCCGACGACGCGGTGGACTACGACTTCAACACCATCAAGCGGATGCTGGCGGCGGAGATCGCCGCCGACCCCGGCAAAGTGGACGCCGCGCTGGATGTGCTGATGGTCATCAAGTACCTCGAGCGCATCGGCGACCACGCCGTGAACATCGCCGAGTGGGTGGAGTTCCTGCGCACGGGCCGGTATCACCACGAGAAGATGTTCTGAGTTCTGTTTTCCTCTTTTTCTTTTCCTGAAAAGCTGCTGCCCCATGTGGGTGGCAGCTTTTGCTTTGTCGAAACCCCGTCTGAAAAATTTTGGAGTTTTTTCTTGTCTTATGCAATTTCTGGCCCGGCTGCGCCGTATTATAAGCAGAAGCCTCCCAACAGAGGGACGCTTATGAGACCTGAGCGCGGCCCGGCTCCGACATCCCCCATGTCCCCGGCTGCGCCGCAACGGAGGAAACCTATGAGCATCAAGAAATTCCCGCTGGAAGCCTACGGTGCAGCCGTCAGCCGCGAAGAGCTGGTGCAGGCGGCTTTGGATGAGATCACCAAGAATTACCGTGAGGCCAGCCTCTCCAATGTGGCCCGCAGTTACGGCGTCTCTCTGGCCTATGTCAGCGAGTGCGTCCGGGCGCAGACAGGCCGTACTTACAAGGAATTGCTCCAGAAGCACCGGATGGAGACTGCCGCCCGCCTGCTGCGCCGCAGCGACTGGAACATCCAGCAGATCATCACCTACGTCGGCTACGAGAACACCAGCTATTTCTACCGCCTGTTCCACGAGCGGTACGGCCAGAGCCCCCGTGAGTACCGCCAGAGCCGCGCGGCCCGCACCCGCACACCGGCCTGACCTTTGAGCACACTGCGAAAAAAGACGTCCCGTGTCTGCGGGACGTCTTTTGATGTCTTAAGATGGAAAAACGATGCAGAGTGTGTTACAATAAAAGCCAGACCTGCAAAAATGTGGGAGTGCGCTGCGGCGCACGGAAAGAGAAGGTGGAAACGGAATGTTTCGTGGAGCACGGCGCTCTGATTTGGAGCAAATTTTAGAGATCTATGCCCATGCCCGGAAAGCAATGGCGGATTCGGGCAACCCGACCCAGTGGGGCGACAGCTATCCGCCGCAGGAGATGCTGGAAGAAGACATCGACTCCAACCGGCTGTTCGTCTATACGGTGAACGGCCGTCTCGAGGCGGTGTTTGCCTTCATCCTCGGGCCGGACCCCACCTACGCGAAAATCGAAGACGGCCAGTGGCTCAACGATGAGGTGCCTTACGGCACCATCCACCGGCTGGCCTCGGCGGGTGACCGCAGGGGCGTGGCGTCTGAGGTCATCGCATGGTGCCTCGAGCACTGCGAGAGCCTGCGGGCCGACACCCACGCCGACAACAAGATCATGCAGCATCTTCTCGAGAAGAACGGTTTTGCCCGCTGCGGCATCGTCCATGTGGAAGACGGCACGCCCCGCGTCGCCTATCAGAAGCTGTCGGCCACCGTACACATGCAGGAAGAATAAGGAGGGACTGGCATGAAGATCACACAGGTAAAGCTGGGCCGCATCTCGACCCCGCTCCGCGTCCCCTTCAAGACAGCGCTGCGCACTGTGAGCAGCGTGGAGGACGTCATCGTTGAGCTGCACACCGACACCGGCGCGGTGGGCTACGGTGAGGCACCTCCCACCGGCGTCATCACCGGCGACACCACCGGTGCCATCATCGGCGCCATCCGCGACCACATCGCCCCGGCCATCCTGGGCCGCGACCTCGACGAGTTCGAGGATCTGACCGCCGCCGTGCAGAAGGCACTCGTCCACAACACCAGCGCCAAGGCTGCCGTGGATATGGCCCTGTGGGACCTGCTGGGCCAGAAGTACAGCGCCCCGGTCTACCGGATGCTGGGCGGCGCGCGCAGCAATATCGTGACGGACATCACCATCAGCGTCAACCCGCCCGAGGAGATGGCCCGGGACGCCCGCACCGCCATCCAGCGCGGTTACGACTGCCTGAAGGTCAAGGTGGGCATCGACCCGGAGCTGGACGTGGCCCGTCTGGCCGCCGTCCGCGAGGCCGTGGGCAAGGACGTCAAGCTCCGCATCGACGCCAATCAGGCGTGGAATGCAAAGCAGGCTGTCCGCATCCTCGACCAGATGCAGGAGAAGGGCCTGGACATCGAGTTCGTCGAGCAGCCTGTGCCTGCGGCTGACCTCGAGGGGATGCAGTACGTCACCCGCCACGCCAGCGTGCCGGTACTGGCCGATGAGAGCGTGTTCAGCCCGGCGGACGCCCTGCGCATCATGCAGACCGGCGCAGCCGACTTTGTGAACATCAAGCTGATGAAGTGCGGCGGCATCACCAACGCCCTCCGCATCGCCTCGGCGGCAGAGGTCTACGGCGTGGAGTGCATGATCGGCTGTATGCTGGAAGCCAAGATCTCGGTCAACGCAGCCGTGGAGCTGGCCTGCGCCAAGAAGATCATCACCAAAGTGGATCTGGACGGCCCGGTGCTCTGCAGCGAGGACCACATCCTCGGCGGCGCGGTCTTCGATGAGAAGAATATCACCGTCTCGGATGCACCCGGCATGGGCATCCAGGGCTTTGTCCCCGGCAAAGTGACCTATCTGGACGACTGAAAAATCAGAGAAAATAAATAAGAATGACTACCCCCGGCAGACAAACTCTGCCGGGGGATTTTTCTGCCCTGAGCGGTGAAATATTTTGATTGTGTATTTCTGTGGCGCACACATAAGGCGGCGCGGAGGAAGGCCGAAAACGAAAAAACTGCCGAAACAGCCTGAAAAATTCACTGAAAACCTTTGACTTTTCTTCCGTGTGTGCTATAATAACAACTGTCTTTGGGTAAGAGACAGGAAAAGTGTGCGTCGAGGACGCACAAATGCAGAGGAGTGTTTTATATGATGAATGGTGCAAAAGCCATTGCGAAGAAGTACAATGAGGTCAGCCTCATCCTTCGCATCGTCGTCGGTCTGGTCATCGGCGCGGTGCTGGCGCTTGCGGTGCCGGGTGCAGGCTGGGTCGGCGAGCTGGGCAACCTGTTCGTCGGCGCACTGAAGGGCATTGCTCCGGTGCTGGTGTTCGTCATCGTGGCGAGCGCGCTGGCACAGGGCAGCTCCAAGCTGGATCGCCGCTTCGGTACGGTCATCTGGCTGTACATGCTCACCACCTTCCTTGCGGCTGCGATCGCTTCGATCACCAGCTTCATGTTCCCTGTGTCGGTCGTTCTGGCAGACGCTGCCCAGTCGGACGTGGTGCCGCAGGGTCTGGGCGAGGTGCTGAGCACCCTGCTCACCAACTTCGTCGCCAACCCTGTCAGCTCTCTGATGAGCGGCAACTACATCGGCATCCTGTTCTGGGCCTGCATGTTCGGCCTTGCCATGAAGAACATCGGCTCTGACACCACCAAGAAGTTCCTTGCCGATACCGCCGACGCTGTGTCTCAGGTGGTGCGCTGGATCATCAATCTGGCTCCCTTCGGCATCATGGGTCTGGTGTACACCAACGTGGCCGGTAACGGTCTGGCCATCTTTACCCAGTACGGCAAGCTGCTGGCCCTGCTGGTGGGTACCATGCTCTTCATGGCGTTCATCGTTTCGCCCTTTATCATGTTCCTCTATCTGCGCTGCAACCCGTATCCGCTGGTGTTCCGCTGCCTGAAGGAGTCCGGCCTGACCGCTTTCTTCACCCGCAGCTCTGCGGCCAACATCCCCGTCAACATGGCCCTGTGCGAGAAGCTGGGCCTCGATAAGGATATGTATTCCGTCTCCATCCCTCTGGGCGCTACCATCAATATGGATGGTGCGGCTATCACCATCACCATCATGACGCTGGCTGCGGCCAACACGCTGGGCATCCCCGTGACCCTGCCTGCCGCCATCGTCCTGAGCGCCATGTCCGCTCTGGGTGCCTGCGGCGCTTCCGGCGTGGCCGGCGGCTCTCTGCTGCTCATCCCCATGGCCTGCTCCCTGTTTGGCATCTCCAACGATGTGGCCATGCAGATGGTCGGTGTCGGCTTCATCATCGGCGTGATCCAGGACTCTGTGGAGACTGCGCTGAACTCTGCCGGCGACGTGGAGTTCGCCGCGACCGCCGAGTATCATCAGTGGCTCAAGCAGGGCAAGCCCCTGCCGGACGTCCTCCGCAAGTAATATGCAAAACAAAATGGCTGGGGCCGCGAGGCCCCAGCCATTTTTCTGTATAAGCTCAGTCCATGAGCTTTGCTTTCTGCAGAGCGGTGATGATGAGGGGGATGAGCACCAGCTGTGCGATGATGCCCGGCACAGCGGTGAAGAGCGCACCGGACAGGAAGGCCGAGAACGGGAAGCTCGAGCCGGACAGGCCCGCCAGCACGAAACGGACCGCGCCCCAGACGAGGCGGCCAGCCACCATGGCCGCCGCGAGGGTGGCGTAGGTCATGGGCAGGGTGTGCTTCACCCGGCGGTAGAGCCAGCCGGACACGGCGCCGTAAGCTGCCAGCTCAAAAGCCATCGAAATGGCGATGGGGAACATCGGGGGCATCCCGAAGAGCACCGAGCGGAGCAGCGGGGCCGCAAAGCCCACAGCCAGACCCCACGGCCCGCCCAGCACGAAGCCGCAGAGCAGGATGGGGAAATGCATCGGGCAGAGCATATTGCCTACCTGCGGCAGATGACCCGTCACCATGGGCAGCACAAAGGCCAGCGCCAGAAAGAGTGCGGCCAGCACGACATTGCGGGCCGGAGAAGAGTTTTTGGTTTTCATCTGTTTCCTCCTGTGACTGCGCCGCAGAAAAACAGAAAAAAGAGGCCTGCCAGTCGGCTTGCAAGCCAACGGCAGACCCCTTCATGGCGTCTGTTTCAAAATGCGGCGGCTGAAAATAGCGTAAGGCGGGCTTCGGCCCGCAGGCCCGGCTTCCTGCCGGAAATTGTGAAAATTATAGCAGAGTGCCGCAGGATTTGTCAAGACAGCCCCGGACGGGCTGCAAATTGACCAAAAAAGAAAGCGTTTGGAGCAGTTTTTGACCGCCTGTGTACATTTTGCTGAAAGAAGCTTGACCTTTTTGCACAGAATAGATAATATAAACTTGAATTATAGCGCAATGGGGCGGCGGGAGCTGCGCCTTGCGCGGCTGTATACTTGCAACTTCTGAGGTTCATACGGGAGGACCATCATGACAAATGCAGAAAAGCTTACCCTTGCCAAGCACGCCTGTCACATCCGCATGGGCGTGATCGAGGGAACTCACAGCGCCAAGTGCGGCCATCCGGGCGGCAGTCTGGACATCGCCGAGGTGCTGTCTTACCTCTACTTCGTGGATATGAACATCGACCCCAAGGAGCCGAAAAAAACGGACCGCGACCGCTTCGTGCTGTCCAAGGGCCATGCAGCTCCGGCACTTTACGCCACGCTGGCCGAGCGCGGGTTCTTCCCGGTGGAAGACCTCAAGACCCTGCGCAAGATCGGCAGCTACCTGCAGGGCCACCCCAACATGAATGAGACGCCGGGCGTGGATATGTCCACCGGCAGTCTGGGTCAGGGCGTGTCTGCCGCCTGCGGCATGGCTCTGGGCGCAAAGCACAGCGGCAAGCCCATCAATGTCTACACCATCCTCGGTGACGGTGAGGTGGAAGAGGGCGAATGCTGGGAGGCTTTCATGTTTGCCGCCCACTATAAGCTCTCCAACCTCTGTGTCATGCTGGATCGCAACCACCTCCAGATCGACGGCACCACCGAGACGGTCATGAACAGCGCTCCGCTGGAAGAAAAGCTCAAGGCGTTCAACTTCAACGTCCTGACCATCAACGGCCACGACTACGACCAGATCGAGTCTGCTATCAAGGCGTTCCACGCCGAGAACGACAAGCCCACCTGCATCATTCTGGACACCGTCAAGGGTACTGGCGTCTCCTTTATGACCAACTCTGTGGATTGGCACGGCAAAGGCCCCAACGACGAGGAGTACGCTGTGGCCATGCAGGAGCTGAACGCAGCCTACGCCGCGCTGGAACAGGAGGACAAGTAAGATGGCAGATGTAAAAATGATCGCTACCCGCGAGAGCTACGGCAATACCCTGAAAGCACTGGCCGCTGAGGGCCACGACGACCTGGTGGTCCTGGACGCCGACCTCGCTGCCGCTACCAAGACCGGTATGTTCCGCAAGGCTCACCCGGACCGCCACTTTGACTGCGGCATCGCCGAGGCCAACATGATGGGCGTCGCCGCCGGCCTGTCCACCATGGGCTATGTTCCCTTCGTGTCCAGCTTTGCAATGTTCGCTGCGGGCCGTGCCTTTGAGCAGATCCGCAACTCCGTGGCCTACCCCCACCTGAACGTGAAGATCGGCGCTACCCACGGCGGTATTTCCGTCGGTGAGGACGGCGCTTCTCACCAGTGCTGCGAGGACTTCGCCCTCATGCGCAGCCTGCCCGGCATGACCATCATCTGCCCCGCCGACGACGTGGAAGCACGCGCTGCTGTCCGCGCCGCCTACGAGATGCAGGGTCCTGTCTACCTCCGCTTTGGCCGTCTGGCTGTTCCCGTGTTCCACGACGAGGCCAACTATCACTTCGAGATCGGCAAGGGCGAACAGCTCACCGAGGGCAATGACATCGCCATCGTGGCTACCGGCCTGATGGTCAACGAGGCCCGCAAGGCCACCGAGACCCTGGCCGCCGAGGGCATCCACGCCCGCGTCATCAACATCCACACCATCAAGCCTCTGGATGAGGACATCATCCTCAAGGCTGCCAGGGAGTGCGGCAAGATCGTCACTGCCGAGGAGCACAACGTCATCGGCGGTCTGGGCGAGGCTGTCTGCTCCCTGCTCAGCGAGAAGCTGCCCACCCCTGTCCGCCGCGTCGGCGTGCAGGACAAGTTCGGCTGCTCCGGCCCCGCATGGGACCTGCTGAAGGAGTATGGTCTGGACGCTGCCACCATCTGCAAGACCGCAAAGGAAATGCTGGGCAAGTAAGCTCTTTCTCTGAAATAACGAACGCCGCTGTGCATTGCACGGCGGCGTTTTTGCATCTCACAGAGCTTTTATCAGCTTTTCCCTCTCGGCGTACACCTCGGCGAAGACTTTGCGCAGGGTGCATATCTCGGGGCGGGGGTCATCCCGCAGGGTCAGCAGGCGGGTGTCCGGGATGGACAGACACAGCGGGATGTGCCACCCGGCAGGAAAAGCTGGGTATATCATCGGGCAGAGGAACATCCCCCGCCCGGCCAGAAGCTCGGCGTAGACCGACTCGTAGTTTTCCACCATCCGCCAGACCGGTGTGGAATAGGGCATCCCCGGCTGCTTCTGGGCGAAATCCACCATATCCTGATAAAGGGGCTCGTAAAATATCTGCTGTCCGGCAAGGTCAGAAAGCTCGACGCTGCTTTGGCCGGAGAATGGGTGCTCCGGCGCGGCGATGAGGTAAAACCGGTTGCTGATGATGGTCTCACAGCGGATCTCTGGCGGCAGCGGGCCGAAGGGAAGGTAGAGCGCCGCGTCTGCCTCGGTGCAGAGCATGTGGTGGTAGCTGGAGGGGACAGGCGTGGTGTCCACTTTGAACTCATAGCCCGGCAGCGCGGCGTGGAGCCTCGCCATCAGGATGGGGTAGATGGGGTCCCGCTGCAAAAGCACCGGCGGCAGGCGGAGGGTCAGGGTGTGGTGGGTGCCGAAGCCTTTCAGCGCCGTGCGGGCGTTGAGGATGCCGCGGTAGATGTCTTCCGCATGGGGCAGCAGGGCGCGGCCTGCCTCGGTGAGGGCCACCTGCGTCGTCGTGCGGCGGAACAGTGCGGCGTCCAGCTCCTTTTCGAGGCTGCGTATCTGGTAGCTCAGGGCGGGCTGGGTGCAGTAGAGTTCCCGCGCGGCGGCGGAGAAATTCAGCGTCCGGCTCACGGTGAGAAAGCAGAGAAGCTGGTGCTCGTTCATGACAAAAAACTCCTTTCCGGCGGCGGGACATCTGTACAGCCTCAGTATAGCAGGAAATAGGACACTTATAAAGCTTTTTTATCAGGATGCTTAAGATTTTTTAATTCCCTTTTACTTCGTTATATTTTATACTATCTCTCGGAAGAACGATTTTCTACCTGAAAACGTCGAAAGAAGAAAGAGTGAGGAGCATTCCAGATGAAAAAGATCTCTCGTAAAGGCTTCCTGAAGGTTGCCGCCGCTGCCGCTATGAGCGGCGTTACCGCCAGCGCACTGGCCGCCTGCAACGCAGGCTCTTCCAGCAGCACCGCCGCCTCCACCGGCGAGGCCATCTACACCCCCGGCACTTACACCGGCACCGCCACCGGCATCGGTGAGGTGAAGGTCACCATGACCTTCAGCGAGACCGCCATCACCGACGTGGTCATTGACGCCTCCAACGAGACCGAGAGCATCGGCGGCGTGGCAGCTCCCACCCTGAAGGACGCCCTGATGGCGGCTCAGAGCACCGAGATCGACAACATCTCCGGCGCTACCATCACCACCAACGCCGTCAAGAAGGCCGCCGCAAGCTGCATCGAGCAGGCAATGGGCGTCCACACCGCAGGCGGCGATACCGCTGCATCTTCCTCCGATGAGGACTGGCTGGGTACTGAGCCGGAGATCGACGAGAGCAAGGTCGCCAAGACCGTTGACGTGGATGTGGCAGTCGTGGGCTGCGGCATCGCAGGCGTTGCCGCTTGCCGCAGCGTCGCTGAGGACGGCGGTCTGGTGGCTGCTTTCGAGAAGGCCGACGGCCCTCAGTGCCGCAGCGGCGAGTACGCCGTCATCAACGGCAAGGTGCAGGCCAAGTGGGGCCGCGACACCTGGACCCGTGAGCAGATCGACGACATCATCGACTCCCACATGGTGGAGAGCACCTACCGCTGCAAGCGCAGCATCATGAGCAAGTGGGCCCACAACATTGGCGACGCTTTCGACTGGTGGGTGGAGGCAAACCCCGACCTGTACTACGCCGAGACCACCCGCAGCGCTATTCCCGATGAGAGCGCGGACAACTTCATCATCCCCATCTTCTACCCGCTGCCCGAGCACTACGACTGGAAGCAGGAGCGCTTCCCCTGCTACCCCACTTCCGTCGAGTTCAAGCCCGACCAGCACGTCACCGTCGAGGCCAATATGCAGAAAGCCATCGACACCGGCAATGTCCAGACCTTCTACGGCTGCTTCGTTGAAAAGCTCATCATGGATAATGGCCGCTGCGTGGGCCTCTACGCCCGCGATGCCGCTACCGGCGAGTACATCAAGTGCAACGCCTCCAAGGGCGTCATCCTCTCCACTGGCGACTACTCCCAGAACACCAAGATGCTCAAGCACTTCTGCCCTGAGGTCATCGAGAACAACATCCAGTGCCTGTTCACCAATGTGGACGTGGAGGGCAACTTCACCAATCAGGGCGACGGCATCCAGCTGGGTATGTGGGCCGGCGCTCAGGTGCAGCAGAGCCACGCCCCGATGATCCACCACATGGGCGGCGGCGCCGACCTCGCCGGCGTAGGCGTCATGGGCAATGCAGGCTTCCTGAACCTCGACCTCAACGGCAAGCGCTTCATGAACGAGGACCTGCCCGGCCAGCAGCTGGAAAACCAGATCGAGCTGCAGAAGAACCGCGAGAGCTGGCAGATCTTCGATTCCAACTGGCCTGAGCAGCTGCCCTATATGCCCGCAGCCCACGGCGGTGCCTGCTACTATGAGAACTATGCCAGCGAGGACGAAGGCCCCAAGAACAACACCACCTACCGCAACTACAAGAGCCCCTATCAGCTGGAAGCTGCTGTGGCCGATGGCCGCGCTGTGAAGGCCGACACGCTGGAAGAGCTGGTGGCAAAGATCTACCCGGACGATACTGCCGCCCAGCAGACCGCTCTGGACTCCATCCAGCGCTACAACGAGCTGGCCAAGGCCGGTTACGATGAGGACTTCCACAAGCCCGCTTCCCGTATGTGGGCAGTCGAGAACGGCCCCTTCTACGCCGACAAGTTCACCACTGCTCTGCTGCTGGTCTGCATCGGAGGCCTCGAGAGCGACGAGGACTGCCACACCTTCGACGCCGACCGCAATGTCATCCCCGGCCTGTACGTCGCCGGCAACATCCAGGGCAACCGCTTTGCCACCGAGTACCCCATCGGCCTGAAGGGCGTCAGCCACTCCATGGCCATGTACTACGGCTACGTCGCCGGCAAGAACGCCCTGAAGGACATCTGAGCCTGAAATCGCAAAATAATTTCCAGAACCCGGAGCAGAAAATGCCTGCCCCGGGCTTTTTATGTGACTTGCTCACGGAAAAACGCCGGAGTTTGGGGTATACTGTCCCTGTCAGATGAAAAAACACTCTTTATGGAGGTAAACGATATGGCAGTCATCACCATCACGAAAGAAAACTTTGAGGCCGAGGTGCTGAAGAGCGCTCAGCCTGTCCTGCTCGATTTCTGGGCCGCCTGGTGCGGCCCCTGCCGGATGTTGAGCCCCATCGTGGACGAGGTGGCCGAGGAGCGCACCGACGTCAAGGTGGGCAAGGTCAATGTGGACGAGCAGCCCGATCTGGCCGCCGAGTTCGGCGTCATGAGCATCCCCACCCTGCTGCTGTTCGAGAACGGTAAGCTGGTTCGTCAGGCCGTCGGCGCACGTCCTAAGAGCGGCGTGCTGGAACTGCTGGGCTGAAACTGAATAAAAAGGGTAAGGCCCTGACGGTGGAAACATACCGTCAGGGCCTTGCTTTTTGTGCGTATATATGATATTTTATAGAAAAGGAAACACGGAGGTGAGAAGGATGCAGAAGGATAAGCAGGAGCGTTATCTGGAACTTCTTGCCGGGCTGCGGCTGATGGATGATGACTTCTTTTCCGAAGCGCTGGATGAAAAAATCGCTCCGGTGGAATATATTCTGAATACCGTTCTGGAGAGGGATGACATTCGCGTTCTTCGGACAGAGGCGCAGGTAGAATATAAAAGTGCAGCAAATCGCTCGATCAAGCTGGACATTCGGGCAGTGGACGCCGAAGGCCGCGTGATGGATATTGAAGTTCAGCGTGCAGACCGTGGTGCGGGAGTCCGCAGAGCAAGATTCCACAGCAGTATGCTGGACAGGACGCTGCTGGATAAAGGAAAAGACTTTGAAGATCTGGTAGATACTTATGTGATATTCATCACAGAACACGACAGATTTGGTGCAGGACTGCCGCTTTACCATGTGGAAAGGCGGATTACGGAGCTGGACGATGCATTGTTTGGCGATGGAGCACATATCGTGTATGTCAATGGACAGTTCCGCGATTTGAATCACCCTGTCGGACGGTTGATGCATGATATGAATTGTACCAATGCAGCGGATATTCTGAACCCGCTTCTGGCGCAGGAAGTCCGCTATTTGAAGGAAACGGAAGGAGGCCGTACACAGATGTGCAGAGCGTTTGAAGAAATTGCATTTGAATCTGCAAAAGAAGCAACGCATAAGGCCAATGTTGCGGTGGCCCAGAAGATGCTTGCGGATGGAGGACTGACGCTGGAACAAATCGCAAAGTTTTCCAGCCTTCCGCTGTCCGAGGTGCAGGAGCTGGCAGATAAATTGCCAGCCTGATATGCAGTAAAAAGATTTTGTAAACCGCCTTGTGTACTGAGATGCACAGGGCGGTTTATTTTTATGCCTCGATGAGTGAAATCATTTCGCCTTTCTGTACAAACGCACAGAAAAATCGTATCATAAAAATGAAAACACGGTCACTTTCACACTTTACAACTTTATCTAGATAAAGTAAAATAACCTTATCATAAGACAAAAGCGCCCGGGAAAAGGCGGGGCGCAGGGGCCGGGGCGGGCAAGCGCCCGGTGAAAAGTGAGGGAAAAGGTATGAAATTTGACATCTCCTGCTTACAGCCGAAGGAGCAGGCCTCTTTCGCGCTGCGGGCGCTGTATGAGGCGGCGGGCTGCCGCAAATATCACATGGGCCGGTTCGAAGAGTACGGGCTGTATCAGGAGAACCGCAGCTTCCTCTCGTCGGAGCAGGTCATCACCTTCACCGATCTGGACGGGCGGCTGCTGGCACTGAAACCTGACGTGACCCTCTCCATTGCCAAGACGGCGCAGCCCGCGTCGGGCGAGACACTGCGCTACTACTATCACGAAAATGTCTACCGCCCCTCGGCGGAGAGCCACACCTTCAAGGAGATCGGCCAGATGGGCCTTGAGATGCTGGGCGATGTGGGCGAAGAACAGGTGCGGCAGGCGGTGTCGCTGGCGGCACAGTCCCTCGAGCAGCTGGGCCAGCCGTGGGTGCTGGAAGTGAGCCACATGGGCTACCTGTTCGGTCTGCTGGATGCGCTGGACGTGCCGGAAGCTTCCCGCGCCGCCCTGCTGGCAAAGCTGAAAGCGAAAAACTTCCACGAGCTGAAAGCGGCGGCATCCGACGCCGGGCTGGATGAGGCCGGTGCCGACGCGCTGGCGGGGCTGATGAGCCTCTGCGGCAGCTGTGAGGATGTGCTTCCCCGTGTGGAAGCCGCCTGCCGGAACGAGCGGATGGAAGCCGCCGCTGCCGAGCTGAAAGCCATCACCGAAGAGCTGGCTGGTGCAGGCGGCAGCATCCGTCTGGACATAACGCTGGCTGGTGAGATGGAATATTACAACGGCCTTGTGTTTCAGGGCTATCTGGAGTCGCTTCCCCGTCCGGTGCTCAAGGGCGGGCGGTATGACCTGCTGATGCAGAAGTTCACCCCGGGCGCGGGGGCCATCGGCTTTGCGGTCTATCTCGACGAGCTGGACCGCCTGAGCGCTCCGCTCCCGCCGGTACAGCAGCAGAAAACCGAAAAGACCATGCTGAACGTAGCTCTGCCGAAGGGCCGTCTCGGTGACAAGGTCTATGACTTGCTGGCTGGTATCGGCTACGGCTGCCCCGAAGACTACAACGCCACCCGCAAGCTGGTGGTGGAGAACCCCGCCGCCGGCATCCGGTACTTCCTCGTCAAGCCCAGCGACGTTGCGATCTACGTCGAGCACGGCGCGGCAGACGTGGGCATCGTGGGCAAGGACATCCTGACGGAAGCGTCTGCCGATGTCTACGAGCTGCTGGACACCGGCCTCGGAAAGTGCCGGATGTGCGTCGCCGCCCCGGCAGATTACAAAGACGACCCCAGCCGCCCGGTGCGGGTGGCAACCAAGTTCGTCAACATCGCCAAGAGCTATTATGCATCCATCGGGCGGGACATCGACATCATCAAGCTGAACGGCTCCATTGAGCTGGCCCCCATCCTGGGCCTGTCCGACGTCATCGTGGATATTGTGGAGACGGGTACGACCCTGCGGGAAAACGGCTTGCGGGTGGTGACGGAGTTCATGCCCATCTCGGCCCGCTTCATCGCCAATAAGGCCAGCTACCAGTTCAAGCACCGCGAAATGGACGAGATGCTCGAAAAGCTGCGTGCCGCCCTTGCCGCAAAGGAGGAGAAAAAATGATAAAGCTGTATAACTTCGATGAACTGAAGCCCGAAGAGATATTGAACCGTGACATCCGCGCGGAGAAGAATGTGGAAGACGTGGTGGACGGCATCATTGCCGATGTCCGCGCCCGGGGCGACGAGGCCCTGAAAGAATACGCCCTCAAGTTCGACGGTGCCAAGCTGGATAACATCCAGGTGACGCAGGAGGAAATTGAAGAAGCCTTTGCGAATATGGACGGCTATTTCCTCGAAACGCTGCGGGAGGCCGCCGCCAACATCGAGGCCTTCCACCGCCAGCAGGTGCATAAAAATTTTGTGATGAACGACAAGCCCGGCATCGTGCTGGGCCAGAAATACACCCCTATCGAGAAGGCGGGCGTCTACGTCCCGGGCGGCACGGCGGCGTATCCTTCCACCGTCCTGATGGACGTCATCCCGGCCAAGGTGGCGGGCGTTTCGGAGATCGTCATGACCACTCCCGCCGGTAAGGACGGTAAGATCGATCCGGTCATCCTCGCCGCCGCGGCCACCGCAGGCGTGACCAGGATCTTCAAGACCGGCGGCGCACAGGCCGTGGCCGCGCTGGCCTACGGCACCCAGAGCATCCCGGCGGTGGATAAGATTGTCGGCCCGGGCAATATCTATGTCGCCACTGCCAAGAGGAAGGTCTTTGGCAAGGTGGGCATCGACATGATAGCAGGCCCCAGCGAGATCCTGGTTCTGGCCGACGGCGGCTGTGACCCCGCCTGGGTGGCCGCCGACCTGCTGAGTCAGGCCGAGCACGACAGGCTGGCAAGCCCCGTCCTCGTCACTGACAGCGCTGAGCTGGCCAAGGCCGTGCAGGCAGAGCTGGAAGTGCAGATCCCCCAGCTGCCCCGCGCCGCCATCGCCAGCGCCAGCGTGGACGACAACGGCAAGATCATCGTCTGCTCTGATTTACGCAAAGCCATCGAAGCTTGCAACATCATCGCACCCGAACATCTGGAAGTCTGTGTGGACGACCCCTTCAGCGTGCTGAATGAAATCAAAAATGCAGGCAGCATCTTCCTCGGTCGGAACGTCCCCGAAGCACTGGGCGACTACTTCGCCGGCCCGAACCACACCCTGCCCACCAGCGGCACGGCACGTTTCTCCAGCCCTCTGGGCGTGGACGACTTCGTCAAGAAGTCCAGCTTCATCTACTACACCCGGGAGGCGCTGGAAAAGGCTGCGCCCCGCATCGCCGACTTTGCCGAGCGGGAGGGCCTGCACGCCCACGCCCGCAGTGTGACCATAAGATATGAATAAACCTCTCAGGCGCTTCGCGCCAGCTCCCCTAATAGGGGAGCCTTTGGCAGAGAGGTCAAGTTGCAATAAAAACGGAGGCTGGCAAACATGAGCCGTTTTCTTTCTCCCACGCTGGAAGCTGTCACTCCCTACACCCCGGGCGAACAGCCGCAGGACCAGCAGTACATCAAGCTGAACACCAACGAAAGCCCTTATCTCCCCTCTCCGGCCGTGGTGGGGGCGGTGAGCGAGGCCGAGGTGGAAAAGCTCCGCCTCTACTCCGACCCTGCGTGTGCCGAGCTGCTGCGGGCAGCGGCGGCACACTTTGAGCTGAAGCCCGAGCAGATCATGCCCGGCAACGGCAGCGACGAGAACCTGTTCTTCGCCCTGCGGGCCTTCTGCGACGAGAACCACCCGCTGGCCTATGCAGACATCACCTATGGCTGCTACGGCGTCTGGTGCGGGCTGATGCACATCCCCAGCCATATCATCCCGCTGAAAGAAGACTTCACCCTCGACCCGGCAGACTATTATGGTTTGAACGAGACCATCGTCATCGCCAACCCCAATGCTCCCACCGGTCTGGCCCTGCCCTGCAGCGCCATCGAGGAAATCCTGAAGAGCAACCCCAACCATGTGGTCATCGTGGACGAGGCCTATGTGGACTTCGGCGGCGAGAGCTGTGTGCCGCTCATCAACAACTACGAAAATCTGCTGGTGGTCCAGACCTTCTCGAAGTCCCGTCAGCTGGCCGGTGCGCGGCTGGGCCTCGCTATGGGCAATGCAAAGCTCATCGCTGACCTTAACCGGGTCAAGTTCAGCCTCAACCCCTACAACATCAATCGGCTGACCCTGAAGGCGGGCAAGGCCGCGCTGGAAGATACGGACTACTTCGACAAGACCCGCGCCGCTATCGTGGAGACGCGGGGCTGGACAAAGCAGCAGCTGGAAGCGCGGGGCTTTGCCGTGCTGGACAGCCGCTCCAATTTCCTGTTTGCTTCCACCGACAAAAAGAGCGGCGGCGAACTTTACCTGAAACTGAAAGAAAAAGGCGTGCTGGTGCGCCACTTCGACGCACCCCGTATTTCGAACTGGCTGCGCATCACCATCGGCACACCGGACGACATGACCGCCCTTCTGCGGGCGCTGGATGAAATTTTGGAGGGCTGAGCCATGCGGGAAGTGACCATCGAGCGGAACACCAACGAGACCCAGATCGAGCTGACCCTGAACCTTGACGGCGCAGGCCGGTATCAGGTGGACACCGGCTGCGGCTTTCTGAACCATATGCTGGAGCTGTTTGCGCGGCACGGGCGCTTTGACTTGGTGCTTACCTGCCACGGCGACGTGGAGGTGGATTATCACCACACCACCGAGGATGTGGGCATCGCGCTGGGGCAGGCGTTCGCCCAAGCGCTGGGCGATATGCGGGGCATCCACCGGTACGGCAGCTTCTATCTGCCCATGGACGAAGCCCTCATCCTCTGCGCCGTGGACATCTCGGGCCGCTGCACCCTGAACTGGGACATCCATTGCAACACCGAAAAAGTCGGCGACTTCGACGTGGAGTGCGCCAAGGAATTCTGGCTGGGCTTTGCCCGCAGCGTGCCAGCCACCGTCCACTTCGTTCAGTTCGCGGGCGAGAACAGCCACCACATCCTTGAGGCCGCGTTCAAAGGCGCTGGCCGTGCGCTGGCCGATGCCGTCCGCATCGACGCGGCCCATCGGGACGAAATTCCTTCCACGAAAGGACTGCTGGTATGATATGCATCATCGACTACGGCGTGGGCAACCTGTTCAGCCTGAAATCGAGTCTGGCCCATCTGGGGCTGGAAGCGAAGGTCAGCGCGGATGCCGCCGACATCCGCGCCGCTGACCGGCTCATCCTGCCGGGCGTGGGCGCTTTCGGGGACGCGATGGCAAAACTTGAGGCCACCGGCCTTGTACCGGTCATCAGGGAAGAAGCGGCGAAGAAGCCCCTCCTCGGCATCTGCCTCGGGATGCAGCTGCTGTTTGAAAAGAGCTACGAGTACGGCGAGCACGACGGCCTTGGCTTCGTGCCGGGGCAGGTATGCCCGCTGGCTCCCGACCTCGGCGACAAGAGCCTGAAAGTGCCGCAGATCGGCTGGAACGCCGTCCACATCCTGCGGGACGACCCGCTGTTCAAGTACGTCAGGGACGGCGAGTATTTCTACTACGTCCATAGCTATTACGGCAAAAACTGCGCCGCCAACACACTGGCCGTCAGCGACTATTCCCTGCCCGTCACCGGCGTGGTGAAGGCGGGCAAGGTGTACGGAACGCAGTTCCACCCGGAGAAAAGCGGTGACGCAGGGCTGCGGCTGCTGAAAGCATTCAGTGAGCTGTAAATAACCTCTCAGTCTCGCATACGCTCGACAGCTCCCCTACCGAGGGGAGCCTCTGGCGAAGAGGCGAAGCTTCACGAAATGCCAAAGCCTCTCCTACTAGGAGAGGTGGCTGCACCGAAGGTGCAGACGGAGAGGTTGTATGAAGGAAAGCCTTAGATTAGGAGTAATAATATGCAGCTATTCCCAGCCATTGACCTGCGGGGCGGCAAAGTCGTGCGCCTGACGCAGGGCGATTACGACCGGATGACCGTCTACGGCGAAGACCCCTGCGCCCAGGCGCGGGCTTTTCTCGAAGCCGGGGCAAAAAACCTCCACGTCGTCGATCTGGACGGCGCAAAGGACGGAACCCTTTCCAATTACGACACCATCGCCGCGCTGGCAAAGCAGGGTGGCCTGTATATCGAAGTAGGCGGCGGTATCCGCACCGAAGAGCGCATTGAAAAATATCTCTCTTTGGGCGTGGGCCGGTGCATCCTCGGCAGTGTGGCCGTGACGAACTTTGACTTTACGGCCCGGATGCTGAAAAAGTACGGCGAAAAAATTGCCGTGGGCGTGGACGCCAGGGACGGCTATGTGGCGATCCACGGCTGGAAGGACGTCAGCGCTGAGCCGGGCGTGGCCTTCTGTCAGCGTCTGGCTGAGGCTGGATGCAAGGCCATCATCTACACCGACATTGCCTGCGACGGCGCGATGAAAGGCACCAACCTCGCCCTCTACCGCCAGCTTGCAAAAGAAGTGCCGGGCGTGGCCATCACGGCCAGCGGCGGTATTTCCTCGGAAAAGGAGCTGCTGGAACTGGAAGAGATGGGGACTGCCGCCGCCATCCTTGGCAAGAGCCTGTACACCGGTGCGCTGGACCTTGGGCGCTGCGTCGCGCTGGTGCAGAAGTAAGGAGCAAGACCATGATAACAAAACGCATCATCCCCTGTCTGGACGTCCGGAACGGACGGGTCGTCAAGGGAACGAACTTCGAGGGCATCAAGGATGTGGCCGACCCGGTGGAGATGGCCCGGATGTACAACGCGGCGGGTGCCGACGAGCTGGTGTTCTACGACATCACGGCCAGCGCCGAGGGCCGCGCCCTCTTCACCGACATCCTCACCCGGGTGGCCAGCGAGATCTTCATCCCCCTCACGGTGGGCGGCGGCGTCAACACGCTGGACGATTTCGACCGGGTGCTCAAGTGTGGTGCCGATAAAGTCAGCGTCAACTCGGGCGCACTGAGAGACCCCGGCCTCATCCCGGCGGCGGCCAAGCGGTACGGCGACCAGTGCGTGGTCCTCTCTGCCGACGTCAAGCGGGTGGACGGCCAGTTCCGCGTCTTTGCCAAGGGCGGGCGCGAAGACACTGGCCGGGACGCGCTGGAATGGATAAAATGGTGCGTGGACAACGGTGCAGGCGAAGTGTGTCTCAACAGCATCGACACCGACGGTGTCCGGAACGGTTTTGACCTCGAGATGCTGGACGCCGTGGCGGCCCGGGTGAACGTCCCCATCATCGCCAGCGGCGGCGCGGGCAAAAAGGAAGACTTCCTCGAGCTGTTCCATCATAAAGGCATCGACGCGGGCCTTGCGGCGGGCATCTTCCACCAGAAGCTGCTCACCATCCGGGAGCTAAAGGAATACTTAAACGAAAATGGCGTGGAAATGCGGCTCTGAGCCCTTGCGTTTGCCCGCCGAATACGCTAAACTATAGCTGTCCCCCTGCGGGGAAGGAGAAACATTATGGATCTGAAATTTGACGAAAAGGGCCTCATCCCTGCCATCGTGCAGGACCACTACACCAAAGAGGTGCTGACCCTCGCCTACATGAACGCCGAGACGCTGGCGCTGACCATCGCGGAGGGCCGGACGGTGTTCTGGAGCCGCAGCCGTCAGGAGATCTGGCACAAGGGCGAGACCAGCGGCAATGTCCAGCGTGTGGTGTCCATCACCGCCGACTGCGACGCCGACGCGCTGGTGGTGGAGGTCGTCAAGAGCGGCCCCGCCTGCCACACCGGTGCCGAGAGCTGCTTTTTCAACGAAGTGTATGTTTCCCCGGAGCTGAAGCAGTTCAGCTGGCAGGGGCTGTATGACCTCATCAAGGGCCGCAAGACCAGCCCCAAAGAGGGCAGCTACACCACCTATCTGTTCGAGAAGGGCAAAGAAAAGATCCTCAAGAAGGTGGGCGAAGAGTGTACTGAGGTCATCATCGCGGGCGAAAAGGAAGACAAGGCCGAGACGGTCTACGAGATCAGCGATTTGGCATACCATGTGCTGGTGCTGATGGTGCAGGCCGGCATCACGGTGGAGGACATCACCCGCGAGCTGGAAAAACGACACGTTATCGACCACAAGGTCAAACAGGAAAGGATGCAGTGATTCACTATGGCAGATTATAAGAAGTCCAGTGTCCATTGTCACTCGACGATGTGCGACGGCAAAAACACCCTACAGGAGATGGCCTCCGCTGCGTGTGCGAAGGGGCTGACCACACTGGGCTTCACGGGCCATAGCTATACCCAGCGCGACCGTGAATACTGCATGAGCCCCAGCCGCACGGCCCAGTACAAGGCCACCATTGCCAAGCTCAAGACCGAGTACAAGGGCAAGGTGGACATCCTCTGCGGCATCGAGTGGGACCTGCTGAGCGAGGACAAGCGCACCGGCTACGACTACTGGATCGGTTCTGCGCACCACCTCTACGGCAAGAACACCGGCAAATACTACGAGATCGACTTCCGTCCCCAGGACCTCCACGACTGCATCTACGACGACTTCGACGGCGACCCTCTGGCCGCTGTGGAGGCATACTTCGCCGAGGTGGAGAAGGTGGCGGCCATGGGCCCCGACATCCTCGCCCACATCGACCTCATCAAGAAGCTGAACGCTGCCGGTGAGTTCTTCGACGAAGAGTCGCCCCGCTATAAGGCCGCAGCCCTCAAGGCGCTGAATGCTGCCAAAGAGCACGGCTGCCTGCTGGAAGTGAACACCGGCGGCGTCTACCGCGGCTACCGCAAGGACTTCTACCCCGGCGCATGGCTTCTGGGCGAGTGGCAGAAGATGGGCGGCAAGGTCATCATCACCTCCGACGCCCACGATGTGGACAGCCTGACCTTCGGCTTCGACGAGGCTGCTGCCGCCGTCAAGGCCGCAGGCTTCAAGAGTGTGGAAGTGCTGACCGTCAACGGCTTCGAGACGCAGGAGCTGTAACGATCTGAAAATATTGAAAAGGGCTGTTGTACAGCGGAATCAACCTCTCCGTCAGCGCTGACGGAGAGGTTGTACCTGTACAGCAGCTCCTTTTTGTGACTATGGAGGAACGCTTATGACCCAGTCCCCCGCGAAAAAATCATTCTTCAACCGGAACGTCGATTTGATGAACGGCCCCATCTTCAAGAGCCTGCTCATCTTTATGCTGCCCATTCTGGTGTCGTGCCTCTTCCAGCAGCTCTATAATACCGTGGACACCATGATCGTCGGCAATGTGCTGGGCGATACCGCCCTTGCCGCCATTGGCGCCTGCGGGGCCATCTACGAGCTTCTGGTTGGATTTGGAATCGGTATCGGCAACGGCCTCGCCATCGTCGCAGCGCGCGCCTACGGGGCCGGAGACGAGGACCAGCTCAAACAGACCGTGGCGGGTTCCATTGTCATCGGCATCATCGCGTCGGCGGTCATCACGCTGGCGGGTGCGGCGGGCCTGCACCCGCTTCTGGAACTGCTGGACACCCCGGCGGAAATTTTAGAGGACGCCTACGGCTATATCATCATCATCGACTTCGGCGTCATCGTCATGTTTGCCTATAACCTCTGCGCCGGCCTGCTGCGGGCCATCGGCAACAGCTTCATGCCGCTGGTCTTCCTCATCCTCTCGTCGGTGCTCAACGTCATCCTCGACCTCTGGTTCATCGCTGCGCTGGGCATGGGCGTGGCCGGTGCCGGTGTGGCGACGGTCATCTCTCAGGGCGTGTCGGTGGCGCTCTGCATCCTGTATGTCTTCCGCAGCGCCCGGCTGCTCCTGCCTGAGAAAAAGCACTTCCATGTGGAGAGCCGCCTCTATTGGGAGCTGTTCAGCCAGAGCATCTCCATGGGCCTCATGAGCAGCATCGTCTCGGCAGGCTCCGTCGTTTTGCAGTACGGCATCAATGGCCTCGGTACGCTGGTCATCGCGGGACACACTGCGGCCCGAAAGCTCTTCGCTTTTACGGATATGCCCCTGACGGCGATGGCCTCTGCCTGCTCGACCTACGTCTCCCAGAACTACGGCGCGAACCATCCCGACCGCGTCCGCCGCGGAATGCGGGACATCTATCTCTACGGTGTCGTGGTGGCTGTGACGGCTATCCTGCTTATGAGTGTGGGTGCGGAGTGGATGGTGAAACTGGTGTCCGGCTCTTCGGAACCGGTGGTGCTGGAAAACGGCGTGCGGTATCTGGTCTGGAACGCACCCTTCTACGCCGTGCTGGGAATGCTGCTCTCCACCCGCTACGCTCTGCAGAGCATGGGCGAGAAGGTGCTGCCCCTGCTGTCCAGCGTCATCGAGTTTCTGGGCAAGATCGTCTTCGTCCTGCTCTTCATCCCCCGCTTTGAGTATAACGCGGTCATCCTCTGCGAGCCGGTCATCTGGTGCTTCATGACCATAGAGCTGCTTATAGCATACCGGCATAATTCCTTCGTGTTTCCGAAGATGAAAAAATAAAAGAACTCCCCGCCATGCAGCTGCACAGCGGGGAGAAAGAGGGAGGAAAATTTCAGATTCAGAGGGCCGAATAGCCGAAGCTGTTCACCAGCGCGTCGATGTGCTGGCCGGCCTTGCACATGGGGCAGTCGCGGCTGTCGAAGCTGGCGTAGTCGGGCAGGCTGGAGGGGTCGAAGATGGAGGTGACCGGGATGCCCAGACACTCGTTGGTGGTGGCGAAGATGGCCGACAGGCCCGCCACGGTGCCGCCGTAGTAGTTGACCGCCTCGATGGCCGCCTGCACGGTGTAGCCGGTGGTGATGGAGGCCGACAGGATGAGGACGTGCTTGCCCCTGACCATCGGGGCGAGATTGTCGCGGAGGATGATCTGGCTGCCGCTGGTGTACTCGGGAGTGATGACGTAAATCGTCTGGTGGGCATTCATGTTGGCAAAGCCGTCTTTGGTCAGCTCGTTGGCCAGACAGGTTCCGATGACCTGTGTGCCGTCCAGACAGAGCACGGTGTCCACGATGGTGCTGTGCTGATAGGCAGCCACCAGCTCCTTGGCGACAGCCTTCGCCTCCGAGAGGCGGGCTTTCTGGGTGGTGACGTCGATGTAGTAGTTGATGTGGCTGTGGCTGGTGGCGAAGTGGCCCTTTGCCACGCGCAGGAACAGACTGCTCTTGTTGGTGGGAAGCTTTACCATATTGATCATAACTGCACACTCCTGTTCTTGTGAAATCAGGCAGGACGCCCATCCCTCAAAAGGAAACAGCGCGGCGGCACATCTGTCCGGCCGTTGCGCTCCCCGGTTGGTATGCTCTTATTGTAGCAGGAAAGACACCTTATGCACAAGACACAAAACCACTAAAAATCCTTGCTTGCGTTTTGGCAGAATGACGGAGAGGTGCAAACAAAAACGCCCAAGGCGTGAGCCTTGGGCGCTGAATGTATTTTGAATAATATTACTTGACGATGAGATTGCCGGAAGAATCCTTCTCGACGGTCATCTTCCAAGTGCAGAAAGCACGGGTGTAAGCCTGAGTACCCTCGCTTGCCTGAGGACGGGGCCAGAACTTGACCTGGATGGTATCGCCATCAGCGACGCTGATGTTCGTAACCTTCAATTCGGTTTCCAGAGTCTCGTCTTTTTCCAGATAGTTGTCGCTCTTGCTCAGAGAAACACCGCCAGTGCCGTCGGTGTTATTAGCATGATAAGTCGTGACCGTCTTGCTGCTATCTTTGGGAGTGACCTCGACCTGGAAGTTTGCAGGACCGATAGGCAGACCAAGCTTGGAGGTGCCTTTCAGATTGAATTTGCAGGTCAGGGTCGAGCTGGAGCTAACGGAATTCAGGCTGGCACTCTCGAGTTTGAAAGCACCCATCAGCTTCAGGGTGCTGCCGATTTTACCGGTCTTCTGGTACTCATCCTCACCACAGCCAACGAGCAGGCTGGAACCAGCCACAGCCACGGCAGCGGCGGCGCTGTACTTCAGGAAAGAGCGGCGGTTGAATTCTAAGGACATGATCGTTCCTCCTTTTATGTAGAAACACATAAATTCATTGTAATGACCCCAAAGGGTGCCTGCCTATACAATAGGCGAAAAATGAGCAGATGTCAATGCTTTTCACAAAAATTTTGTGGGGAAGCTCTGCCCTTTATGACGGAATTTCGTCTCAGAAAAATGCCTTAGACCTGCGTCAGGTCAGAAGAGTTCAGAGAGAAGGTGAGGCTCTTGTTTGCCACGAAGGTCGGGGTGAAGGTGACGCTCAGCTTCTGCCAGCCGGTGGGGACACAGCAGATCAGCTGGATGTAGCCTGCGCCCTGCGGGGGCAGATTGGTGGACTCGGAGAAGCTCTGAGCGGCGGCATCATAGAGCTGGATGTAAGCGCCGACCTCGGCCTCAGCGCCGTCGCAGACAGCGGTGAAATCGGTGGTGGAGGCGGCCAGAGCGTGGAAGTACTGACGGGCGACATCGAGCTTGGTAGCCTCATCGTCCAGCGGATAGGCGGCATCCAGTTCGGCGAGGTTCTGTGCGCCGATTTCAAACGTGGTAGCGCCGGAGCGGTTCACAGCGGTGACGAGCACAGCGACATACTCGTGGTCGGGCAGGTCGGGAGTGTTGGTCATGGTAAAGACACTGGTGAGCTGGACGCCCAGATTGTTCCAGTTGCTGACCTTGTCGCCGACCTTGACTTCGATGGCGTTGCTGGTGCTGGAACCGCAGCCGCCCAACATGGCAGCAGCGCCCAGAGCTGCTGCGGAGGCACCGGTACACTTGAGGAAGGTGCGGCGGGAAATTTTATTGGACATGGATGTGTCCCTCCTTGAATTCGCTTTATTATGAAGTACGATGAAAATGTTCTATCTTGTTTATAACATCTTTTGCACGCAGATGCAAGCAAAAAACGGCAGAATTTACACTAGTTTCACAGAGACTTAAGTGCGGTCCTCTCCGGTCAGTTCCCGGGCGCGGGTCTCGCTGGTCTTGACCAGATTGAGCAGGCTGGGAGTATACAGCGGGTATTCCCGGGTCAGGCTCTCGGTGGTCATGGCGAGGCAGGACGGGTCGGCCACGCCCTCGCCGCCGGGCAGCGCTTCGCCGGCCAGCAGGGCCTCCACATTGGCCTGAGCCGAGTGCATCACAGCGTCGGAGTAGCCGGGCCAGCGCCGGGCGTCCACGCTGAACATGCTGGGGGCATTGTGGGACTCGGCGGAATAGAGCAGACGGAACATCTTGGCCACGGCGGTCATCAGGTAGGCGCTCACCTCGGTGGTCAGGGCCTTGCTGTGGCACTCGCCTATCTTGGCGTAGAGCACGTTCAGGCTGTTGGAAATGAGCTTTTTGTTCATCGTGGGCAGGACGCTGCCGTGGTAGATGTTGTCCTTCATCTTGTCGGGGTTGGGGATGTCCTCTGCCGAGAGCATCATGCCGTTGCGCTCTGCCGAGCGGCCCAGCAGATAGTCGCAGGAAACATTATAATAGTCTGCCACCCGTACCACAAAATCCAGGCCGCACTCCCGGATGCCTTTTTCGTAGTGGGAAAGCAGGGCCTGCGAAACGCCCAGATCCTCTGCCGCCTGTTTCTGGGTGATGCCGCGCTCCTTGCGCAGCAGTTTGATGATACGATTGAACTCCATGATGTTTGGCTCCTCAGATAAAAATAGGACTTCCTTGATTTTTGGTTTACAGCACGTTGATTATACACAATGGAAAACGACTTGTAAAGCGAAAAAGTGACGGTTTTTCCGCCGGAAATTCGGCGTTTTTGTCAAAGGGGTTGCTCTTTCTACCATATCTATGTTAAAATAAACCTTGCCGGCATATATTTAGTGTCTGATGGTGCCGGAAAAATCAGCAGAAAAGCAAGATTTGTGCGAATCAGCACAGGAATAGATAGCTCATAAGAGGTGTTTTTACATGAAAACCTTTAAGCTCCATCTCATCCGCCACGGCCTGACTTCCGGCAACTTACAGGGCCTTTACATCGGCAGCGGCACGGACATCCCCCTGTGTGACGAGGGCCGCGCCCAGCTGGCCGAGCTGAAAGAGCGGTTCGAGTATCCGAAGGTGGATACCGTCTTCTCTTCCCCGCTCATGCGCGCCGTGGAGACGGCCAACATCCTGTTCCCGAATGCGACCCACCAGTTCTCGGTGCATGACCTGCGGGAGGCCGGTTTCGGCGTCTTTGAGAACCATCCCGTCAAGGAGCTGGTGAAGAACGAGGACTTCAAGAAGTGGATCACCCCGGGCTCCGGCTTTGTGCCGGAGGGCGCAGAGCCCACGGAGCAGTTCCACGCTCGCTGCTCGGAGACGCTGCTCAAGCTGTTCGAGTATATGATCCGGATGGACGTCACCGAGGCCGCCTGCGTGACCCACGGCGGCGTCATCATGAGTATGCTGAGCCAGCGCGCCCTCCCCTCCCGCCACCCCGAGCAGTGGATGGCCGACCCCGGCTGCGGCTACACCGTCCAGACCGACGTCCAGCTCTGGATGCGCGACCGTCTGGTGGAGGCCATCGACATCGTACCCTTCGGTTATGCCGACACCCTGCGGGGTCAGGCGGAAGCCGAGGAGAATGAAGCATTCGAATAAGAAAGAACGCTCTGCCGCCCTGCGATTTTGCCGCCGGGCGGCATTTTTGTACTCTTTTGGTACAAAATCAGCAAAGAAAACGCAAAACCTGCGGCAGAACGCTTTCAAACCCTTGACAGGGGGCAAAGAAACCGATACTCTATAAAGTGAATGATTTTTCTCGCTGCAAGGAGGAGTCCCCGATGTCTCAGTCTCTTTCCCGCCGGTCGTTCCTGAAATGTGCCGGTTCGGGCGCGGTCAGTCTGGCCGCTGCCCTGCTCACAGGCGTTTCGGCGGCTGCGGCACAGCCCCGCGTGATGGGCCAGCCTGCCCTGCTGGACGGCAAGGCGGCGGTGGAGCTGCTGGGCTATGCGCCTGCACCCGGGCTGGGCGGCGTGTTGGTCTACCTCTCGGTGGAGAACCTCTCGGCCCGCACCCTGCCGGTGGGCGCAAGCTACCTCCACAGCCGGGATGTCTCGACTCTGAAAGAGCTTTACAGTCTGGACAGCGGCGTGACCGCCCGCTGCGGAGGCGAGAGCATCCCCTGCGGCAGCTTTGCGGCACCGCTCTACGCGGAGAACGCCGCCGATGCCTCGGCCTTTACGCTCAACCTCGCCGCCGGGCGCGGCGCGATGCTCCATTGCTTCTGCGCTGTCCCGGAGGATTGGGAGGCGCTGGAGCTGAGCTATCGCCCCGCCTTTGCCGCCGGACAGCCGGTGGAGTTCGTGGTGCGCCGGGACGCCGACGCAGTCCGCCTCGGACCGGTGCCGGCGACGCCTGCGGAAGTCGGAAGCGTAGTGGATTTGTAAGTTCAGTAGGACGTAACACCAGCTGCGGAGCAGCAAATCGGAGAAGTGAGAAAAATGCGTTTAGCGAAGCGGCTAGCATTTTTCCACTTCGACTTCTCCTTCGGGGTCTGAAAGGGGCGAGCAGCCCCTTTCTCGTGCCTCCCGCGCTTCGAAAGTAGCGGGTGCTTTTCTGGTTCTCTTTTGGCACGCAAAAGAGAACGTAACTTGATGGAAAATCAATTTGCCCCTCGCGGCAAGCAAGAAGATGCAAAAAAGACTTCTGCACGGTGAAATGCAGAAGTCTTTTTGCTTATCCAAGAATCTCTTCTCCGCTGGAATTGGTAACAGTCAGCTCCTGTCCGGTCAGACTGGTGACAAGAGCGATATAGCTCGTCCCGGCTTCGATGTTCATCGTGCGGCCATCGGCGTCGTAAAGCAGCAGCGTGTTGTCCCGGCCCTGCGTCCAGGTGATGGTCCACAGATGCCCGCCGTTGAGCCAGACGCCGCCGCCCATGCTCAAATCGTAGTCGTAGGTCTTGCCGTCGTCCCGCAGCTCGGAGGCGCTGAACAGCACCAGCAGATTATCGAACCCGGCCTGCTGGCCGTTGTTGGCGTCCAGCTGGGGCGTGCCGTCGGCGTGGAGCATCCGGTAAAGCCCGCTGTCGGCGTCGTAGGAAAAGCCGGTGGCGTTGTTGTCGTCAAAGCAGACCCGGACATTCACCGCGTCCGGCGCGGTGGCGTCCGGTAGTTTGCCGTCTGCTTCCTGCGGGAGAAGTGCAGGGATGGACAGCACTGCGTCGGCCCCGGAGGACGCACTGTCCGCCGCAGCGGATACGACGTTCGTCACTCGGGATTCCGTCAGAACAGAGGAGATGCTCAGCTCGTCCAAGACATTAGAGATGGCCTCGCCGCTGGTGTGCCACAGCGGTGCGTTGCTCCACTCACTGCCGCAGTCGAAGGCAGTGCGCCCGGCTTCCAGAGCATCCACGGCCCGGATGGAATAGTAATCGAGGAAGTTCTGGTCGAACTGTCCCCCGCCCCGCTGTACTGGAATGGGCTGCTGACCCACCAGAAGCCGCCAGTAGATGTCCTGACCGGCGGCCACCGGCCCGACCTTCGGGGTCGCGGCCAGCGCTGGATAGACGAGGCAGAGCTCAGTGGACGTACCTACCTCGGTGAGGGCTTCCAGCACCACCGACGCCGAGGAAATGCCCCACTGAGTGGTGGAGGCAGTGCTGTTCTCAATGGCCACGGCCACCGGACGCTGGCCCTGCCACTCGAGGGCAAGGCCGGTGAGCGGGTCGGTGGGGGCGGGCGTTTCCGGCTCACTGTCGCTGGGCAGAAAGGCGCAGCCTGCCAGCAGCGCGGCGGTCAAAATGAGGCAGAACGCAGTTCGAATGCGTTTCATTGTCATGTTCCTCATGGGCTTACTGGCAGCTGAAATTGCTCAGCTCGTCGTTGTCCACCAGTGCAAAGTAGGTCTTGCCCCGGTTGAGGGTCATCTCTTCGCCGGACTTGGTGTAAAGCTTGAGGGGGTTGGTGGGATAGGTCTTTTCCCAGCGGCCCACTTGCACGCCGCCGCGGGTGAAGAGGTAGGCGTCGCCGCCCTTGATGTACTGCACCTCCTGCACGTCGTGGGAGTCACCTGCGTAGGCGTCCATGTCGGCGAAGCAGACCACGACGTTCTCGAAGGTAAGCGGCTCACCGGTCAGCTCATCGACGGTGTTCTCGGTGGCCTTCTTGGAGGAGTTGTACATCTGCATCGCGTAGGTGTGGCTGAGTGCGGAGTAGCTGAACGAGGTGCGGTAGCTCTCCGAATGTACGATGGTGATTTTTTTGGCCGAGGGCTCACCCTTGAGTTTGTTGACCTCGTCGGTGCGGTAGTCGGCGAAGTGGAAGAAAGTCCCTTCGCTGGGAGCGTAGAGGCTGATGCCGGCATCAGAAGCGGCCTTGCAGATCTCCTTGCCGGAGGTGAACTCGGTGTGCTCGTAGGCCACATCGCGGCCGCGGTTATTGCGGTGGGAGACGATGGGGTGAATCGGGGTCTTGAAATAATTCTTGCCGCCGATGTTCAGCCCGGAGTAGCCGTAGACGCTGACGAACTGGGTGCAGAAGATGCTCTCACCGTCGTGGTAGTAGAGAATGTCCCAGGGCATGAGCAGCTGCAGGAACTGGTCGCGGCCTGAGCGGATGGGGCCGACCTCGGGGATGCTGTCGGCGTCGCTGAACACGGCGCACAGGCGGGTGATGCCGCCCTCGACCTTGGCCTCGATGAGCAGGTCGGCGCTGCCGATGCCCCGCTGGGGGCGGGCATTCTGGCGCTGGGAGTTGGCGATGTTGTTGACCATCACAGCCACCGGGCGGCTGTTGGTGCTGCGCTCGGCGCCGGTGAGGATGTCGGCGTCGTACTCAGGCATGACGCTGAAGGCCGGGTCAAGCTGTTCGCCCTCGGGCGGCGGGGTGACGGCCATGTCGCTGGCAGCTTCCGACGAAGCAGCGGTCTCCCCTTTTTTTGCCAGACCTTTAAGCAGGCCGGGCAGCTTGCCGCCCAGCGCGGCGCTTCCAGCCGCAGAGCAGCCGGTCAGGGCCAGCGCTGCCGCTGCCAGCCCGGAAATATGAAGGACAGACCGACGAGAGATTTTCATGATAAAACAGCCTCCTATCAAAAAGCCCCGCCGCATACGGGCCGGGACAGTGCGTTCTGCTTTGATTGTACTGGTTCGCGCCCCATTTGTAAAGAGGAAGTTGCCGCCAGAATATCCGCGTCCCAGAGAGGTGACAGTAAAACTGGCTTTTATAAAAAGAACGGGTGCTCTCCCGGCGGGGGTCTGTGTGCTGCGGAAAGGCACTTTTTTGCGCTTTCCTCTTGCTTTTTTGGCGCGGGTGTGGTAATATTATTCGGCAGTATCTGTAAATCTGAAAATATGCGCTCGTAGCTCAGCCGGTAGAGCATCTGA
>ULTM01002427.1_pt1 | contig 84314 bp, 64 predicted proteins | sample 1957641 | NCBI WGS metagenome assembly ULTM01 (sample SAMEA4835735, study PRJEB28245) | human gut metagenome | biome: gut microbiome; material: fecal sample | place: Denmark | collected 2008 | reverse complement strand
CTCTTCCGGCTGCGGCAGCTTTTTGCAGACCTTCGCGCAGGCACTGGGCTACGACATCAAGGAGTTCGCGGCCCTCGGCCTCTTCGCCGACCGCCCCGTGGATCTGGGCAGCCGCTGCACCGTCTTTATGAACAGCTCGGTCAAGCAGGCCCAGAAGGACGGCGCGTCCATCGAGAATATCTCGGCGGGCCTGTCCATCAGCGTCGTCAAGAACGCACTGTACAAGGTCATCCGTGCGTCCAGCCCCGAAGAGCTGGGCCGGAAGATCGTCGTGCAGGGCGGTACGTTCTACAATGAGGCCGTCCTCCGCGCCTTCGAGAAGGAGATGGGCGTCGAGGTCATCCGCCCCGACATCGCCGGTCTGATGGGCGCTTACGGTGCGGCCCTCTTCGGTCTGCGCCAGTGCCGCAAGAACGGCCAGACCACCTCCGCCATGATGAGCAAGGAAGAGCTGGAGAACTTCGACCAGAAAGTCGTCAGCGTCAAGTGCGGCGGCTGCGGCAACCACTGCCAGCTCACCGTCAACACCTTCGCCGATGGCCGCAAGTTCATTTCCGGCAACCGCTGCGACAAGCCCGTCACCGGCAAGAGCGAGGACAACAGCCTCAACCTCTACGCTTACAAGCAGCAGCTTCTGGCCAGCTATAAGCCCGTGGCCGGAAAGCGCGGCTCCATCGGCATCCCGCTCTGCCTGAATATGTACGAGCTGCTGCCGTTCTGGCATGCATTCTGGACAAAGCTCGGCTTTGCCGTCCACACCAGCCCGGTGTCCAGCCGCGGCCTCTATCTGGCTGGTCAGGCTACCATCCCCAGCGACACCGCCTGCTTCCCGGCCAAGCTCAGCCATGGCCACATCAAGGCCCTGACCCAGATGCATCTGGACGCCATCTTCTACCCCTGCCTGACCTACAACATCGACGAGGGTTTGGGCGACAATCACTACAACTGCCCCGTCGTGGCCTACTATCCCGAAGTCCTCGCCGGCAACTGCCCCGAGCTGGAAGGCCAGAAGTTCATCTACGACTACGTCGGCATCCACCGTCCGAAGGATTTCGTCCACAAGATGGCGAAGGACGTGCTGCCCAAGTATTTCGGCGGCATCTCCGAGAAGGAAGTGCAGGAGGCTGCCAACGCTGCCTACGCTGAGTATGAAGCCCACATGGCACAGATCCGGGTCAAGGGCAGCGAGATCATGGATGAGGCCCGCCGTCAGGGCAGGCGCATCATAGTGCTGGCCGGACGCCCCTACCATGTGGACCCGGAGATCAACCACGGCATCGACCACCTCATCACCCGCCACGGCGCGGCGGTGGTCACCGAGGACAGCATCTCCAACCGCGTGGAAAAGTTCCCCACCAGCGTGCTGAACCAGTGGACTTACCACAGCCGCCTGTATGCTGCCGCCAAGTACTGCACCACCCAGAACGATATGGACCTGGTGCAGCTGGTGTCCTTCGGCTGCGGCGTGGATGCCATCACCACCGATGAGACCCGCGAGATCCTGCAGGAGGGCGGCAAGCTCTACACCCAGCTGAAAATTGACGAAATTACAAACCTGGGTGCTGTCAATATCCGCCTGCGCAGCCTGTTCGCCGCACTGGATGAGCGAGACGAAGATAAGAAGTAACATAGGAGGAACCTATGGAATACAATTACCCCAAATTCACCCCGGAGATGAAGAAAACTCACACCATCCTCATCCCCAACATGGCCATCACCCAGTTCCGCCTGCTGGAATACGCCCTGCGCTATGACGGCTACAAGTGCGAGATCCTTGGCAACTGCGGCAGCGCTGTGGCGCAGCTGGGCCTGAAATATGTCCACAACGACACCTGCTATCCGGCACTGCTGGTCATTGGCCAGTTCCTCGACGCGCTGAACAGCGGCAAGTACGACCTCGAGCACACGGCCCTGCTCATCACCCAGACGGGCGGCGGCTGCCGTGCCTCCAACTACATCCATCTGCTCCGCAAGGCGCTGGTCAAGGCAGGCTATCCGAATATCCCGGTGGCCAGCCTGAACTTCTCGGGCCTCGAGAAGGACAGCGGCTTCCAGATGACTCTGCCTCTGGCCCGCCGGGCCATCGCCAGCGTGTTCTACGGCGATATGCTCTGCGCCCTGCGCAATCAGGTCGCTCCGTATGAGAACGAGAAGGGCGCTGCCGATAAAATGGTAGACCTCTGGGTCGAGCGTCTGGGCCGTGTACTGCTGGCGGGCAAGGGTTTCACCTCCCGTGAGATGAAGCACACCTTCCCCCTCATCGCAAAGGACTTTAAGTCCATTCCCGTCACCCGTGTGCCGAAGGTCAAAGTCGGCGTCGTGGGCGAGATCTACGTCAAGTACAGCCCGCTGGGCAACAACGACCTGCAGAAGTTCCTCGAGAGCCAGGACTGCGAGGTCAACTTCCCGGGTCTGATGGGCTTCGTGCAGTACTGCATCTTCAACATGGGCGAGGACCATGTCCTCTACGGCGGCAAGCTGGCCATGAAGATGGGTACCGACCAGCTGCTCAACTGGCTGGACAGCGTGGAGCGCTCCATGCTCAAGGCCGAAGCCGACGCCGGTTTCTACGCCCCCGGCCCCTTCAAGGAGCTGGTGGAAAAGCCTGAGGGCATCATCTCGCTGGGTGCCAAGATGGGCGAGGGCTGGCTGCTGACGGCTGAGATGATCGAGCTGGTACAGGGCGGTTACGGCAACATCGTCTGCGCACAGCCTTTTGGCTGCCTGCCGAACCACATCGTGGGCAAGGGCATGGTAAACAAGATCCGCGCGATGTACCCCAGCGCCAACATCACCCCCATCGACTATGACCCCAGCGCCACCAGGGTCAATCAGGAGAACCGCATCAAACTGATGCTGGCCGTAGCAAAGGAGCGTCTGAACGCCCCTGCCGAGGCGAAGCCGCTGACCGCCGAGGAGATCGCGGGCGGTGCGCCCAGCCTCTCTCACGTCTGAGAAACTACAGAAGAAACAAAGAAGCCGCACGGTACAGTTTTTCGCTGTACTGTGCGGCTTTTCTTATGCGCCGGAACGCTTATTTCTTGTGATACTTGCGGTCTTCCTGCTCATAGGCGGGCTCGCAGGTGAGGTACATCCCCAGACGTTTGATGGTGTCCGTATCCACGCTGGACAGGATGACCGTGGAGTGCATGTCGCAGCCCTTGAGCTTGGAGAGCTGCTGCAGAGCGACAGCAGCCGTCTCATTCTCGGCGGCAGAGCTGGACAGCGCGATCAGGATCTCATCGGTGTGCAGGCGGGGATTCCGGCTGCCGAGGTAGTTGGTCTTGAGGGTCTGGATGGGCTCGATGGCGCGGGCGGAGACCAGGTCGATCTCATGGTCGATGCCGGCCAGCTTCTTGAGGGCATTGAGCAGGGCAGAAGAGGCTGCGCCCAGCAGGGGACCGTTCTTGCCGGTGACGACGGTGCCGTCCGGCAGCTCGATGGCGGCAGCGGGTGCGCCGCCGGTGCGCTCGGCCACGGCGTGAGCCTGCTTTTCCACGGCACGGTCGCCGACAGCCAGACCGGCCTGATTCAGCAGCAGCTCCAGCTTGAAGATCTCACTGTCCACGTTCTTGCCGATCTTGTGGTCGCAGAGGGCCCTGAAATAGCGGCGGATGATCTCGTTGCGGGAGGCCTCGCGGCAGGCTTCGTCGTCCACGATGCAGTTGCCGGCCATGTTCACGCCCATATCCGTGGGGGACTTGTAGGGGCTCTTGCCTGCGATGAGCTCGAACATCGCGTTGACCACCGGGAAGATCTCGATGTCGCGGTTGTAGTTGACGGTGGTGACGCCGTAGGCTTCCAGATGGAAGGGGTCGATCATGTTCACGTCGTTCAGGTCGGCGGTAGCGGCTTCGTAGGCGAGGTTGACCGGGTGCTTGAGGGGCAGGTTCCAGATGGGGAAGGTCTCAAACTTGGCATAACCGGCCTTGACGCCCCGCTTGTGCTCGTGGTAGAGCTGGGACAGGCAGGTGGCCATCTTGCCGCTGCCGGGGCCGGGGGCCGTGATGACGACGAGGGGACGCTGGGTCTCGATGTAGTCGTTCTTGCCGTAGCCCTCGTCGCTGACGATGCGGGCCACGTCGTTGGGGTAGCCGGGGATCTTATAGTGGCGGAAGGTGCGCACGCCCACGCTGTTCAGCTTGTGCTCAAAGGCTTCGACCTCGGGGGCGGCGGTGTACATGGTCACGCAGACGCTGCCCACGAACAGGCCCATGCCCTGGAAGGCGTCGATGAGGCGGAGAACGTCGAGGTCGTAGGTGATGCCGTAGTCGCCGCGCACCTTGCTGCTGATGATGTCCTGCGCGCTGATGACGATGACGATCTCGGCCTGCTCCTTGAGCTGCAGCAGCATCTGCAGCTTGGAGTCCGGCTCAAAGCCCGGCAGCACGCGGGAGGCGTGGTAGTCGTCGAACAGCTTGCCGCCAAACTCGAGGTAGAGCTTGTTGTCGAACTGTGCGATGCGCTCCCGGATGTGCTGGGATTGCATCTGAAGATATTTCGCGTTGTCAAAGCCTTTTTTCATGGAATGCTCCTCTTCCTGATTCTACAACTTCATCTCCGGCACGTCGGTGGTGCGGCGGGCCGGAGGGTCACACAAACACTCTATAGTATAGCATACGACAGGCTTCGGCGCAATTATTTTTTGAGATCCGCTTCGTGCTCCAGGTGCTCAAATTCTTCCAGTTCCTCAATGTCCTCTTTCAGGAACATCAGGCAGAAGCTGATGAAGAGCAGCAGGCAGGAAAGCCAGATGGCCCGGCTGCCCATGGGGGTCAGTGCAAGGCTGCCGAGGCCGGCACCCAGCGCGAACAGGAAGATGATGGCGAAGTAGTGCATCGCCTTGCCGAAGGCTTTGGTGTTGCCGCCCACCAGCCATGCGCAGAGGGAATCCATGCCGCTGCGCAGATTGCCGATGCACATGGTGCTGGCGAAGGCATAGCCGTTCACCTTGCGGAAGGATTGTACCTGCATGGCGCAGGAGAAGGAAACGAGGGAGTTGGCCAGCAGATTCAGCTCCTGCGGCAAAAAGCCCACGACGAAGAGCATCAGGATCTCGAACAGCACCACCAGCTGACGCCAGTGGAGCCACTGCATCCGCTTGAGCTTGAGGCGGATGAACTCGGCCACAAAAATGCCCAGCGCAAAGGCGCAAAGGGGAATCAGGTAGCGCAGTGCCTCGCCCCACTTGCCCGCAAACAGCTTGACGGCCATCAGCACGATGTTGCCGGTCTGAGCGTTGGCGAAGACCTTGCCGCGGTATAAATAAGTATAAACATCCTGTAAGCCGCCTGAGACGGAGAGAAACAGAGCGGTAATAAAAGCTTCGGACATCTGTCCGTGAGGTTTGAGAGATGGCATAAAAGCTCCTCCTTCTATCCAGAAAATAATTCCATGCCATACTATAGCGCAAAACCGGCGTTTTGTCAAAAACTGCGCCATATTTTTTATAGATAATGACGATTCCGGGCGGGTATCGCAGGATGCGCTTTGTTTTGCAATGCGGCGCAGACTGTGGTAGAATACAGAAAACAGCTTTTTTCAGGAGAAGGAGGGGCTTTCTGTATGCCCAATATCATCGAGATCACGGATTTCCACGCGCCGGAGCTGGACCCTTATGCCCGGCTGACCCAGAACCAGCTGCGCAATCGCCTCGAGCCGGAGAAAGGCATCTTTATCGCCGAGAGCCCCAAGGTCATCGACCGGGCGCTGGACGCAGGCTACAAGCCCGTGTCCCTGCTGATGGAGCGCAAGCAGATCACCGGCCCGGCAGCGGGCATCCTGAGCCGCTGCGGCGACGCGCCGGTGTACACGGCAGATCGGGAGATGCTGGCAGAGCTCACCGGCTTTGAGCTGACCCGGGGCGTGCTCTGCGCCTTCCGCCGCCTGGCACCCCGCCCGGTAGAAGAACTCTGTAAAAACGCCCGCCGGGTGGCCGTGCTGGAGGGCATCGTGGACTCCACCAATGTGGGCGCCATCTTCCGCTCGGCGGCGGCGCTGAACATGGACGCTGTCCTCATCAACCCTTCCTGCTGCGACCCGCTCTGCCGCCGCGCCGTCCGCGTCAGCATGGGTACGGTGTTCCAGGTACCCTGGGGGCAGTTGGGCGAGACCCCGGCAGACTGGCCGGAGAAGGGAATGGACATCCTCCACTCCCTCGGCTTCAAGACCGCCGCGATGGCCCTCAGTGACCGCTCGGTGAGCATCGACGACGAGCAGCTTGCAAAAGAGCCGAAGCTTGCCATCGTGCTTGGCACCGAGGGCGACGGCCTCGCCGCCGACACCATCGCTTCCTGCGACTACACGGTCAAGATCCCCATGTCCCACGGCGTCGATTCGCTGAATGTCGCTGCCGCCAGCGCCGTTGCGTTCTGGCAGCTGGGCAAACAATAAACGAAAAAGTAATGCCTCCCCGCCGGGGAGGCATTATTTTTTATACTCAGATACTTGCTAAGAATCGCTCAAAGCCTGCGCGGCCTGCCGTGTCCATCTTGTAGACGCCGGCGTCTACGAGGACTTCGGCAAAGACATGGCCGATCTCGTCCTGCACGATGGTGTGGACATTTTCGGCGTTCAGCTCCGGATGGCGGGCGAGGATGTCCATCGCCCACTCGGCGTGCTTCTGGATGTTCTCGCCGTACTCAGCGGCGGGGGTGCGGGCCACGAGGGCGGCTTCCACATCGGTCATCTCGGCTTTCAGGCGGCTGGGCAGAACGGCCAGACCCATGACCTCGATGAGGCCGATGTTCTCCTTTTTGATGTGGTGGAGCTTTGCGTGGGGGTGATAGACGCCCAACGGATGCTCCGGCGTGGTGATGTTGTTACGCAGCACCAAATCCAGCTGGAACTTGCCGTCCCGCATCCGGGCGATGGGGGTGATGGTGTTGTGGGGTTCGCCGTCGGTCTCGGCGTAGACAAAGCAGCTCTCGTCGGTGTAGCCCCGCCATGCGGTCAAAATCTGATCGGCCAGCTCCACAAGGCGTTCGTCGTCGGCACAGGTGAGGCGGATGCAGCTCATGGGCCAGTGGACGATGCCGGCGTCCACGTCCTCAAAGCCGGGGAAGACCCACTTCTTCTCGATGGGCGCTTTGGCCATGGCGAACTCGTAGTGGCCGCCCTGGAAGTGGTCGTGGCTCAGGATGCTGCCGCCCACGATGGGCAGGTCGGCGTTGCTGCCCACGAAGTAGTGGGGGAAGAGGGCCACGAAGTCCAGCAGTTTGCGGAAGGTGGCACGCTCGATCTTCATGGGGGTGTGCTGGTTGTTAAAGACGATGCAGTGCTCATTGTAGTAGACATAGGGGCTGTACTGGAAATTCCACGCACTGTCGTTGATGGTCAGCGGGATGATGCGGTGATTTTCCCGGGCGGGATGGTTCAGCCGGCCGGCATAGCCCTCGTTCTCCACGCAGAGCTGGCACTTGGGGTAGGCGCTCTGAGGAGCCAGCTTTGCGGCTGCGATGGCTTTGGGGTCTTTTTCGGGCTTCGACAGGTTGATGGTGATGTCGAGGTCGCCATAAGGAGTCCGGGTCACCCACTTGACGTCCCGCTTGATGCGGTAGCGGCGGATGTAATCGGTATCCTGGCTGAACTTGTAGAACCAGTCGGTGGCGGCCTGGGGGCCGTCGGTCTCGTACCGCTCTTCGAAGTTGGCGCGGACGATGCTGGGGCGGGGCGTCAGCACACCCATGAGCCGGGTGTCGAAGAGGTCGCGGGCCGTGGGGCTGTCGTCGCAGACGCCCCGGGCTGCGGCATCATCCACCAGTGTTTTCAGGATGCTCTCGAGGTCGGCGTAGCAGACGTCGCCCTCCGGCTCCGTGAAGCTGTCGAGCTGCATGGTCATGAGCAGCTGGTTGCGGATGTAGATCTCGTCGTCAGGCAGGATGAGGCCGGTGTCCAGACCGTAGTTGACGAGCTGCTGGATGGCAGTGGAGATCACAGGACAGCGCCTCCCTCCGGGCGGATGGACAGGACGTGGCAGCGGCCCTCGCCGAGGATGGCTTCCATACCGGCCTTGAACTCGTCCAGCATCTCCACAGGCACGAAAGCCTGCACCGTGCCGGCGAAACCGCCGCCGTGGACGCGGACAGCGCCCTTATCGCCCAGCAGATGCTTGGCGGCAGCGATGGTCACGCCCACTTCCTGATGCTCCTTGTAGCCTGCGGGGATGACGTTCTGCAGATACTCCCAGCTGCTGCAGCCGGACTCGTTCACGAGGGAGAGGAAGGTGCCGAAGTCGCCATCGTGGAGTGCGGCCACCTGCTTTGCCACACGGTCATTGTCGGCGTAGACGTGGAAGGCACGGAGGACGGCGCGGTCGCCGCACTGCCTGCGGCACTCGGGCAGCTTTGCAAGGAAGGTCTCGAACGGCACATCCCGCAGCACCTCGCCGCCGCAGACAGCGGCTACGGCGCGGCACTCAGCCGGGATGGCGGCGTACTCGTCGGTCAGATCGGCGTGGTCTGCGCCGGAGTCGAGGATGCAGAGGGCCAGACCAGCCTTGGAGAAGTCCACAGCCACAGGCTCTACCACGGGCTTTGCGGGGCTGGCGAAGTCGATGGTGATGATGTTGCCCACGCTGGAAGCCATCTGGTCCATCAGGCCGCAGGGCTTGCCGAAGTAGACGTTCTCAGCCCACTGGCCGATCTGCGCGATGGCGATGGGGGAGACCTTCTCGGTCATGAAGCAGTCGTTCAGGATGACGCCGATGAGCACTTCAAAGGCGGCAGAAGAAGAGACGCCGCTGCCCTTCGGCACATTGGAAGAGATGTAAACGTCCAGACCGGCCAGCTTTGCGCCCCGCTGGGTGAAGGCGGCGCACTCGCCGCGCAGCAGAGAGGCGGTGGTGTTCTCCTCTTCCTTGCGGGCCTCGAGGTCATTCAGATCAATGACGCACAGATCATAGCCCTCGCTCTGGACGCGGAGCTGGTTCTTGTCGTTGGGGGCTGCGGCAGCGATCATGTCGATGTTCACGCTGCCGGCCAGCACCCGGCCATGCTGGTGGTCGGTGTGGTTGCCGCCGATCTCGGTGCGGCCCGGTGCGCTGTAAAGGCCGGCCTCAGCGTGGGAGCCGAAGGTCTTTTCCAGCCCGTCCAGCACGGCGGCGTAACGGGCGGCTTCAGAGGCCGTCTCGGCGGGAGCACAGCAATACAGGGAGGCGAGGCGTGCGGCGTGGACGCCGTCGGACAGCTCCTGCTTCCATACGGGAATGGACTTCATCATGGAATCTTCCTCCTGACAGACAGATACTTTTTTGTTTCGTGTGGGCGATACAGCCCGCTTCTAATCCTATAGTAAAGGATTTGTCCGGAAAAAACCATGTGTTATTGTTGCATCTCAATGAAAAGTTGCAAAAAATCCCCGCCGGGGCTGTCCGGCGGGGATGCAAAATAAAAATCTCGGATAAATTACAACTGAGACAAAAGTTTTTTCAAAACAGGAAAAGCATTGTATAACTGCGCCAAAACTTCCCGTTGCCGCGTCCCGGCGGGGGAGCGAGCCACGATATGGAGAAACCTTACTGCGGCGGGCAGCGCAAAAGAAAAGGCCGCGATCCACTTTTCCAGTGGAGCGCGGCCTTCTTGTTAAGGGAAGAAAATTATGATGTCAGGCGGAAGGCGAGGGAGCAGCGCCCTCCGGCCCGGGAACACAGGGAAAAATTACTGCATCAGGCTGCAGACGGCCTCGGCGTAAGCGGCGGGGTCATCCACGGGCAGGCCCTCGATGAGCTGTGCCTGTGCGTAGAGCAGAGCGCTGTACTTCTTGAGCTTCTCGGTATCGCCAGCCTCCTGTGCGGCTTTCAGCACAGCGAAGACGGGGTGGTTGACGTTCAGCTCCAGCACCTTGTCGCTCTTGACGCCCTCACTGCCGGGCTGCTTGGACAGCACCTTCTCCATCTCGATGGACAGCGGGCCGTCGGCGGACAGGCAGACGGGGTGGTCCTTCAGGCGGGTGGAGACTTTGACCTCTTTGACCTTGCCGTCCAGAGCGTCCTTCATGGCGTCAAACAGAGCCTTGTTGGCGGTGGTAGCCTCTTCGGCGGCCTTCTTCTCGTCCTCGGTCTCAAGGCCCAGATCACCGCTGTTGACGTTCTTGAACTCGACGGTGCCGTCCTTGCCCTCGGCATCCTTGCGGGGATAGGTGCGCATGATCTGCAGGCAGAACTCATCCACATCCTCGGTCAGGAGCAGAACGTCGTAGCCCTTGTCCATGACCAGCTCAGCGGCAGGCAGCTTTGCCAGACGGTCGGTGGAGTCGCCGGCGGCGAAGTAGATGTACTTCTGCTCGGCGGGCATCTTGTCCACGTACTCCTGCAGAGTGACCATCTTCTGCTCCTTGGCAGACCAGAACAGCAGCAGGTCGCGCAGCAGCTCGGCGTGCATCCCGTAGTCGGAGTATGCGCCGAACTTCAGCTGACGGCCAAACTCCTTCCAGAAGCTCTCGTACTTCTCGCGGTCGTTGGCCAGCATGGCGTGGAGCTCGTTCTTGATCTTCTTTTCCAGAGCGTTGTGGATGAGCTTGAGCTGATTGTCCTTCTGCAGCATCTCACGGCTGATGTTCAGGCTCAGGTCCTGGCTGTCCACGATGCCCTTGACGAAGCTGAAGTAGTCGGGCAGCAGGTCGGCGCACTTCTCCATGATGAGGACGCCGGATGCGTACAGAGCCAGACCCTTTTCGTAGTCCTTGGTGTAGAAGTCATAGGGGCGGTGGCTGGGCACGAAGAGCAGGGCGTTATAGTTTGCAGTACCCTCGGTGCGGCTCACGATGACGCGGGCGGGGTCGGCGTAGTCGCTGAACTTATCCTTGTAGAAGTTTGCATACTCCTCGTCGGTGACTTCGCTCTTCTGCTTCTTCCAGATAGGCACCATGCTGTTCAGAGTTTCCAGCTCGGTGTAGGTCTCCCACTCGGGCTTGTAGTCGTCGGGCTTGGGGTCGGGTTCGGGCTTCTGACGGCTCTTCTCCCGTTCCATCTGGATGGGGTAGCGCACATAGTCGCTGTACTTCTTGACGATGGCCACGATGCCGTACTCGTCGAGGAAGTTATCGTAGTTGTCGGTCTCCGTGTCGGGCTTGATGTGGAGGATGATGTCGGTACCGGCAGTCTCCTTCTCAGCAGGCTCAAGCTCATAGCCGTCAGCACCGCTGGACTCCCACTGCCAGGCCTCGTCGGAGCCGTAAGCCTTGGAGATGACCGTCACTTTGTCGGCCACCATGAAGGCAGAGTAGAAGCCGACACCGAACTGACCGATGATGTCGATGTTCTCATCCTTGTTGTCCTTCTTGAAGTCGAAGGAGCCGGAGTGGGCGATGGTGCCGAGGTTCTGCTCCAGCTCTTCCCGGGTCATGCCGATGCCGTTATCGGAGATGGTCAGGGTGCGGCTGTCCTTGTCGCGGGTGAGCAGGATGCGGAAATCGCCTTTGTTCATGCCGACAGAAGTGTCGGTCAGGCTCTTATAATACAGCTTGTCGATGGCGTCCGAAGCGTTGGAGATCAGCTCGCGCAGGAAAATTTCCTTGTTGGTGTAGATGGAGTTGATCATCATGTCCATCAGCTTTTTGCTCTCGGCCTGAAATTCTTTTTTCGCCATAATACAAAACCTCTTTTTATCAGATTTTAGCGTCCCGGCGGCGGAACTGCCCGGGCGCGTGTCGCATCAGGATTTGCCTGTGGAGAGTGCCGGCACACGGAGCGGAAAAACACTCGTGAAAACTTAGCACTCATAACTTTCGAGTGCTAATATACACCGCTGAGAGACAAAAATCAAGGGGTTTCATAAAAAGTTCAAAAAACTTTCCTTTCGGGGCCAAAGCCGCCTTTACTTTCCCGCGCCAAAGCCGTATAATGGGCCGGAATGACAGACCTGTTTATAAGGAGGATGAAGGATGCAGCAGATAGAGCTGGAACTTGCAGGCGGCGGTGTGCTGACGGTTTCCCTGCGGGCGTCGCTGGACGCCATGCCCGCCGTGAAGCAGCGGCCTTTGGTGCTGGTGGTGCCGGGCGGCGGCTACAACCATGTCAGCCCCCGGGAGGGCGACCCGGTGGCCCTGCAGTTTGCGGCGGCGGGTTATCACACCGCCGTGCTGACCTACAGCGTGGGGGAGGGGGCGCAGAACTACCGGCCTCTCCGACAGCTGAACGAAGCGCTGGCTCTGCTGCGGCAGAATGCGGGAGAGTGGCACATCCTGCCGGATAAGATCGCCGTCTGCGGCTTCTCGGCGGGCGGACATCTGGCCCTGTCCGGCGCGGTGCTGGACATTCCGGGCGAGACGGCCCAGCAGAGGCCCAATGCAGTGATCCTGGGCTACCCGGTTATCACGGCAGGGGAGTTTGCCCACCGGGGCAGCTTCGTCCAGCTGGCGGGCAGCGAGGATGCTGCCGCACAGCAGGCGTTCACCTTGGAGGATAAGGTGACCTCCGACACACCGCCGGTCTTCGTCTGGCATACCATGGAGGATAAGACCGTTCCGGTGGAGAACACGCTTCTCCTGCTGGCCGCCCTGCGGAGGGCGGGCGTGCCGTGCGAGGCACATCTGTTCGAGAAGGGCGCTCACGGCACCAGCATCAGTACCGCCGAAGTGGATGCCGCCGACCCTCACCGCGCCCATTGGGTAGCTCTCTGCCTCGAGTGGCTGGGGGAGACGTTTGGATTCAAATTGAGTTGAATTTGGACATTCCTACAAAAAATTCATAAATTTATGGTTGACCTGCCCAAGATTTGAGCGTATACTGGTCAGCGGAAACAAACGAGGAAGAAGGAAACATACATGGAAAAGAAGATCTCGGTCAAAGACCTGCTGATGCAGGCATTCCTGACGGGCTGGGAGCTCTCCGACAAGAGCATCGCTCAGGACGAATATCTGCAGAGCGCCATTCAGGTCATCGAAGTGCTGCAGGTGGAGCCGGAAAACGTCTACGCGGAAGAGGGCCTCGGCCTGACCGACGGCGACGAGGTAGACCATCTGGACGACCTGCTCCGGGCCGACGGCCAGTGGCTGTATTACGGCGTGGAGGCGGAGAATTTCTTCCTCATCCAGTGGTACCCGGACGAAGCATCCGCCAAGGCAAAACTGGCACAGCTCGAGGAGCTGGGCGACGGCAAGCAGTACCTCGTGGACCTGGACCTCAAGCGCACAAACCCCACCGAGGCCGAGAACTTCGGCAATTCCAACCCGGTGCAGCTGAGATCTTGATCGGTTCAACCTCTTTATGAAAGGAAACTTTTCAATGCAGCTTTCTGATATGGAGCGTCAGTGCCTCACCGCCATTCTGGCCCAATATGACCAGCACCCCGAAGTGCAGCGGATGCGGGAATTTATCCAGCACGGCGATGTGACTACCTACCAGCACTGCAAGAATGTGGTGCTGGTGAGCTTCTGGCTCAACCGCCGCTTCCATCTGGGCGCGGATGAGACGTCGCTGGCCGTGGGGGCCTTCCTCCATGACTTCTATCTCTACGACTGGCACAAGCGCAGTTCCTTCCGGGGTCTGCGCCGCCTGTTCGAGATGCACGGCTTTGCCCATCCCGGCTCTGCCTGCGTCAATGCCGAGCGCTGCTTCGCCATCACCAGAAAAGAGCAGAACATCATCGCGAGCCATATGTGGCCCCTGACCTTCCGCCATGTCCCCACCTGCCGGGAGGCGGTCATCGTCTGCCTGGCCGACAAATACTGCGCCGTGCTGGAAAGCATGTTCCAGCGCACCCGGGTGGCCGATACCGATGCCGGGGAGAACGAGTGGTAAAGGCCTTGCCTGATACGAAAATGAGCTGCTGTACGTAACGTGCAGCAGCTCATTTTTTATAATTTCTTATACCCCGCAGGCTCGTCGGCTTTGGCGCGGCGCTCCATCAGGTAGGTGTCCAGCCAGCGGCCATGACAGTCCCGGGCGATGCGCTCCCGCCGCCCCACCACCCGGAAGCCGCACTTCGTGTGGAGGCCGAGGCTGGCGGTGTTGTCCTGCAAAACGGTGGAGTGTAAGGTCCAGTAGCCCTCTTTCTCTGATTCGTCGCAGAGGGCCGTCAGCAGGCGGGAGCCGAGGCTTCGGCCCCGGAACTTCTCGCCGACGTAGATGCTCACCTCGGCCACGCCCCGGTAGCACCAGCGGGGGTCTACCCGCCGCAGTGCGGCCCAACCGGCCAGCTCGCCGCCGTCCAGAATGACGAGGCGGCATTCTTTGATGTGAAAGGCATCCCACGCCGTGTAGGGCGGGCAGGTGGTCTGGAAGGTGGCGTGCTCCGTGGCGATGCCCTCTAAATAGATCTCGGACACAGCATTCCAGTCTTCCGGCTCCATGGGCCGGATGGTGATATTGCTCATGATATTCTTCCCCGGCAGAGCGCCCCAATGCGCCCTGCATCATTCCTCTTATCTCAGTATAGCAGATGCAGCCCGTCCGCGCAATGGCCGCTTATTCCAGCCCCGGCAGGGTGTCCAGCACCGGGATGCCCAAGCTGTGCAGGAAGGCTTTCTTTTCCTCGATGGCGGGGACGACGTCCAGCTCCGAGGGGGCGTGGGCGTCGCAGCCCATGATGGCCTTGACGGGGTACTCCGCCGCGATGTGCCAGAACTCGTCCCGGGTGTAGCCCAGAGAGCCGTCGGGACGGTCCTGCAGGGTCAGTCCGGCCATGTTGTACTCGAGGGGGATGTCCAGCCGCGCCGCTGCGGCACAGATGTCCCGGCAGGCTTTCTCGGCGTCGGCGTCGAACTCCGTCACCCGGTTCAAAAAGAGGTCGGGGTGGGCCAGATACCGGTAAAGCCCCGTTTCCAGCGCTTCCACCACCTGTTCGGCATACCGCCTGCCGTGGGCCGTGGAGGTGCTGCCGCCGAAGCGGCTGGCTCTGGCGTCCTGTTCGTCGGTGGTGTCGTAGTGACAGCCGAGGATGAGATATTCGATGTCCAGCCGCTCCATCTCTTCCTTGAGCCAGCCCAGATAGGCCGGGAAATACTCCGCCTCGAGGCCGATGCGGATGTGGAGTTTGTCGGCATATTTCTCCCGCAGTCCGCGCAGGGTCAGGACGTAATCGTCCAGCTGGGAGGGCAGCATCCGGATGCGGCTGACGAAGCCCGGCGTCGCGTAGGCCCAGGGGGTGTGGTCAGAAAACCCCAGCACCTTGAAGCCGCAGCGCAGGGCCGTGAGGATGTATTCCTCCTCGGTGCCTTCGGCGTGGCCGCAGCGGGTGGTGTGGGTGTGGTAATTGGTCAGCATGACAAGGCTCCCTCCCGGGCAGAAATTTTTTGACAATCATCACCATTGTGATACAATAGAGTAAATACCCGTTCAGGGCAGGGACTATTATAGACCTCTTTGCCGAAAAATGCAATGAAGGCTGCTCTGAAAAAGGAGAAATGAAGATGGATTGGAAACGAATCGCTGCCTCTGCGCTGCTGCTCGGTGTCCTCGCCGTCCCGGCTTCAGCAGCCAGCATCACCCCCCAGACCACCATGAAGGAGATACGCGACGACCCCGACATCAAGGCCAGCGGCCTCTATACATACACCTATGTGTGGGAGCGGGACTGCGAAATGTTCTCCACCAGCCGCGACGACGAGACGCTGACCGAGGTGGTCGGTGAGACCTCCGCCGAAGCCTGCGCAGCGGGCCTCAACTATCTGGCTCAGGTCTACCACGACGGCACCCGGGTGACCTATCCGCTCTATTCGGAAGAGGAGATCGCCGCCGTGCCTGCCCGCGCTCATGCGGAGCTGTATTACTGCCCGGCCCAGCAGCCGGGGGCCAAGTTTGCCATCGTGCTGTCGGGCAACTCGCTCTACTACAGCGGTGAGCTGCGGGGCGGCGTGTCCACGGCGTGGGAGCTGCATGAGCAGGGCTATGCCGTCTTCTCGCTGCGCTACCGCATCGGATGGGAGGCCGGGGACGACGCTCCACTGGAAGACCTGGCCCGGGCCATCCGCTTCGTGATGGACAATGCCGACACCTTCGGCGTCTCTACGGAAGATTACGCCCTGCTGGGCTACTCCTCTGGCGGACAGCTCGCAGGCGTCTTCGGCAATGAGGAAAAGGGCTGGGGCCGCTACGGTGTGCCGAAGCCCGGCGTATTGCTGCTGGCCTACCCCATCAACAACTTCTTTGAGGCAAAGCCTGCCTACCATCTCCTGATGGATACCGACCGGCTGGAAAGACGCTACTATTCCTACACCGTCTCGAAGCTCGTGACGCCGGACTATCCGCCCACCTTCCTGTGGTACGGCAGGAATGACCTCATGCTGAAAGCCTTCGTCTACCCCCTGCAGGGGCCGACCCTTGCAAAGGCACTGGAAGCCAGCGGCGTCCCCAACCGGGTGGAAGTTTACGACAACGCCAAACATGGCATCGGCATCGGCGTGGGGACGGACGCCGAGGACTGGGTGGAACGTGCTGCCGAGTTCTGGCAGAGCGTTTCGGAATAACAGGAGGAAAAGATTATGTACGATTGGAATGGATCGATCCGCAGCCTGAATGTGGGCCTGCCCGACGACATCGCCCGGCTGAAAGCAGCCGGATATTATCAGGAGGCCATCGCCCGCATCGACCGGCTGCTGGCCGAGGACTGGACAAAGACCCAGAACGGCCCGGCGTCCAACGGCATCGCCCCGCCGGAGGGGTATGTCCCGCCCGAGAACCCCACGCCCCACGGTGTGGACGCCCTGCGGGAGGCCCTGACCGTCCAGAAGGAGATCATGCGCCGGCTGCCCGGGGAATACTGCTGGACGGAAGCCGAGGCCATTGCCCGGATGCAGGAGCGGGTCAGGGACTTCACGGCAGAGGAATTTAAGAAGCTCGACTGGGAGGGCCGGATGGACTGGCGGTTCGTGGAAGGGGAGAAGCGGTATCAGGCCCGGTTCGCCGAGACGCTGCTGGCCACCCACGCCGACCTCGCCGCCCGGAAGCTGACGCCGGACGCCCCCAACAACAAGAACGAAGAGCGCCACCGCCTCCACGAGAAGATGGAGCGGGAGGGGAGCGCCAGCGCCGACATCACCCTCCGCACCAGCATCCGGATGTCCGACGAAGCCTTCGCCGCCGCGCTGGAAAAGGCGAAAGCCGAGGGCAGAGACGCCGTCCACGTCCGGGCATGGCTGGCTCTGCCTGCCGCCTGCCCGTCCCAGAGCCATATCACGCTGGACCGCTTCACCGAGACGCCCGGCCATATCGCCGCCGAGGACGCGCCCCAGCGCACCGTCTGCTGGGAGGCCAACTTGACCGAGAACCGCACCTTCGGGGCCGAGTACAGCTACCGGGAGACGGCAGTCTATGCCGACCCGCTTTCCTTCACGCCCGACGCGGAGCAGCCCGATCTCTACACCGGCGAGGAAGCGCCCCACATCGTCTTTACGCCCTACCTGCGGGCGCTGGCGGCTCAGCTCACCGAGGGCATCGCCAGCCCGGCGGAGAAGGCTAAGCGCATCTACGATTATGTCACCCTGAATGTCCGGTATCACTTCCAGCCATCCTATTTCGTCCATGAGTCCATCGCCGAGAACTGCGCCCGCAGCCGCCGGGGAGACTGCGGCATCATGGCGCTGACCTTCATCACCCTCTGCCGCATCGCGGGCATCCCGGCCCGGTGGGAGAGCGGCTTTGCAGTGGCCCCGGGGGACGCGGGCTGTCACGACTGGGCGCGGTTCTACGTCGCCCCCAGGGGCTGGATGTATGCCGACTGCTCCTACGGTGCCTCCATGGCCCGCCGGGGCGATGAAGTGCTCCGCCGCCACTATTTCGGCAGTCTGGATACGGGCCGCATGGTGGCAAACAGCGCCTTTGAAGCGCCCTTCGACCCGCCGATGCTGGGCTTCCGCAGCGACCCCTACGACAACCAGAGCGGCGAGATGGAGGCCGACGGCGTGGGCCTGTACGGTGACGATACCGTGACCACCAAAGAAGTTTTGAAGTTTGAGGAAGTAGAATAAATGGAATTTCTCGCAATGCTGTATACCGTCCTGCTGGTGGCCATCTGCCTGATGATGGCGCTGCTGCTCTTCCGCAGCGGACGCCCCACCGGCGGGCTGGACGAAGCCGACTGCGAAGAGCTGAAAGACTGGCTCGAAGAGCAGCTGGCCGCTCAGGCCAGAGAGTTCAACGCCCGTCAGGACGCCATCGCCCAGCAGAACTACGCCGCCATCCGCAGCGTCAGCGAGACGCTGCAGACGGCTGTGCAGGGCATGAGCACCACCCTCGGTCAGGGGCAGGACAGCCAGCAGCGCATCCTGGAGCGGCGTCTGCAGAGCCTCGAACAGGCCAACAACCAGCAGATGGAGCAGCTGCGCCGCGCCATGGTCGAGAGCATGACGGCATTGCAGGCTGAGAACACCCGCAAGCTGGACGAGATACGCCACACGGTGGACGAGCAGCTTCAGGACGCTTTGCAGAAGCGGGTGACGGAAAGCTTCAAGGCTGTTAACCAGCAGCTCGAGCAGGTGTACAAGGGCCTTGGCGAGATGCAGTCCCTCGCCGCCGACGTGGGCGGCCTGAAGCAGGTGCTCTCGGGCGTCAAGACCCGCGGCATCCTCGGCGAGATCCAGCTGGGCGCGATCTTGGAAGAGATCCTCGCCCCGGAGCAGTATGACACCAACGTCGCCACCATCCCGGGCAGCACCCAGCGGGTGGAATACGCCATCCGGATGCCGGGCGCAGACGGCGGCAGCGTCTGGCTCCCCATCGACTCCAAGTTCCCCGGCGACACCTACGCCCACTTACAGGACGCCTACGCTTCCGGCGACGCGCAGGCCGTGGAGGATGCCCGCCACGCCCTCGAGCTGGTGCTCCGCAGCGAGGCCAGAGACATCCGGGAAAAGTACGTCGAGCCGCCCTATACCACGGCTTTCGGCATCCTGTTCCTGCCCTTTGAGGGCCTGTATGCCGAGGTGGTGAACGCGGGGCTGCTGGAGGTCTTGCAGCGGGACTATCAGGTCAACGTGGCAGGCCCCAGCACCATGGCGGCCCTGCTGAACAGCCTGCAGATGGGCTTCAAGACCCTCGCCATCCAGAAGCGCTCCGGCGAGGTCTGGCAGCTGCTGGGCGCGGTGAAGACGGAGTTCGACAAGTTCGGGCAGGGCCTCGCCAAGATGCAGCAACGTCTGCGCCAGACCGACGAAGAGCTGGACCAGCTCATCGGCGTCCGCAGCCGGGCCATCAGCCGGAAGCTGCGCAGCGTCCAGAGCCTCGACGAGGCCAGCGCCAGCGCCCTGCTCGAGATAGACGACATGAACGAGCTGCCGAAAGCACTCTCTGAGACCAGCACGTTATCTGATAAAGTTCCTGAATAATGACGTATCAGCGCGACAAAACAAACTTTATCCATGTGATGAACTTCGGGTAAGCTGATAAAGTTCGAACTTTATCAACAGGGGGGAACTTCATCAAGCTGATAAAGTTTGATTTATAACGTATCTAAGATATATATTTGGAACTTTATCATAGAACCTACCGCAGTAGAACGTCATTCGGCCATCCGGCCTGATAAATAGTTGACGAAGGTGGCAGACTGTGCTATACTGAGAAAGATTCTTAAAATAATTGCCAGCCATGGCAGACCATACACACCAAATAACAGAGAGGAAATGTGCTTATGAGCGTAAAGAACATCAGCAGCGCCATTCTGGGCGTGGGCGTGGACGATACCACCATCGATCTGTTTGAGAGCCAGTACCCGGTCCCCACCGGCGTCAGCTACAACTCCTACGTCATCCGGGACGAGAAGATTGCCATCCTCGACACCGTGGACGCCCGCGCTACCGACGAGTGGCTGGCAAACGTCACCGAGGCACTGGCAGGGGAGAAGCCCGCCTACCTCGTCGTCCACCACATGGAGCCTGACCACGGCGCGAATGTGGCCCGCCTCGCCGCCCTCTACCCCGAGATGCAGGTGGTAGGCAACGCCAAGACCTTCCAGTATATGGAGCAGTTCTTCGGCGCAGAGGCCATCGCCAAGGAGCGCCGCGTCGTCGTGAAGGACGGCGAGAGCCTTTCGCTGGGCGCCCACACCCTGACCTTCGTGCTCGCACCCATGGTCCACTGGCCCGAGGTCATGGTGAGCTATGAGTCCACCGAAAAAGTCCTCTTCTCCGCCGACGGCTTTGGCCGCTTCGGCGCGGTGGCAAAGTTCGACGAGAAGGCCGACTGGGCAAGCGAGGCCCGCCGCTACTACCTGAACATCGTGGGCAAGTACGGCCCGCAGGTGCAGGCTCTGCTGAAAAAGGCCGCTGCGCTGGACATCAAGACCATCTGCCCGCTCCACGGCCCCGTCCTCACCGGCGACCTTGGCAAGTACCTGAACTACTACGATCTGTGGTCCAGCTATAAGGCCGAAGAGCCGGAGAAGGTGCTGGTCGCCAGTGCCTCCATCCACGGCCACACCCGCGCCGCCGCCCACATTCTGGCCGAAAAGCTCCGCGCCAAGGGGGCGAAGGTGGTGGAGATCGACCTGACCCGGGTCGACGTCTCCTACGCCGTCACCGAAGCCTTCCGCTGCGGCAAAACCGTTCTGGCCTGCGCCACCTATGACGGCTTCCTCTTCCCGCCGATGGAGAACCTGCTGGCCCACCTCAAGACCAAGGCATTCCAGAGCCGCACCATCGCCCTGATGGAGAACGGCACCTGGGCGCCTATGGCTGCAAAGCTCATGCGCGCCGAGCTGGACGGCATGAAGAACATCACCGTCTGCGACACCGTCGTGACCCTCCGCTCTGCTTCCAACGCCGCCGCTGAGGCACAGATGGACGCGATGGTAGATGAGCTGCTGAGTAAGTAAAAACGAGTAGAAACAGGAAATCCCCCACTTTCGTGGGGGATTTTCTTGTTTTCTGTCAGTGTTTATGATACACTGATACTGCCGCCGCAAGGCGGTAAGGCACTGTACATACGGCAGGCGGTTTGGTCTCTCACTTCCGAAAGGGGGTGAGAAGATGCCGATTACTTTGACGTTTCACTTGTTTGGACTCACGTTCACACTGCGAATCAAAAAGTAAAACCGCCACCTCTGCCAAGGTGACGGTTTCGGAAAAAGAAATCTAAACCATTGAAGAGGCCAAACCGCTTGTCACAGTGCCTTTTCTATCGTTATTATAGCGCATTGCCGGGCAGCTGTCAAGAAACCCGGCAGTGCGTTTTTTGCTCAGGAGGCGCGCGTCTTTCGGCCAAGCGCCGCCGTGCCGGTCAGCGCCACGAGGACGCCCAGCACGGCAAGGCCAGCACCGGCCTGCCCGAAGGCGTCGCCCACCGCGCCCACGAGGGGGCTGACGGGTATCATGAGCAGGCTGTAGACCATGCTGTCCACGCTGATGAGGGTGGCACGCTGGTCGCTGGGGATGACATCGTTGAGCTTCTGGTCCTCATGCAGGAGATAGGCGTCGATGACGCCCTGCACCAGCATACAGCCGAAGATGCAGCCCAGCACCGGGGCGGCACCCACCAGCGCACAGCCGCCGCCGCAGAGCAGGGCGCAGACGGCGTAAAACCGCCGCAGGCTCTCTGGATGGAGCCGCCGGGCCGCTTCAACGCCCAGCATGGAGGCAAGCCCGCTCAGCAGCATCGGCACGAACAGCAGCGCTGTGGGCCAGCCCAGCTCGACGAGCCGCTGCTGGACGAACATCTTGGTCAGGTAGCTGGGGATGCAGAGGACAGCGGCAGAGACGATGAGCTTTGCAGCCAGCGGGGTGGCGCGAAGAGCGGTGATGCTGTCCCGCACCAGCCGCGCGAGCTGGCCGGGCAGGTCGCGGAAGGTCTGCTTCTCCCGGCGGGCCTGCGTCTCGGTGACGATGGGCTCGGTCATCAGGGCGGTGGCGGCAGCAGCAGTGCCTTCAAAGGCGGCGCTCAGCAGGTAGAAACCGGAAAAGCGGAGAAACCGTTCCAGCGTGCTGGCGAGGGACCCCACAGCCGTGGCCAGCATGGAGAGCTGGGAGCAGTTGGCGGAGACACGGAGGTAGTCGTCTGTCCGTCCGCACTGCTTGAGGCTGTCGTAAGTGAGGGCCGAGGCGGTGCCGGAGAACATGGCGTTGGCCAGTGCGCTCAGCGCCATCGCCAGGCAGATGAAAAACAGGTCCGGCGCAAAGGCCATCAGGAGGTTGGAGAGCACCATGCAGACCCCGCCGGCCACGAGTGTCTTCCTGCGGCCCAGCAGGTCAGCCGCCATGCCGCTCGGCACCTCGAAGGTGAGGCTGACCATGTGGAACACGCTCTCGGCAACGCCGATCTCCCACAGCGAGAAGCCCCGCGCAGCCAGCAGCGCCACCCACACGGCGTCGGTGATGCGCAGGCCGGAGAAGAAGTTGTTGGTATAGATGCAGGCAAGCTGCTTTTTCAGGTTGAGTTTATGGTTCATGGGGGAACACCCTTTCATGAGTAAACCTCTCCGTCATCGCTGCGCGATGCCACCTCCCCTACCGAGGGGAGGCTTTGGCATGACGGGAAACTTCATCTCTTCGCCAGAGGCTCCCCTACAAGGGGAGCTGTCGAGCGCATGCGAGACTGAGAGGTTGTACGAAGGACAGCCTATTCTGGTAGCAGAAAGCTGTCGATGAATGGCGCACCCTTTTATAAATTTTCAGGGCAAAACAAAAGCGCCCCATAGCAAAGCTGCGGGGCGCATAAATCATGCTCCACGCTCTGCTGAAAGGTATAAAAGGGTACACTTCGAGCCGGAAAAGCTTAGGGGTTTCCTTTTTTGAAGAAAACGCAGCCGTTCCAACCCATCGCAGGTGTACCCTCCTTTCAGTAAAGCGCTGAGTTCAGCATACCATAATAACGACTGAAAAGCAAGAAAAATGCGGATATTCCTTAAAATCTGCCCGCTGTGCTTGCAAACCGCCCCAAAATGTGATAAGATGATTCTCGGTTATCAAAATGACCACGACCTGAATACTCCAAACGCAGCGACGGAGAGAGTAGGCAGGCGCACCGCAGCAAAGAGAGAAGCTTCACCGGCTGAGAGGGCTTCCGCGCGGACGCAGGCTGAAGTTCGCTCCCGAGCGGTCGGCCTGAACGACAGTAGGGCCGGACGGTGCGCCCCGTTACGGCGTTTTGAGCGCCGCGCGGCTTGCGAAAGAGCCGGGCGGAAACCGGGTGGTACCGCGGAGCTGTGAATTTTATGAGCTTCGTCCCTTTTGCCGGGCCTTTCAGGAGGCCGGGGCAGGGGACGGAGCTTTTTTGCTGTCCGCTGAACAACACGAATGAGAAGGAGAGAACATCCATGCAAGCAATGATCGACGAGCTGGCAAAGCAGGCCGAAGAGAGCCTGGGCCAGGTCTCTTCCAAAGAAACGCTGGCAACTTTCTGGCAGGAATATCTGAGCAAGAACGGCAAGATCCCCGCCCTGATGAAGAATCTGCGCTCTGTCGCCCCCGAGGAGCGGCCGGCCATGGGCAAGATCATCAACGAACTGAAGGCCAGAGTGCAGGCCGAGTATGACGCCGCTGCCGACAAGGTGAAGCAGGCTGAGCTTGCTGCCCGCAACGCCGCCGAGACGGTGGACATCACCCTGCCCGCCAAGACCCGCGCCGTGGGCGGTCTGCACCCCCTGACCCTCGTCACTAACCAGATCATCGACGTCTTCTCGGGCATGGGCTTTGCTGTGGCAGATGCCCCCGAGATCGAGGACGACGACCACAACTTCACCCGCCTGAACGTCCCGAAGGACCATCCCGCCCGCGATATGCAGGACACCTTCTACCTGTCCGATGAGTTCCTGCTCCGCACCCAGACTTCCGGCGGCCAGATCCGCACCATGGACAGCCAGAAGCCTCCCATCAAGGTGCTCATCCCGGGCCGCGTCTTCCGCTCTGACTCCGACGCTACCCACAGCCCCATGTTCCACCAGATGGAAGGTCTGGTCGTGGATAAGGGCATCACGCTGGGCGACCTGCAGGGCGCTCTGAACACCTTCGTGCAGAAGATGTTCGGTGCCGACACCCGCACCCGCCTGCGTCCCTCCTACTTCCCCTTCACGGAGCCCAGCGTCGAGGTGGACGTGAGCTGCTTCGAGTGCCACGGCAAGGGCTGCCCCCTGTGCAAGCACACCGGCTGGATCGAGGTGCTGGGCGGCGGCGTCGTCAACCGCAAAGTCCTCGAGAACTGCAACATCGACCCGGACGAATACTCCGGCTTCGCCTTCGGCATCGGCATCGAGCGCATCGCCATGCTGAAGTACGGCATCAACAACATCGGCCTGATGTTTGAGAACAACCTGCAGTTCCTCAAGCAGTTCCACGAATAAGAGGGGAGAGAGCAAACAATGAAAGTACCTTTCAGTTGGTTAAAAGAACTCGTCGATATTGACGTTACCGCACAGGAGCTTGAAGAAAAGCTTTTCTCCTGCGGCTTTGAAGTCGAGGAACTCATCCCGCTGGACGCCGGCATCAGCAAGGTCGTCGTGGGCAAGATCGTGGAGATGGAGCCTCAGGAAGGCACCCATCTGACCAAGTGCGTCGTGGACTGCGGCGAGTATGGCCACGACATCCGCATCAGCACCGGTGCGGCGAACATGAAGCTGGGCGACTGCGTGCCTGCCGCTCTGGACGGCTCCACCCTGCCCGGCGGCATCAAGATCAAGGCCCGCAAGATGCAGGGCGTCGAGTCCAACGGCATGCTCTGCTCCGGCGAGGAGCTGGGCCTGAACGATGACCTGTTCCCGGGCTCTGAGGTCTACGGCCTGCTCATCCTGCCCGAGGACTCCGTCCCCGGCACCGACATCGCCCCCGTGGTGGGTCTGGATGACTACATCTTCGACATCTCCATCACCGCAAACCGTCCCGACTGCCAGTCGGTGCTGGGCATCGCCCGCGAGGTGGCCGCCATCCTCGGCAAGCCTCTGCACATGCCCGCCATGGACTACAACACCGTCTGCGACGCCGACGAGCCGATCAGCGTGAAGGTGGAGGCTCCGGACCTCTGCCCCCGCTACATGGCACACTACGTCCGCAATATCCGGATGAGCGAGTCTCCCCGCTGGATGAAGCGCCATCTGGCCCTGTGCGGCCTGCGCTCCATCAGCAATGTGGTCGATATTACCAACCACACCCTGCTGGAGATGGGCCAGCCCATGCACGCCTTCGACTTGAACAAGGTCGCCGGTCGCAGCATCACCGTCCGCCGCGCCGTGGAAGGCGAGAAGATCACCACCCTCGATGAGAAGGAGTTCACCCTGAACCCCAACAATCTGGTCATCTGCGACGCTGAGAAGCCGGTCGCTCTGGCCGGCATCATGGGCGGTGCAAACTCCGGCATGGACGACAACACCACCAGCCTGCTCTTCGAGTGCGCTACCTTCGCCCGCGACTCCGTCCGTAAGACCAGCCGCGCTCTGGGCCAGAACAGCGACTCTTCCGCCCGCTACGAGAAGGGCGTTGACCGCCACTCTCCCGAGCTGGGCCTTGCCCGCGCCCTGCACCTCATCCAGGAGCTGGACTGCGGCGACATCACCACGCTGGAATACGATTTGACCGATGGCCGTCCTCTCGAGCGCAAGCACATCGTCACCACCCCGGCCAAGATCTGCGGCGTGCTGGGCATCACCGTGCCGGACCAGACCATGATCGACATCCTCAAGCGCCTTGAGTTCACCGTGGACGTGCAGGCCGACGGCAGCTGGGACGTCTCCGCACCCCTCTACCGTGAGGATGTGGAGAGCTTCCCCGACCTGGCCGAGGAAGTCATCCGTGAGTACGGCTATGACCACATCGTACCCACCTTCCTGAACACTGCCGCTGTCACCAACGGCGGTCTGAACTACGAGCAGAAGCAGCAGCTCAAGACCAAGCGTCTGCTGGCCGCTCAGGGTTTCTATGAGGCTTCCACGCTGGCCTTCTATTCCAATGCCGAGTTCGATATGCTCCATATCCCGGCGGAGGATGAAGCCCGCAAGGCCATCCGCATCCTGAACCCCATCAGCGAGAACCTGTCCGTCATGCGCACCCTGCTGGCACCGTCCATGCTGAACGTCATCGTGGACAACCTCAAGAAGGGCAACGCTGAGGGCCGCCTGTTCGAGATGGCTCCCGTCTACCTTGCCAAGGAGCTGCCCATCAACGAGCATCCCCACGAGCGCCAGACCCTCTGCATCGGTGCTTTCGGCCCCGAGGAGGACTTCTTCACCGTCAAGGGCGCTCTGGAAGCACTGGCTGAGGGCTTTGACCTGACCTTCACCTATCAGCGTGAGACCACCAGCTGGCTCCACCCCGGCATCAGCGCCGCCGTCTACTGCAACGGCAAGCGTCTGGGCGTCTTCGGCAAGCTGGCCAACGAGATCAACGCGGAGCTGGAGATCGCCAAGGAGCAGAAGGACAGCCAGAACATCTATCTGGGCGAGCTGGACTATGAGGCTCTGATGTCCTGCGTCGCGGGTGAGCTGCGCTATAAGCCGCTGAGCCCCTACGCCGCTGTCAAGCGTGACCTGGCTCTGGTCTGCGACGAGGCTGTGGCCTGCGGCGACATCGAAGAGACCATCAAGAAGGCAAGCCCCCTCATCACGGAGGTCAAGCTGTTCGATATTTATCGCGGCGCAAACCTCGGCGAGGGCAAGAAGAGCATGGCTTTCTCCCTGACCCTCTCTGACCCCGCTGCCGAAGTCTCCAACGAGCAGGTGGAGCGCACCGTCAAGAAGGTGCTGGGCAACCTGAAGTTCAAGCTGGGCATCGAGATCCGCTAAACGGAAAGAATAAGAAATGAGTCCGTCTGTGCTGCTGGCACGGGCGGGCTTTTTCTTTGCGCCGATTTATGCTATACTTATCTTATATATAAACACAGCAGGAGGATTCAGCGTGGAGGATTACCGCACCATCCGGGGAACAGCCATCGGAGAATACGAAGAGAAGAAGAGCCGCTTCATTGCGCAGCTCTCCTTTGCAGACAGCGAGGAAAAGGCCGTGGCCTTCCTCGAGCAGGTGCGCGCGGCCAACCGCACCGCCCGCCACAATGTCTATGCCTACCGCCTGCGGGAGGGGAGTCGGGAGCGCTATTCCGACGACGGCGAACCGGCCAAAACAGCGGGTACGCCTGCCCTGGAGGTCTTGCAGCACAGCGGACTGACCGACCTCATCGTGGTCATCACACGATACTTCGGCGGCGTGCTGCTGGGGACCGGCGGCCTCGTCCGGGCCTATACGACAGCCACGTCCCGCGCACTGGAAGCCGCCGAGGTGGTGACGGTGCGCAGCGTGGTGGCGCTGGATGTGACGGTGGACTACGGCCTCTATGAGCGGGCAGACCTGCTCATCAAGGCGGCGGGCGGCAAGCTGGCCGAACCGGAGTTCACCGATAAAGTCACCCTCCGCTGGCAGATGCCGGAGCATACCGAAGGGCCGTTGCTGACGCAGCTGCAGGAGCTGACAAGAGGCACGGCCAATGTCACCGTGAGCGAGCCGTTCTATGCGGCGTTTTAAGAGCGCTTTACCGGTAGAACCTCTCAGTCTGCTTCGCAGACAGCTCCCCTAGTAGGGGAGCCCTTGGCAGGTCGGGCAACTTTCCGCTGGACGCTGAAAGCCCGATATGGCGCAAAAGGGCGGGCCTTGCTACAGAGGGCAGCAGCTTCTGGACAACGCACCTTGTCAAGCTGCCGCTGCCCTGGACAGCGGAGCACTACAGCCCACGAAACGAATAAACTTTGCTCGTTCAGTGGGAACTTGACCGACATGCCAAAGCCTCCCCTCGATAGGGGAGGTGGCTGCGCCAGAGGCGCAGACGGAGAGGTTCAGCCCACGGCAGCGTCGAAACCAGACAGAAGAATAACAAATACCAAAAATTACCATATGACAAGTCGAAACATTTTCTGACGAAGAGACATGGATTTTCCCCCTTCGACAGGGCGAATCGGTTACAATAGCCGCAGACGCGGCATTGGGATCGGCCGCGCGCGGAGAGGAGGGAAAACGAGAGAAAAAAGGAGGGACACAGGATGGATGTGCGCACACGCACCGAAGAGATCGAGCGGCTGACGCTGGCCCCGTGGGCGACGTTCAGCGATGCAAGCCGGGGCAGGCAGAGACCGGAGGAACAGGACCCCATCCGCCCTGTGTTCCAGCGGGACCGTGACCGGGTGATCCACTGCAAGGCGTTCCGGCGGCTCAAGCAGAAAACGCAGGTCTTCCTCTCGCCGGAGGGCGACCTCTACCGCACCCGCCTGACCCACACGCTGGAAGTCTCCCAGATCGCCCGCACCATCGCCCGGGCGCTGCGGCTCAATGAGGACCTGACCGAGGCCATCAGCCTCGCCCACGACCTTGGCCACACCCCCTTCGGCCACGCCGGAGAGCGGGCGCTGGATAAGCTCACGCCCGGCGGCTTCAAGCACTATATGCAGAGCCTGCGGGTGGTGGACAAGCTCGAGAAGGACGGGCAGGGCCTCAACCTGACCTGGGAGGTGCGCAACGGCATCGTCACCCACACAAAAGGCACTTGGGCCGCGACGCCCGAGGGCCGCATCGTGCGGATGGCCGACCAGATCGCCTACGTCAACCACGACATCGAGGACGCCGTCCGGGCCGGCGTGCTGGACCCGGCCACCCTGCCGAAGGACTGCACCGCCGTGCTGGGCCAGACGAAGTCCGCCCGCATCACCACCATGATAAACAGCATCCTCGCCCACAGCGACGGGGATGTGGCAGTCGGCGCGGAGGAGAATGAAGCCTTCCTCGCCCTGCGGGACTTCATGTATGCCACCGTGTATGTGGACAAGACCGCCAAGGCCGAGGAGCAGAAGGTGGACAAGGTCATCGGGGAGCTGTACGAGTATTATCTGGCCCATGTGGACCAGATGTCCAACTTCTACGTCCAGCTGGCCTATCAGGACAACCCCGAGCGGGCCGTCACCGACTATATCAGCGGCATGAGCGACGAATTTGCCATCCGGACCTTTGAGGACGTCTTTGTGCCTCGCAAGTGGCACGTTTTGTAAAAAGGAGCGCCGAACATCTTTATGATCCCACACGAATATATTGAAGAGCTGACCCGCCGCACCGACATCGTGGAGCTGGTGGGCGGCTATGTCCAGCTCAAGCGGAAGGGCCGGCTCTACGGCGGTCTGTGTCCCTTCCACAGCGAGAAGACCCCCTCGTTCTACGTCTATCCGGACACCCAGAGCTTCTATTGCTTTGGCTGCGGTGCAGGCGGCGATGCAGTGACCTTTACCAAAAAGATAAACAGCATCGACTACGTGGAGGCCGTCAAGCTGCTGGCCCAGCGGGCCGGTATGCCCGAGCCCACCGAGGACGACAAGACGGGCCGTCTGCGCAGCCGCATCCTCACCATGAACAAGGACGCGGCCCGCTTCTTCCACGCCTGCCTCAACTCCACCGTGGAGGAGGCCCGGCAGGCCCGTGCCTACTGGCGTCGGCGAGGCCTCGATGACAAGACCATCAACCGCTTCGGGCTGGGCTACGCCCCCGACGACGGGCAGGCGCTCTACCAGCATCTCCGGGACAAGGGCTACAACCAGCAGGAGCTGGACGCCAGCGGCCTGTTCAAGCGGAGCCAGTCGGGCCGCATCTACTGCCTGTTCTGGCGGCGGGTCATGACCCCCATCTTCGATTTGCGGGGAAACATCATCGCCTTCGGCGGCCGTGTGCTGGACGACTCCAAGCCCAAGTACGTCAACAGCCCCGAAACGTTGGTCTACCACAAGTCGGACACGGTGTTCGCGCTCCAAATCGCAAAGCGGAGCGCTTCCCATCGGTACGTCCTCTGCGAGGGCTACATGGATGTCATCTCCATGCATCAGGCGGGCATCGACACCGCTGTCTGCGCCTGCGGCACGGCTCTGACGCCCGACCAGGTCAAGCTCATCAGCCAGTATGCCGATGAGGTCATCCTCAGCTACGACTCCGACGAGGCGGGCCAGAAGGCCACTCTCCGCTCGCTGGAACTGTTCCGTAACAGCCCGGTGCGGGTGGGCGTGCTGCAGATCCCGGGCGCGAAAGACCCGGACGAGTACATCAAGAAATACGGTGCCGACCGCTTCAAAGCCCTGCTGGACGGCGTGGGCAATGCGCTGGACTTCCGGCTGGGCCGTCTGCGCAGTCAGTACGACCTCAAACAGGATGCTCAGCGCCTCGAGTACGTCAAGGAAGCGGTGGAGATGCTGGCGCAGCGCTCCAACCCCACCGAGCAGGAGGTCTACGCCGGGCGTCTGGCCGAGGAGACGAACATCTCCAAGACTGCCATCATGGCCCAGCTGGCCGACGCCGTGAAGAAAGCGGGCAGCAAGCGCCGCCGGGAGCAGAACCGCGCCCGCCTGAAAGAGGGCGAAATGGACCAGATCAAAGTCCCCTACGGCGCAGGCCGGGGCGCACTGGGCATGGCCAGCGCAGAGCAGCGGCTTCTTGCCGCCATGCTGCGGGAGCCGGGCTATATCGATAAGGTGAGCGCCCAGCTCAGGCCGGAACAGTTCTTGCAGCCCCAGCAGAAGGAGCTGTACGAAGCCATGCTCCGCTGCAAGGAGCAGGGGGTGGAGGTGAGCCTCGCCACCCTGCGGGCCTTTGTCAGCGAGGAAGCTCTGAATGAATTGAGCCGTCTTGCGGCACAATACAGCGATGTGAACTGTACGCCGGAGGACATCAAACTCTATCTGGAACGCATTGCCCGGGGGACTCCCGTGGCCAGCCGCGCCGCCAGTATGTCAACCAACGATATTGAACAGTATCTCCAGTCGATGCGGGAACAAAAGCAGGGAACTGCTGACGCAGAAGATTCGGTCTGATCTCTCCACCGGCTGGGGCCGGAAGGAGAAGCACAGATGCAGAAAATGTCACAGACGGAAGAAATGGCGAAGATGCTGGCGGGACGCGCCCGCCGTCATGTCCTGACGCCCGAGCAGGTGAGTCGTGCCATGGAAGAGCAGGACTTCGACCCGGCGGGGCTGGACGAACTGTATGCCGCACTGGAGATGCGGGGCGTGCAGGTGGCCGAGGAAGAGACAGAGCTGCCGCTTCTGGACGAAGAGCAGATCGGAAAGCTCGAGCATGAGCTGTCTGCCGAAGGCGTGGCGCTGGACGACCCGGTGAAGACCTATCTGAAAGAGATCGGCCGGGTGCCGCTGCTCTCGGCGGAAGAGGAAGCTGCCCTTGCCCGTGCTGCGCAGGCAGGGGACGAGGACGCCCGCCGCCGTCTCAGCGAAGCGAACCTCCGCCTCGTCGTCTCGGTGGCAAAGCGGTATGCCGGGCGGGGCCTGCCCTTCCTCGATTTGATCCAGGAAGGCAACCTCGGCCTGATGAAGGCGGCGGAGAAGTTCGAGCCGGACCGGGGCTTCAAGTTCTCGACCTACGCCACGTGGTGGATACGCCAGTCCATCACCCGGGCCATCGCCGACCAGGGCCGAACCATCCGCATCCCGGTGCATCTGGTGGAGAGCATCAACCGGGTGAAGAAGACGGCAGGAGAGCTGCTGCGCCGCACAGGCCGGGAGCCCACCGCCGAGGAGATCGCCGCCCAGCTGGACATGGAGCCCGCCCGGGTGCGGGAGCTGATACAGCTGGCGCAGGACCCCATCAGCCTCGAGACGCCGGTGGGGGAGGAAGAGGACGCCCACCTCGAGGATTTCATCCAGGACGATGAGGCGGGCGTCCCCGCCGACGAGGCCGGGCGGCAGCTGCTCCGCCGGGAGCTGATGAATGTGCTCAAGAGCCTGACGCCCCGGGAAGAGCGGGTCATCGCCCTCCGCTTCGGTTTGGAGGATGGCCGCGCCCGGACGCTGGAAGAGCTGGGCCGGGAGTTCAACGTCACCCGGGAGCGGGTGCGCCAGATAGAGGCCAAAGCCCTGCGCAAGCTCCGCCACCCCAGCCGGGCCAAGCGCCTGCGGGATTATCTGGATGAATAAACTGCATTGCAAGAGTAAATGGTGACAAAATGCACAAGGGTGTTTTTGTCTGGAACGTAAAAAACAAAAAAATCAACCCCAAAATCACGCGAAGCATACACGTTCCCGGGTGTCCGATAAAAGAGGGCGTCCGGGAATTTTTTTGCCTCAAAACGGAAAAATGGCTTGACAACAGGGGTTTTAGGGTGTATACTGCATTAGTATCACATAATGGCCTAGTGCGCCAAAAAGGGAGTTTGCGCAGCATGAGCGGAACGGGTCCCACCGAAAAGTTTGTGCAAAACGCCGGACTTCTGCGCGCGGTGCAGGCCGAATTATGTGTGTCTGCTCAAATTCGACCTGCATTTTGCAACATCCGTAGAGTATAAAAGTAAGGAGTGGTTGATTTTATGATGAAAGTCAAGCCCGTCAAGCTCGGCAAGACCGAGCGCATGAGCTTCTCCCACATCGACGAAGTCATCAGTATGCCGAACCTCATCGAGGTCCAGAAGAACTCTTATCAGTGGTTCCTGGACGAGGGCCTGAAAGAGGTCTTCCACGACATCGGCACCATTGAGGACTACACCGGCAATCTGGCACTGAGCTTCGTGGACTTCCGTCTCGATAAAGAGCCCAAGTACAGCATCAAAGAGTGCAAAGAGCGCGACGTGACCTATGCAGCACCCCTGCGCGTCACCGCCCGTCTGCTGAACAAGGAGACCGGCGAGGTGAAGGACCAGGAGATCTTCATGGGCGACTTCCCCCTGATGACCGACGCCGGCACCTTTGTCATCAACGGTGCAGAGCGCGCCATCGTCAGCCAGCTGGTCCGTTCTCCCGGCGTATTCTACGGCCATGATCACGATAAGGTGGGCAATGACCTGTACAGCGCCACCATGAACCCCAACCGCGGTGCCTGGCTGGAGTACGAGACCGACGCTTCCAACGTGTTCTATGTCCGTATCGATAAGAACCGCAAGCTGCCCGTCACCGTGCTCTGCCGCGCACTGGGCCTGTCTTCCAACGAGGACATCCTGAACTACTTCGGCGAGGATGAGCGCATCCTTGCTACTCTGGAAAAGGACACCACCAAGAACACCGAGGAAGGCCTGCTGGAAGTCTACCGCAAGCTGCGCCCCGGTGAGCCTCCCACGGTGGAGTCCGCTACCAGCCAGCTCAATATGCTCTTCTTCGACCCCCGCCGCTACGATCTGTCCCGGTTCGGTCGTTATAAGATGAACAAGAAGCTGTCTCTGGCACGCCGCATCACCGGCTACATCGCCGCTGAGAACGTCGTCGCTCCTCTGACCGGCGAACTGCTCATCGAGAAGGATGCCAAGATCACCCGTCAGCTGGCTGAGGCCGCTGACAACGCCGGCGTCAACATCGTCGTGCTGAACGTCGAGGGCAAGAAGGTCAAGGTCATCACCAATGGCTGTGTTGACGCTCAGGGCTTCTTCTCCTTCGATGTCAAGGAGTGCGGCATCAACGAGCGCTGCTCCTTTGAGGAGATCAAGAAGATCCTCGACACCACTTCGGATGTGGAAGAGCAGAAGGAGCTGCTGCGCCGCAACCACGACCAGCTCATCGGCCGCACCGTTACCGTGACCGACATCCTGTCTTCCATCAACTATCTGAACGGCCTGGGCCACGGCATCGGCACCACCGATGACATCGACCATCTGGGCAACCGCCGCATCCGCAGCGTTGGTGAGCTGCTGCAGAACCAGTTCCGCATCGGCTTCTCCCGCATGGAGCGCGTCATCCGTGAGCGCATGACCCTGCAGAGCCAGGACCAGAGCGTCATCACTCCGCAGGCTCTCATCAATATCCGTCCTGTGGTCGCCGCCATCAAGGAGTTCTTCGGTTCTTCTCCGCTGTCCCAGTTCATGGACCAGAACAATCCTCTGGCTGAGCTAACCCACAAGCGCCGTCTGTCTGCTCTGGGCCCCGGCGGTCTGAGCCGTGACCGCGCAGGCTTCGAAGTCCGCGACGTCCACTACAGCCACTATGGCCGTATGTGCCCCATCGAGACTCCTGAAGGCCCCAACATCGGTCTGATCTCCTATCTGGCATCCTACGCCAAGATCAATGAGTACGGCTTCGTTGAGGCTCCTTACCGCAAGGTCAAGAAGACCTACGACGAGAAGGGCCGCCTCATCGACCAGGTCGTCACCGACGAGGTCGAGTATATGACCGCTGACGTCGAGGACGAGTACGTCGTTGCTCAGGCCAACGAGCCTCTGGACGAGACCAAGCACTTCAAGCGCGCCCGCGTTTCTGCCCGCCGCCGCGACGACATCCTGGAGATCGACGCCGAGAAGGTCGATTATATGGACGTCTCGCCCCGAATGATGGTCTCTGTCGCTACCGCCTGCATCCCCTTCCTGGAGAACGATGACTGTAACCGTGCTCTGATGGGTTCCAACATGCAGCGTCAGGCAGTGCCTCTGATGGTCACCCAGCAGCCCATCGTTGCTACCGGTATGGAGTACAAGGCTGCTACCGACTCCGGCACCGCTGTTCTGGCAAAGAACGACGGTATCGTTGAGAAGGTGGACGCTGACCATGTCGAGGTGCGCAACGCTCAGGGCGCCGTGGACAACTATTCTCTGGTCAAGTTTGCCCGCTCCAACGCAGGCACCTGCATCAACCAGCGCCCCATCGTCGAGGTGGGCGAGAACGTCAAGGCCGGTCAGGTGCTGGCCGACGGCCCCGCAATGCGCAACGGCGAGATCTCTCTGGGCAAGAACGCCCTCATCGGCTTCATGACCTGGGAGGGCTACAACTACGAGGACGCCGTCCTGCTGAACGAGAAGATCGTCCGTGAGGACGTTTACACCTCTATCCACATTGAGGAATATGAGACCGAGTCCCGCGACACCAAGCTGGGACCCGAAGAGATCACCCGCGACATCCCCAACGTCTCTGAGGATGCTCTGAAGGACCTGGACGAGCGCGGCATCATCCGCATCGGCGCCGAGGTCAAGAGCGGTGATATTCTGGTCGGTAAAGTCACCCCGAAGGGCGAGACCGAGCTGACCGCTGAGGAGCGCCTGCTCCGTGCCATCTTCGGCGAGAAGGCCCGCGAGGTGCGTGACACCTCTCTGCGTGTGCCTCACGGCGAGTACGGCATCATCGTGGACGTCAAGGTCTTTACCCCGGAGAACAGCGACGAGCTGCAGCCCGGTGTGCGCGAGGTCGTCCGCTGCTACATCGCTCAGAAGCGTAAGATCAGCGTCGGCGATAAGATGGCAGGCCGTCACGGCAACAAGGGTGTCGTTTCCCGCATCCTGCCGCAGGAGGATATGCCCTACCTGCCCGACGGCACCCCGCTGGACATCGTGCTGAACCCCCTGGGCGTTCCTTCCCGTATGAACATCGGTCAGGTGCTGGAAGTCAACCTGGGCTACGCTGCCAAGGCCTGCGGCATCAAGGTCATGACCCCCGTCTTCGACTCCGCCCGCGAGGCTGACATCGGCGATACCTTTGATACCGCCCGCGAGATGTGGCACGGCGAGAATGCTCCTGCATATCCCACCAAGCTCCCCAAGCTGATGGGCGAGAAGGGCCACATCATCGACTTCTCCAAGATCGAGCTGGACCGCGACGGCAAGACCACCGTTTACGATGGCCGTACCGGTGAGAAGTTCGATAACCGCGTTACCGTCGGTTATATGTACTACCTCAAGCTGCATCACCTCGTTGATGATAAGATCCATGCCCGTTCCACCGGCCCCTACTCTCTGGTCACCCAGCAGCCTCTGGGCGGCAAGGCCCAGTTCGGCGGCCAGCGCTTCGGCGAGATGGAGGTCTGGGCTCTGGAAGCTTACGGTGCTGCTTACACCCTGCAGGAGATCCTGACCGTCAAGTCCGATGACGTCGAGGGCCGTGTCAAGACCTACGAGGCCATCGTCAAGGGCGAGCCCATCCCGCAGCCGGGCATCCCCGAGTCCTTCCGCGTCATGCTCAAGGAACTGCAGTCTCTGGGTCTGGACGTCGTGGTCCAGGACAAGGAAGGCAACGAGATCGATATGCGCCAGAACTTCGACGACGAAGAGACCGGCTTCGATATGCGTGATGTTGCCGGCACCGAGACTGTCGCCAACGAGAACGAGCTGCTGAACGATTACACCATCAAGGACGCCGATGCTGGTTTCGATGATCCCTCCGTGCTGGAGGATGACAACTCTGCCGCTGCAGAGTCCGCTTCTGACGAAGTGAACATCGACGAATAATAAGGCCCCTTTGAGAAAGCTGTGTTTCCCTGCGCGGTGCGCGTGCTGCCGCCGCAGGGCAGGGGAGGGCAGCGGGTCTTCCAACGTCAACTGTTATCATCGAGACTATAAAGATTAAGAAAGGGTTCGTTTCATGGAAAACAACGTCTTCGATTCGATCAAAATCGGCCTTGCCTCTCCTGACCAGATCCGCAACTGGAGCTATGGCGAGGTGAAGAAGCCTGAGACCATCAACTACCGCACCCTGAAGCCGGAGCGCGACGGTCTGTACTGCGAGCGCATTTTTGGACCTACCAAGGACTGGGAGTGCCACTGCGGCAAGTATAAGCGCATCCGTTATAAGGGCAAGATCTGCGACCGCTGCGGCGTCGAGGTGACCAAGGCCAAGGTCCGCCGTGAGCGTATGGGCCACATCGAGCTGGCCGCTCCTGTGAGCCACATCTGGTACTTCAAGGGCATCCCCAGCCGCATCGGCCTGATGCTGGACATCAGCCCCCGCCTGCTGGAGAAGGTCCTCTACTTTGCAAGCTATATCGTCACCGACCCCGGGCTGACCCCGCTGGAAAAGAAGCAGCTGCTGACCGAGAAAGAGTACCGCGAGATGCGCGAGCGCTACGGCGACGAGTTCGAGGCTGCTATGGGTGCTGAGGCCGTTCAGGACCTGCTGAAGGAGATCGACCTCGACCAGCTCAGCGCTGAGCTGACTGCCGAGGTGGAGAAGTCCTCCGGCCAGAAGAAGGTGCGTATCCTGAAGCGTCTGGAAGTCGTCGAGGCTTTCCGCGTTTCCGGCAACCGCCCCGAGTGGATGGTCATGGACGTGCTGCCCGTGCTGCCGCCTGACCTGCGCCCCATGGTCCAGCTGGACGGCGGCCGCTTCGCCACCTCCGACCTGAATGACCTGTACCGCCGCGTCATCAACCGCAACAACCGTCTGCGCCGCCTGCTGGAGCTGGGCGCTCCTGACATCATCGTGCGCAACGAGAAGCGTATGCTGCAGGAAGCAGTTGACAGCCTCATCGACAATGGCCGCCGTGGCCGTCCCGTCACCGGCCCCAACAACCGCGCACTGAAGAGCCTTTCCGATCTGCTGAAGGGCAAGCAGGGCCGCTTCCGTCAGAACCTGCTGGGCAAGCGTGTTGACTACTCCGGCCGTTCCGTTATCGTCGTCGGCCCTGAGCTGAAGATGGATCAGTGCGGTCTGCCCAAGGAGATGGCTCTGGAGCTGTTCAAGCCCTTCGTCATGAAGGACCTGGTCGAGAAGGGTGTTGCCAACAACATCAAGTCTGCCCGCAAGATGGTCGAGCGCGCAAAGCCCGAGGTCTGGGACAGCCTTGAGACTGTCATCAAGGGCCACCCCGTCCTGCTGAACCGCGCACCTACCCTGCACCGTCTGGGCATCCAGGCATTCAACCCCGTGCTGGTCGAGGGCCGTGCCATCAAGCTGCACCCCCTGGCCTGTACCGCATTCAACGCCGACTTCGACGGCGACCAGATGGCAGTCCATCTGCCCCTGGGCGAGGATGCCTGCCGCGAGGCCAAGATGCTGATGCTGGCTTCCGGCAACCTGCTGAAGCCCTCTGACGGCGCACCTGTCACCGTTCCTACGCAGGATATGATCCTGGGCAGCTACTACCTGACCACCGTTCGTGAGAACGAAGAGGGCGCAGGCAAGGTGTTCCGCGATGAGAACGAGGCTCTGATGGCTTACGCTGAGCACATCGTCACCCTGCACGCGCCCATCAAGGTGCGCCGCACCATGGTCATCGACGGCGTGGAGCGCACCGGTCTGGTGGACGCCACCGTCGGCCGCATCATCTTCAACAACCCTGTGCCTCAGAATCTGGGCTATATCGACCGCACCGACCCTGAGCACTGGCTGGAGTACGAGGTCAGCTTCCGCGTGACCAAGAAGACCCTGCCCGACATCATCTCCCGCTGCATGACCCGCAACGGCAGCCGCAAGTGTGCAAAGATGCTGGACGCCATCAAGGCACAGGGCTACAAGTACTCTACGCTGTCCGCTATCTCCGTCGCTGTCTGTGACGCTGTCATCCCGCCCCAGAAGGACGAGCTGATCGCCGACGCCGACAAGCAGGTCTCTCAGGTCAGCAAGCTGTTCAACCGCGGCCTGATCTCCGAGAACGAGCGCTACTCCCAGACCATCAACATCTGGCAGGCTACTACCGACAAGGTCTCCAAGGCTCTGGCGGCAAACCTGCCCGAGGACAACGAGATCTTCATGATGGCAGACTCCGGTGCTCGTGGTTCTATGAACCAGATCAAGCAGCTGGCCGGCATGCGCGGCCTGCTGGCAAACACTGCCGGTAAGACCATCGAGATGCCCATTCGTGCGAACTACCGCGAAGGTCTGAATATCCTGGAATACTTCGTTTCTGCTCGTGGCGCTCGTAAGGGTCTGGCCGATACCGCTCTGCGTACCGCTGACTCCGGCTACCTGACCCGTCGAATGGTCGATGTCTCTCAGGAAGTCATCGTCCGCGAGATCGACTGCGGCACCACCGACGGCCTGTGGGTCTCCGAGATCCACGAGGGCAAGGAGAAGATCGAGAGCTTCCGTGAGCGTATCATCGGCCGTTATGCCGTGGGCGATGTCCTCGACCCCGTCACCGGCAAGGTCATCGTTCCCGAAGGCAAGATGATCGACCTCTACGATGCAAACGACATCGAGGCCGCAGGCATCACCAAGCTGAAGATCCGCAGCCTGCTGACCTGCCGCGCCAAGATCGGCGTCTGCGCACACTGCTACGGCAGCGATATGGCAAACGGTGAGCCCGTCCAGCTGGGCGAGTCCATCGGCGTCATCGCTGCAGAGTCCATCGGCGAGCCCGGTACTCAGCTGACCATGCGTACCTTCCATACCGGCGGTATCGCATCTGCTGAAGATATTACTCAGGGTCTTCCCCGTGTCGAGGAGCTGTTCGAGAGCCGCCGTCCCAAGAGCATGGCCATCATGAGCGAGATCTCCGGTGTCGTCTCTCACGACGATACCAAGAAGAACGTCGTCGTCAAGGTCACCGGCAAGGACGAGAACGGCGCTGAGGTCGTCAAGAGCTACTCCATCCCGTTCACCCAGCACGCACGTGTGATGCCGGGCGACCGCGTGGAGAAGGGCGACATCATCACCCGTGAAGGCGTCCTGTATCCTCAGGACATCCTGGCCATCAAGGGTCTGAGCGATGTTCAGAACTACCTCATCAGCGAGGTCCAGAAGGTCTACCGTCTGCAGGGCGTTGAGATCAACGATAAGCATATCGAGGTCATCGTCCGTCAGATGTGCCGCAAGGTCCGCGTGACCGACTCCGGTTCTTCCGACCTCATCGGCGGTGCTCTGGCAAACCGTCTGGAAGTCGAGAACATCAACGCTGAGCTGCAGAAGCGCATCGACGCCGGTGAGCAGGGCATCAAGCTGGTCGAGTATCAGCAGGTGCTGCTGGGCATCACCAAGGCTGCTCTGGCAAACGAGTCCTTCCTGTCTGCCGCCTCCTTCCAGGAGACCACCCGCGTGCTGACCGAGGCCGCCATCAAGGGCAAGGTCGATCCGCTGGCCGGTCTGAAGGAGAACGTCATCATCGGTAAGCTCATCCCCGCAGGTACCGGTCTCCCGGAGGTGCGTGAGGACCTGAAGCGCCGTGAGGAAGAGCGCGACGCCGAGGTTGCCGCTGAGCTGGCAGCTGCCGCACGGCAGTAAGCTTCCCGTCACAGTTCTCTTAAAGTAAATATGAGAGCCGCTTTTGTGGAGAGTATCCGCGAAGGCGGCTCTTTTTGTTTAGAATGCTGTTCCGTTAAAACCTCTCAGTCAAAGCCTGCCGGCTTTGCCAGCTCCCCTGGTAGGGGAGCCATTGGCAGGCCGGGCAGCTCTGAGCTGGATGCTGAAAGTTTCAAATAACGCAAAAGATAGTGCCCCGCTACAGAGGGCAGCAGCTTCTGGACAAGTGTACCTTGTTAAGCTGTTGTGAATCTAGACAGCGGAGCACTACCGTTTCCGAGACATCGTGCTTTGCTCGTTCAGTGGGAACTTGACCGACATGCCAAAGGCTCTCCCTCTGGGAGAGCTGTCACCGAAGGTGACTGAGAGGGTAAAAACCTTTCGGCGAATAAAACAAAAAAATATTGGAAAAACTGTTGACATTCCTGATGAAAACGGGTATTATATAACTGTTGCGCGTCCCACACAGGGATAGTGCGGCAAAAAAGTCGGAAAACATCCGATGTTCATCATTAAGAAAGGAGAAAACCAATGCCTACTTTTAACCAGCTTGTACGCAAAGGCCGTCAGGTCCTGGCTACGAAGAGCACTGCTCCCGCACTGCTGAAGACTTACAACTCTCAGAAGAAACAGTATTCTGATCTGAACAGCCCCCAGAAGCGCGGTGTCTGCACTGCAGTCCGTACCATGACCCCCAAGAAGCCTAACTCTGCTCTGCGTAAGGTCGCCCGTGTCCGCCTCACGAATGGTATCGAGGTCACCTCTTACATTCCCGGTATCGGCCATAACCTGCAGGAGCACTCCGTCGTGCTGATCCGTGGTGGTCGTGTTAAGGACCTCCCCGGTGTGCGTTACCACATCATCCGTGGTACTCTGGATACCCAGGGTGTTGCAGGCCGTAATCAGGCCCGCTCCAAGTACGGCGCAAAGCGTCCTAAGGCCGGTGCTGCAAAGAAGTAATTGAGGAACGAACCGCCATAAACGGCTTTCCATTATATAAATAACAAGTCCGCAGAAACGTGCGGAGGGCAACAGTTTATGTAAGGTCAGCTCTTTGTGACACAACGGGAGTTTTATTACTTTCGAGTACCGATGATATCATTCTGTGAAGGAGGGAAGAAAGATGCCTAGAAGAGGTAACATTGCTAAGCGCGATGTCTTAGCTGATCCTATTTACAATTCCAAGATGGTCACCCGTCTGGTCAACAGCGTCATGCTGGACGGCAAGAAGGGCGTCGCTCAGAAGATCGTTTACGAGGCTTTCTCCATGATTCAGGAGAAGACTGGCAACGATCCTCTCGAGACTTTCGAGAAGGCGATGGAGAACATCATGCCCAGCCTCGAGTGCAAGACCCGCCGTGTTGGCGGCGCTAACTACCAGGTCCCCCTGGAGGTCAGCCCCGCTCGCCGCGAGACTCTGGGCCTGCGCTGGCTGACTGCTTACAGCCGCAGCCGTGGTGAGAAGACCATGGCCCAGCGCCTGGCTGCTGAGATCATGGATGCTGCCAACAACACCGGCAACGCCGTGAAGAAGCGCGAGGATACCCACAAGATGGCCGAGGCCAACAAGGCTTTCGCTCATTTCCGTTATTGATCTGTTCTGTAGGAGGTTAATTTCATGGCTACTCCCAGAGAAGTTTCTCTTCAGATGACGAGAAATATCGGCATTATGGCCCACATCGATGCTGGTAAGACCACCACTACCGAGCGTATTCTGTACTACACCGGCATCAACCACAAGATCGGCGAGGTTCACGACGGCGGCGCTACCATGGACTGGATGGTTCAGGAGCAGGAGCGTGGTATCACCATCACCTCCGCAGCTACCACTTGCTACTGGAGCCACTCTGAGACTCAGAAGGACCCTGTTGCATTCAAGAAGAATCGTCACCGCATCAACATCATCGACACCCCGGGCCACGTTGACTTCACTGTTGAGGTCCAGCGTTCTCTGCGCGTCCTGGACGGTTCTGTGACCGTTCTGGCTGCTAAGGGCGGTGTCGAGCCTCAGTCTGAGACCGTCTGGCGTCAGGCTGATGAGTACAAAGTCCCCCGTATGGTGTACGTCAACAAGATGGATACCATGGGTGCTGACTTCTTCCGCTGCATCAAGATGCTGCACGATCGTCTGCACGCCAACGGCGTGGCCATCCAGCTGCCCATCGGTCAGGAGGATACCTTCCGTGGTATCGTTGACCTGGTCGATATGAACGCTGAGGTCTACTACGACGATATGGGCAACGATATGCGCACCGAGCCTATCCCCGAGGATATGCGTGAGCAGGCTGAGGAGTATCGCAACATCCTCGTTGAGGCTGTTGCCGAGAACGACGAAGAGCTCATGGAGAAGTACCTCGAGGGTGAGGAGATCACCCGTGAGGAACTGAAGGCTGCTATCCGCAAAGAGACCATTGCGAACACTCTGGTCCCCGTTGTCTGTGGTTCTTCCTACAAGAACCGCGGCGTGCAGAAGCTGCTGGACGCTATCGTTGACTATATGCCCGCACCTACCGATGTCGAGGACATCAAGGGTGTGAATCCTGAGACCGAAGAGCAGGAGACCCGTCCGTCTTCCGACGACGCTCCCTTCGCAGCTCTGGCCTTCAAGATCGCTACCGACCCCTTCGTTGGTAAGCTGGCATACTTCCGTGTCTACTCCGGTAAGGTCGAGGCAGGTACTACTGTCTACAACTCCGTGAAGGACAGCAAGGAGCGTATGGGCCGCATCCTGCAGATGCACTCCAACCACCGCAAGGATATCGACTGCTGCTACGCAGGTGATATTGCTGCTGTCGTTGGTCTGAAGAACACCACCACCGGTGATACTCTGTGTGATGAGAATCATCCCATCATTCTGGAGTCCATGAAGTTCCCCGAGCCCGTTATCCGCGTCGCCATCGAGCCTAAGACCAAGGCCGGCAACGAGAAGATGGGCATCGCGCTGGCAAAGCTGGCCGAAGAGGATCCTACCTTCAAGACCTACACCGACGAAGAGACTGGTCAGACCATCATCGCCGGCATGGGCGAGCTCCATCTGGAGATCATCGTCGACCGTCTGCTCCGTGAGTTCAAGGTCGAGGCGAACGTCGGCGCGCCTCAGGTCGCTTACCGTGAGACCATCCGCAAGGAGGCCAATCAGGAGACCAAGTACGCTCGTCAGTCTGGTGGTAAGGGCCAGTACGGTCACGTCAAGATCAAGATCGAGCCCAACGAGCCCGGTAAGGGTTATGAGTTCGTCAACGCCATCGTTGGCGGCGCTATCCCGAAGGAATACATCCCGGCTATCGACAACGGTATCCAGGGTGCTATGAAGTCCGGCGTTCTGGCAGGCTATCCTGTCGTTGACGTCAAGGTCACCCTGTGGGATGGTTCTTATCATGAGGTCGACTCCTCTGAGATGGCCTTCTCCATTGCAGGTTCTATGGCCTTCAAGGATGCTATGCGCAAGGCTGATCCTATCATCACCGAGCCTATCATGAAGGTCGCTGTCATCGTTCCCGATGAGTATCTGGGCGATGTCATCGGCGATCTGAATGCTCGCCGTGGTCAGATCCAGGGCATGGAAGCAATGGCTGGCACCCAGCGTGTCAACGCATTCGTTCCTCTGGCTCAGATGTTCGGCTATGCCACCGACCTGCGTTCCAAGACCCAGGGCCGTGGCCAGTATGTCATGGAGCCGTCTCACTACGAGCCGGTGCCTAAGAACATCGCTGATCAGATCATCGCAGGCCGCACCAAGGGCTGATCGTTGAAAAACGGATAAAGATTTTGCCGGGGTAGTGTAGCTCCGGCAAAATTTCCTGTAAAACACTTGATTTTACAGGTGGAATCTAGTAGAATAGTTTTGCAATGCAATTCTGTATTAGCAGGACTGTTGTAACCAATATCAAAACCTAATTTAAGGGAGGATATTCCAATGGCTGAAAAGGCAAAGTTCGACCGTTCTAAGCCGCATGTTAACATCGGCACCATCGGTCACGTTGACCACGGCAAGACCACTCTGACCGCTGCTATCACCAAGTACCTGGCTCTGAAGGGTGACGCAGACTTCATGGACTACGCCAACATCGATAAGGCTCCTGAGGAGCGTGCTCGTGGTATCACGATCAACTCCGCTCACGTTGAGTATCAGACCGACGCTCGTCACTATGCTCACGTTGACTGCCCGGGCCATGCTGACTACGTCAAGAACATGATCACTGGTGCTGCTCAGATGGACGGCGCTATCCTGGTCGTTGCTGCTACCGACGGTCCCATGCCCCAGACCCGTGAGCACATCCTGCTGGCTCGTCAGGTCGGCGTGCCCTATATCGTTGTCTTCATGAACAAGTGCGATATGGTCGACGACGAAGAGCTGCTGGATCTGGTCGAGATGGAGATCCGTGAGCTGCTGTCCGAGTACGACTTCCCGGGCGACGACACCCCGATCATTCGTGGTTCCGCTCTGAAGGCTCTGGAGTCTGACTCTAAGGATCCCGATGCTCCCGAGTATGCTTGCATCAAGGAGCTGATGGACGCTGTCGATACCTATATCCCCAACCCCGATCGTGAGGAGGACAAGCCCTTCCTGATGCCCATCGAGGATGTCATGACCATCTCTGGCCGTGGTACTGTTGCTACCGGTCGTGTTGAGCGTGGTATGGCCAAGGTTGGCGATGCAATGGAGATCGTCGGCATCAAGCCCGATCGTCTGAGCACCACCATCACCGGTCTGGAAATGTTCCGTAAGTCTCTGGACTTCGCTGAGGCTGGCGATAACATCGGCGCTCTGCTGCGTGGTGTTGACCGTACCCAGATCGAGCGTGGCCAGGTTCTGGCTAAGCCCGGTTCTGTCCATCCCCACAAGGTCTTCGAGTCTCAGGTCTACGTTCTGACCAAGGACGAAGGCGGCCGTCACACCCCGTTCTTCTCCAACTATCGTCCTCAGTTCTACTTCCGTACCACCGACGTGACCGGCATCATCACCCTGCCGGAAGGCACCGAGATGTGCATGCCTGGCGATAACGTCATGATGCACGTTGAGCTGCTGACCCCCGTCGCTATGGAAGAGGGCCTGCGTTTCGCTATCCGTGAGGGTGGCCGTACCGTTGGTTCCGGCGTCGTCGGCAAGATCATTGAGTGATCATGTCCTTGAACGTCAGTTCTAAGGCGAACTAAGCACTTATAAAGACCTTCCCATTCCGGAGAGTGGGAAGGTCTTTTTTGTTTGCATCCTCTGCCTTTCCAGACAGAGGATTTTTGCGGCGCATAGCACAACTTTATGGTTTACAAAGATTGGTTGTCGTGGTATACTGGCGATGAAAGAACAAGCAGCACTGGAACTTGGTTTGGGCCGACGTGAGCTGTCGGACACACTGCCGAAGGAGCTGCTGGACAGGCAGAGGAGGTCAGCGACGATGGCGTTTGATTATAAGAAGGAATATAAGGCACTCTACCAACCACCTCGTGAGCCGCAGTTTGTCACCGTGCCAGCCATGACCTTTGCCGCAGTGCGAGGACAGGGCGACCCCAACGACCCTACAGGCGAGTACAAAGCAGCCATCGAGCTGCTGTATGGCCTGCTCTACACCATCAAGATGAGCAAGAAGGGCAGTCACCGGGTGGACGGTTACTTTGACTTCGTAGTGCCTCCGCTGGAAGGGCTGTGGGAACAGACGGGGACCGGGAAGGAAAGCTTCCACTGGACATCCATGCTCCGCCTGCCGGAGTTCGTGACCCGGGAAGAGTTCGACTGGGCGGTCCGGGAAGCGACAGCCAAAAAGAAAAAGGATTTCTCCAAGGTCGAGTTCTTCACCTACGATGAGGGCCTCTGTGTCCAGTGTATGCACCTCGGCTCTTACGACGACGAGCCGGAGACGCTGGCCCGGATGAACGCCTTTGCGGCAGAGCAGGGCTATGCGGTGGACTTCTCTGAGACGCGCTTTCACCACGAGCTCTATCTCTCCGACCCCAACCGCACCGCACCGGAAAAGCGGAAGACCATCCTGCGACACCCGCTCAAATCAAGCTTGTAATCCAGCCCCAGGCCGCTATAATAGAAGAAAGAAAAAAGCCGCTGTCTGGCGGCGGAAAACGAGGAATGGATATGAAGCTTCCCGAGAAGAAACAGCGCTGGGTCTATCATGCAGAGGCTCTGCCGCAGGCGGCAGGCGAGGGCGTCACCCGCCGGGTGCTGGCTTACACCGACGGCCTGATGTGTGTGGAGAACACCTTCGAAAAGGGGGCCGTGGGCGCACTGCATCACCACCCCCACACCCAGATCACCTATGTGGTGTCGGGTGCGTTCGATTTCACGGTGGATGGCGTGACCCGCACGGTGCGGGCAGGGGACACCATCCTGAAGGAGGACGGCGTGGAGCACGGCTGCGTCTGCACCGAGGCCGGCATCCTGCTGGACATCTTCACCCCCATGCGGGAGGATTTTGTCTAAAATAAAATGAGCCGCAGCCCATCCCACCGGGGAAAGGCTGCGGCTCGTTTTTATGCACTGAAACTCAGGCGGCAGTGGAAGAAGCGGCCTCGGAGGAAGCAGCCTCAGAAGATGCAGCCTCGCTGGAGACCTCGGATGCGGCCTCAGAAGAGGAAGCCTCGCTTGCAGCCTCGGAGGAAGCGCTGTTCTCCTCAGCGACAGCGGAGGAAGCGGAGGTCTCGGACTGAGCAGAAGCAGCCTCAGAGGTAGAAGCAGCAGTAGAAGAAGAGCTGCCGCAGGCAGTCATGCTGACAGCCAGGACCAGAGCAGCAACGGTAACACAAACATTCTTGAGTTTCATATCGAAAATCTCCTTGCTTTTGAAAAAATAGTTTCGCGGAAGGCTGTACAGGTGAAACCTTTCCGCAAAAAGATATTCTAGTCCGTTTTCGAAAAAAATCAAGCCCTTTTTTGACAAAGATTCTATTTACCGAAGAGATTCTACACTTTTGTTATAACTTATCGCCAAAAGTCAAAGATTTTTGACGTGCAAAAAATGAAACACTCCGGGCTTTTCCGGAAGAGAAAAGCGTGGTATAATATCGCTAACGCGATATTATAGTTTTTATGCGCAGTGCCTCGCCGCTTGCTCCTGCGGAGCTGCGTGGCAACCGGCTTTGGATGAGCCATTATACCATTTCACTGCGTTCATGGTATAATGGAACCTATAAAAGAGAACGATGGCAGGTCTGGTTACAAAGCTGCAGAAATGAATCCCGCAAATCATGCGGACGATATTGAGGTGGAACGATATGGACATCAAAAAAGTTGCAGTTCTGGGAGCCGGTGCGGTCGGCTCCTACGTGATCTGGGGGCTTTCGGCCCGCAGGGACATTGAGCTTGGCGTGGTGGCCGATGGCCCGCGCGGCGAGCGCCTGAAGAAGGATGGCTGTGCCATCAACGGCAAAATCTACCGCCCGGCGGTCTGGACGCCGCAGGAGGCGCATGACGCTGACCTTCTCATCGTCTGCCTGAAATACGGCGCATTGCCCGGCGCACTGGACAGCATCAGAGCCGTCACCGGCCCCCATACCACCATCATGAGCCTGATGAACGGCGTGGACAGCGAGGACATCATTGCCTCTGCCGTGGGTGGGGAGCATCTGCTTTACTCCCTCATCAAAGTGGCGTCTCACAAGGAGGCGGACGGCTTCCATTTTGACCCGGCGACCACCGTTGGCATCATCTTCGGTGAGAAGGAGCCGCCCTGCGGCAGCCCCCGCGTCAAGGCCGTGGAGGCCCTGTTCGGCGGCACAGAGCTGCACTTCCGGGCCACCGACTGCATCCAGGAAGAGATGTGGAGCAAGTTTCGCCTCAACGTCTGTAACAACCTGCCCCAGGCCATCCTCGGCGCAGGCGTAGGCTGCTACCGTGACAGCGTCCATATGAAGGCCATCAGCGACGGCCTCCGCCGTGAGCTGGAAGCCATTGCCGCAGCCAAAGGCATTGATATGCAGAAGGTGGATGCCGTGTCCGGCAAGGGCTGCGCCGTCAAGCCCTCGGCCCGCTACTCGACGCTGCAAGACCTCGACGCCGGACGCCATACCGAAATCGACATGTTCTCGGGTACGCTCATCCGGATGGGCAAAAAGCTGGGCATCCTGACGCCCTACAATGAGTTTGCTTATCACATGATAAAAGCGCTGGAAGAAAAGAACGACGGTAAGTTTGATTATACCGGCCCGAATCAGGAAATGACATGGGCAAAGTGACAGGAGAAATGCAGATGAATATTACGGTCTATCTGGGGGCCAACGAGGGCAGCGACCCGGCCCTGAAACAGGCGGTGGAGGAACTGGGCCGCTGGATCGGCGAGAGCGGGAACGCGCTGGTCTACGGCGGCTCCCGCAGCGGCCTGATGGGGCGTCTGGCCCACAGCGTTCTGACGGCGGGCGGTGAAGTGACCGGCGTCGAGCCCCAGTTCTTTATCGACTCCGAGGTGCAGTATGACGGCCTGACCAGGCTCATCGTCACGCAGGACATGACCGAGCGCAAGACCAGGATGATAGAGCTGGGCGACGCCTTTATCGCGTTCCCCGGCGGCACCGGTACGCTGGAAGAGATCGCCGAGGTGATGTCCAAGGTCTCGCTGGGCCATCTGGACGCGCCCTGCATCCTCTACGACCTCGACGGCTACTACGCCGGCCTGAAAGCTCTGCTGGCCCACATGGTCGAGATGGGGCTGTCCAGCCCCGAGCGGCAGAGCGGCATTTATTTTGTAAAGAATCTGGACGAGATAAAGAGCATCCTGAAACGGGCATAAGAAAAGCGCTGGAAGCGGTGTAAAGGCTTCCAGCGCTTTTTATTATCTGCTTACATGGAGATGACGCCCAGCGCGTTTGCCACCGAGCTGATGAGGATGATGGCCGCGAAGATGGGGCAGAGGTACTTTATCATAAAGTTGAAGATGCGCTTGCGGCGGAAGGGCTTGCCTTCCAGCGTGACCTCTTCCTCGATTTTCTCTACACCGATGACCCGGGACACCAGCAGGCAGGTGGTGATGGCTGCAATGGGCATCATGACCGAGTTGGTGAGGAAATCGAAGAAGTCAAGGAACTGCATCCCAAAGACCGTGAACTGGGCCAGCGGGCCGTAGCCCAGAGCCGACAGACTGCCCAGCACCAGCATGATGATGCCGATGAGGACGGTGGCCTGCTTACGCTCCCAGCCCAGCTCGTCCTCGAAGGTGGAGACAGCGCTTTCCGTCAGGGCGATGGAGCTGGTGACGGCGGCAAACAGCACCAGCGTGAAGAAGAGGATGCCCACCACGGTGCCGAGGCCCATGCTCTCAAAGACCTTCGGGATGGTGATGAACATGAGGGCCGGGCCGGCCTGCAGGGTGTCCGGGTCGCCGCCCGAGAAGGAGAAGACCGCCGGAATGATCATCAGGCCCGCCATGATGGCAATGGCCGTGTCGAAGATCTCCACATTCTCGGTGGACTCCTCGATGGAGACATCCTTCTTCATGTAGGAGCCGAAGGTGACGAGGATGCCCATTGCGATGGAGAGGGAGTAGAACATCTGCCCCATGGCGGTCACGACGGTCATCCAGGAGAAGTTGGAGAGATTTGGCACGAGGAAATACTTCACGCCTTCCAGCGCACCCGGGCGGGTGACGGAGTAGCCCGCGATGATGACGGACAGCACCACGAGGATGGGCATCATTACCTTGGAGACCCGCTCCACGCCGTTGCGCACGCCTGCAAAGATGATGGCGAGGGTGAAGATGGTAAAGATGACAAAGCATATCTCCGCCGAAGCGCCGCTGGAAATGAAGGCCGAGAAGTAGCCGTCTGTGGCCAGCTCACTGCCGTGGCCGCTGACGTAGTCGGCCAGATACCGGATGACCCAGCCGCCGATGACCGAGTAATAAGGCACGATGAGGATGGGGATGATGGCGTTTATCCAGCCGCCGAAGGAGCGCCCGCCCTTGCGGACGGCGGCGAATGCGCCCACCGGGCTTTTCTTGGTCATCCGGCCCAGCGCCGTCTCGGCCACGATCATGGTGTAGCCGAAGGTGAAGGCGAGGATGATGTAGATGAGCAGGAAAATGCCGCCGCCGTACTTTGCTGCGAGATAGGGGAAACGCCAGATATTGCCGAGGCCTACCGAAGCGCCTGCCGCCGAGAGGACAAAGCCGATCTTGCCCGAAAAGGCGCTCCGCTTGTGCTGATTTTGGTTCATTAGATTCTCCTCTTTTCACAAATTTGAATAAGTCCAGTGTAACACTGCCACAGGTGGGATTCAACAGATTTTCCGATAAAAACCGCGAAATGCATCGAAAGAATCGAACGGCAGCATTAAAAAATAAGCACAGAGGCCCAGAGACCTCTGCGCATGAAGATACAGATTCAGTCCACTACCGGCACATCCAGCCCGAATTCCAGCGGGCGGAAACGGGGGCAGACGTTCTCCGTGATGCAGATGACCGACGCGGCCAGGCGGCTGCCGATCTCGCAGGACTGGGCCAGATTCTTGCCGTAGGTCAGGCCGATGACCGTGCCGGCAAAGAAGGCGTCGCCTGCGCCGGTGGTGTCGATGACGTCCACCTTCTTGGCGGGTACGACGCCGCACTCGCCGGTGTGCTTGGCGTACACGGCACCCTGACCGCCCATGGTCACCACCATGCTGGTCATGTTGGCGCTGTGGACGTTCCGGGCCAGTACCTGAGCCATCTGGCTGGGGGCGAGATGCTCGTAGTCGTCCGAGAAGAGCAGACCGGCCTCCTGCTGGTTGCAGACGAAGCAGTCGATCTGCTGCAGATAGTCACGGCGCTCCATGGCGATGCTCATGTTGGAGACTGCGGCAAAGACCTTCTTGTTGTATTTCCTGGCATAGCGGAGCACCTGCTTGACCGTGTCTTTCTCGAGGTCCAGCTCGATGGCGATGGCGTCGCAGTCCTTGAAGATCTCGTCGCCCTTCTCCTCCAGCAGGGTGGTCAGCGGGGTGGTGTCAGGGCGCTTGGAGATGGCGGCGTGGACGTCGCCGTCGTTGTCAAAGATGGCCAGCCATGTCCCCATGCCATCGGGGACCTTCTGGATGTACCTGGTGTTGACCTTGTGGTTGTCCAGTTTATTGATGACGTCCTGGCCCATGCCGGTGTCGTCCACCAGACCCACGAAGGTGGGGCGCAGCTCCACATTGGCGATGTCCTCCGCCACGTTCCGGCTCACACCGCCATGCACCTGTTCAATGCGGCCGGCGTTCCGTCCGCCGGGGATGTAGGTGGAGAGGGGATAGCCCTTGATGTCCACGAAAACTGCGCCGATGACTACGATTCCCATATTTGAAATTCCTTTCCTGAATAAGAACTCTCTTTGACTTCTATCCTATTTACGCTTCTTCTGCCTTTTGCGCCCGAATATCGTCGCCCATAAAGAGGAAGGGAACAAAAGAGGAGAGGCGGCTGGAGATTTTTTCGGTGTAGAGCTTTTCCAGCAGAGCGCCGTCGGTGATGTTGGTGGTGACGATGGTGGGCAGTTTCGCGCCCAGACGGTTGTTCAGCAGGCTGTAAAGGGTGCTGATGAGGAAGCTGGAGTTGAACTCGGAACCCAGGTCGTCGAGGATGAGCAGGTCGGCCCCGGCGGCGGTGCGCAGGAGCATCTCTTCCTCCCCGGCGGGGTCGGAGCCGAAGTGCAGGGCCTCGAGCTTCGAGAAGAAGTCGGGGCTGGACACATAGATGACGTCGAAGCCTTTTTCCAGCACCTCTCCGGCAATGGCCAGAGCGGCATGGGTCTTGCCCAGACCGGCGTTGCCGAGGAGCATCAGGCTCTCGCTGGTGGTATCGAATTCGTCGGCGTAGCCGCGCAGATCGTCCAGGAGGGTGGACATATAACTCCGCACCGGCTCGCCGAGGGAGGCGTCCATCCGGGCGGGGTAGTAGCGCAGCTCCATGGTATCGAAGCTGGAAATGGAGAGGCTGGACAGAGCCTCGATCTCCGACCGGCGGAGCTGCTGCATCACCTTGTGGACGCAGCTGCAGGTGCGTCCGTCCACAATGCCGGTGTCTTCGCAGAGCCTGCAGGTGAAGTGCGGCTCCAGTGCGTCGGCGGGACGGCCGCTGGAGGCCAGCAGGTCGGCCAGCTTTTTGCGGGCATCGGTGAGGGCCGCAGCGGCATCGGTGCGGTCCTTGCCCGCCGCACCGGCCAGTGCGCAGCGGATGCCCCGCACCCGCACCTCTTCTTCGGCGTGGCGCAGCCCGGGGACAGCAGCCTCGGCCTCAGCGCGGGCGTCCTCAGCCTTGGCCCGTGCGGTCTGACGACGGCGGGCGACGGTGCGAAGGGCTTCCTGATACAGTTCGTTTTTGGTACGCATAGTGTCTCCTTATGCCGGGGGTCACTCGGACTTTTTCTTGAGGGTGCGGCGGCGGGCAGCGTTCTTGAGGAAGTCGTTGCCGCTGGGGGTCTCGCGGTCTACCCGGATGTTCCGGCTGGCGCCGGCAGCGGCCACCGGAGTGCGCACATCGTGGATATTGCGCAGACCCTTGGCGTTCCAGGTCTTGAGGATGCTGTTCCAGTACCACAGGTCGCGCTTCGGCCCGGCCTGCACAGCGGCCTCCTGCACCATGGCATCGTCGTAGCCGTAGACCTCATACCACCGGGCGATGGCTTTTCGCCCGCCGAGGGTGAGCTCGCTGTCCGGGATGCCCAGCAGGGAAGCAACATACTGTTCCCGGGTCTGGCGGAGGGCCAGCAGCTTGAGGTGGGCGTCGGCCTGTTCGCCGGTCTCCACGCCCTCGGCCCGCCAGACTTTCAGCTCGTGGAGGACGGCGGCCATCGTCCGCTTGCCCCGGCTGGCCACATAGGCCACGCAGAGCATGACGGTCTCGGGGGCAAAGCCCTCCTGTACGTAGAGGTTGACCAGCTTTTCCATCTCGCTGTGAGTCAGCGGGCGGGCAAAGCTGGTCTGAGCGCAGTCGATGAGGCTCGAGATCATGGGGTCGGTGCGGCTTGCGGCGGCGATCTCCGCCCAGGTCATGGGGGCAGGAGCAGAGGGCTCTGCTCCCGGCGCGGCGTTCTCGTCGTAGCGCTCGAGAAGCCCCGCACCGGCCCAGAAGGAGAGGGCGCTTTCGGCAGAGATGCGGCTGCGCAGTTTAAGGTCGGCACAAATTTTTTCGGGGTCGGTGACGCCGGTAGCCAGCACATACAGCGCTACCCGGACGTTGTATTCCTCGGCGATGCCCAGCTTGGAAAAGATGAGCTGCGGCACCGGGATGGTGTCGCCCTTGAGCTCTTTGAGACGGTATATCATTTGCTTTCCCCGCTTTCTGCGTCCTCGTCCTTCGGCGGCGGTGACCAGGGCTCACAGTCCAGGATGGAGGGCCGCTGCTTCCAGAGCGCCAGGTCAGCGCTGTAGGCAGAGGACAGATACTCTGCCGCTGCGGCCCGGCCCTCGTCCGTCAGCGGAAAGACCATCTGCCGGCGCAGGGCGGGGTCGGTGCGGTCCAGCGCCCAGGGGTCGGGCCAGATGTCCACCGTGAGGATGGCTTCCTCTTTCTGTGCGCCCTCGCCGCCGTCCGGGTCAGGCACGCTGCGCTTGCCGGGCGAGAGCAGATAGCGCATCCCGTCTTCGTTGCCGCTGTATTGATTCTTGCACTTGAAATAGTGCAGAAGGGGTACAAAAATCATGACGTCCCTCTCAGTTTTAGACTTGCTGAAATGATAAAAGCGCCAATTCTTGACGAATCAGCGCTCTTTTTGTGGAGCAGGATACGGGACTCGAACCCGCCGCCTACTGCTTGGGAAGCAGTCGCTCTACCGGATGAGCTAACCCTGCGTTTACTCATTTATTGTAGCAAAGGACACGGGTTTTGTCAACCGCTTTTTGGCTCGATTTTGGTCGGTAGCAATTCAACTTTTTAATGCAACAGCAACAGCGTTGAATTGCATATCGCAAATATGCTGTTCCGATAGGCACTATTTTTGAAAAATGCGATAAACAAAAAGACCACCGTTCTGCCCGCAGGAAATAAGGGCAGGACGGTGGTCTTTTGAACGGACTGTGACTTACAGCTCAGCCAGAGCGCGCTTGAGGTTCTGGGCGATCTGGTCAGGGCAGCTGGTGGGGCGGGGGCCGCAGGTGGTGCCTTCCATGCGGGCGATGGCATCCTCAGCCTTCATGCCCTTGAGCAGGCGGCTGATGCCCTTCAGGTTGCCGTTGCAGCCGCCGATGACCTCAATGGACTCGATGGTGTGGTCATCGTTCAGCACGATGTGGGTCTCCTTGGAGCAGGTACCCTTGTTGGGGTAGCTGAAAGACTTGCTCATATTCAAACTTCCTCTCTTTATATCCGACTGACAGGCGAGCGGACTCGCATAGCATTTTTATTATATACTTGTCAGACGAGGAAGTCAATGTGACCCGGTCACAGAGCGCCGCCCCGGCGCTTGCGGGCCAGTGCCTCGATGCGCGCGATCTGGTCGTCCTCGGTGACGCAGGCACCCACCGGGTGGGGTTTGCCGTGGTTCGCGCCGTGGAAGTCGCTGCCGCCGGTGACGATGAGGTCATGCTTCTTGCAGAGCTCAGCGCACTCGGCCATATCCTCGGGGCTGTTGCGGGGGTGGTGCACCTCGATGCCGTCGATAGCCCCTTCAGCCACCAGCTCCCGCAGCAGAGGCATACTCTTGTACACCGTCGGGTGGGCGAACACCACCACGGCCCCAGCGGCCTTTGCCGTGGCCAGCACCTCCCGCACCGGAGGGTAAGTGGGGGAGTGGAGGCACTTGCCCCGCGGCTCCCAGCCGAACAACTCGTGATAAAGCCCGGTGTAGATGCCGTCGCACAGGCCCAGCTGCTGCAGCGCCTGCATGATGCCGCTCTTAAAGAGGACGCCGCTGTCCTGCGCGTATTCCAGCGCCTGCTCGGTGCGGAACTGGGGGTACAGTGCCTCGATCTCCCGGCAGCTCTGCAGAGCGCACTCGTTGCGGCGCTGGCGCATGATGTCGCAGTGCCGGCGCAGGGCAGGGCAGTCGAGGTCGGGCCAGAAGGTCAGCAGATGGACGCGGTGGCTGCGCTCGAAGTCGTAGCCGGTGAGCTCGGCGGCGGGGATGAGCCGCACGCCGTCCTGCACCGGGTGGTCGTAGGCGTACTGGGCGCTGAGGGTGGTGTCGTGGTCAGAAAGGGCCAGAGCGCTCAGCCCCAGCCGCGCTGCCATCAGGGGCAGGCGGTGGATGGGAACAGAGCCGTCAGAACAGGTGGAATGCGTATGAAGGTCGCCAGCCATAAGTTACTTTCCCTCGATTTTTACAGATTTCTGTGTCTAGTGTACCACAAAAATCATCGGGGAACAAGGGAGCCTTACACGGCCTTGCCGCCCACCGTGAGCGTGGAAGAACGGATGTGGTGGGTGAGAACGACTTCGGTATCCTCGCCGCCCATAGCCAGCAGTTCGTCCACCGAGAGGGTGGTGGAGCAGAGGATGGTCTGGAAGGTGATGGTGTCGATGCCCTCAGCCCGCAGCTGACGCAGGGTGGCCAGCGAGGCCCGGAGGGAGGCCGTGAACCGCCCGACGCGGATAGAGAGGACGTTGTTGCCCCGGATGCTCGTGTAGGAGATGCGCTGGCCGTCCTTGTCGGTGACGACGAGGCCCGGGAAGACCGACTCCTGCACAGAGGCGTCCGCAGAGCCGCCAGAGGAGGTATCATCGGGGACGACAGGGGTAACGGGGACTTTGTCGCCGGGCAGAGAGGTATCGTTGCCCTCAGAGTCGTAGCGGGTGATGGAGCTGCCCTCAGCAAGGCCGGAGAACTCCTGCTCGATGCCGTTAGCGCCGATGGCCACGTTGTCTTTTCCGGCGGTGGCCGTAATGGTCACCTTGCCCTCGAGGGTGATGTCGGCATCTGCATCGCTTTCGCAGCCAGCACCGATGCCGGCGCCGCCAATAACGATTTCTTCCCCTTCATCTGTACCGCCGCCGACCGCATTGATGGTGGGACTGCCGTTCTCATTGCTCCTGATGGTGATTTGATTGCCATTGTTATCGCTGTTGTTTTCAGCGCCAGCACCGCCGCCTATGGCCGCGCCGCCTGCGCCTCCGGTAGCGTTGACCTTGGTGTTGCCCTCGATGGTCACATTGCTGAGACCATAAATACCACCGCCGATGCCTGCGCCATAAGCGCCGCCCTGCACATTGTCGATTTTGGCATTATCCTTGATGACCACGTTACCATTGCCGATTTTATCGGGGGAACTAAATGCGCCGCCGCCGATGCCTGCCGCACCGTAGCCGCCGGTCGCATTCTCGATTTTTGCATTGCCGGAGATAGTCACATCACCGTCGTAGCCATTGCCGCCGCCAATGCCTGCACCGTAAACCGTGGTGGATGCATTTTTAATAACAGCATCGCCGGTTATCGTAACGGTCGCACCGTTATAATAACCACCGCCGATGCCCGCAGCGCCATCACCGCCTGCGGCAGTGATGGTGCCGCCGCTGATGGTCACATTGCCGCTGCCGTTGCAGCCGCCGCCGATGCCAGCGCCTAAATAACCGCCGGTTGCATTGATCTCGCCGCCGGTGATCTCTACCGTGCCGGTGCCGTAGGAACCACTGCCAATGCCTGCGCCCCAATCGTCACTGGTGGCCGTGATATTGCCGCCAGTGATTTTCACCTGAGCGTCATTGCTGCCAGCGCTGCCGATGCCAGCGCCTTTGAATCCACCGGCAGCCTCCAGACTGCCGTTCTTATCTTTGTCCTGAATGGTCAGTTCGCCGCTGGTGTCAGTCTTGTTGTGCTCCAACCCGGCATGGCCAGCGCCGCTCTTCAGCTCGTTGTCGCCATCCAGCTCAATGGTGGTGTCACCTTTGCCGGTAACACTCACAGCGGCTTCGCTCCGGCTGCTGGCGTCAATATTCACATCCTTGAGCGTGACCTCAACCTTATCGTCCTTATCTTTGGCGTCGATGGTCACGGTGTGGGAAGAAGCGCCTTCCTCACGATTTGTGATGATGGTGTCCGGGTCATTTTCGGTGGTATTCTCGTTCTGGGTGACATTGTTGCCGCTCTCGCCCGCCGAAATCGTAATGTCACCATCTTCGATGTACCATGTCCCTGCAAAGGCCGGGGCGGTAAGGGTGGTGAGCATTGCGGCGGTCAGGACAAGCGCCGCTGCCCGCTGAGAGGCCGGACGGGGTGAATTGATACCCCCCCCCGTATTGAGAGGCCGACCCAGAACACGCATGGCAAGTTTACGATAAGAGAGCATACAAAAACCTCCTTTGGATGTTGAAAAAATATGGACATTCGATTGATGCAATTATAGCATTTCTGGGGAAATAAGCAAGCAAATCTGCGTGAAATGCTGATTTTCGTGCGTGAATGACAAAAAAACTATGAAAAACGCCGGGTTTTGCTTTTCTGCACAAGGCATGGTATACTGAAAAAGAAAAATCCGCCAACCCGGCGGGAAAAAGGAGAAACGGAAACATGAAAACGAAATTTGGCATCGTGGGCTGTGGTTTCCTCGGCAATATCGTGGCCGATGCGTGGAAGAAGGGCCTGCTGGAAGACTACGAGCTGGTGGGTGTCACCAGCCGCACCTTCGCTTCGGCAGAGAAGACGGCGGCAAGCGTGGGTTGTGCGGCCTGCGCGGACGTGGACGCTCTGCTGGCGCTGGAGCCGGAGTACATCGTGGAAGCCGCTTCGGTGGAAGCGGTGCGCGCAATGGCCGTTCCGGTGCTGCGCCGGGGCGTGAACCTCGTGGTGTTGTCCATCGGTGCATTCGCCGACCTCGCGCTTTATGAAGAGGTCAAGCAGGCGGCCCGGGAGGGCGGCGCAAAGGTGCATCTGGCCAGCGGCGCTATCGGCGGCTTCGATGTGCTGCAGACCGTCACTCTCATGGCCGAGGCCCTGAAGCTGGACGAGAAGGCCGGCATCGAGACTCACACCGGTGCGAAGGGCTTCCGCAACACCCCTGTCTGGGCCGACCATCTGCTGACCGACACCGAGAAGACTACCGTCTTCACCGGCAGCGCCAAGGAAGCCATCGCAACCTTCCCGCGCCGGGTCAACGTCGCTGTGGCCACCTCGCTGGCCACCACCGGCCCCGACATCACCGGCGTGACCATGCACTCCGTACCCGGCTGGGTGGGCGACGACCACTGCATCACTGCCGAGATCGAGGGCGTGAAGGCCGTGGTGGACATCTGCTCGTCCACCAGCGCCATCGCCGGTTGGAGCGCCGTGGCGCTTCTGCGCAACCTCGCCTCGCCGGTCTGCTTCTATTAAAAAGGAGGGAGTCTCATGTTCAAGAAACTGGTAGCCATCGAGCCGGTCAGCCTCATTCCCACAGCAGAGGAAGCGCTGCATCAGTACGCCGAGCAGGTCGAGCTTTACCGCGACATTCCCGCCGACGACGAAGAAATTGTTCGCCGCATCGGAGACGCCGACGCGGCGCTGTTGAGCTATACCTCCCGCATGGGCAAAAACGTCATCGAGCGCTGCCCGAACCTGCGCTACATCGGGATGTGCTGCAGCCTCTACTCGGAGGAAAGCGCCAATGTGGACATCGCCTTTGCCCGGGAAAAGGGCATCAAGGTGCTGGGCATCCGGGACTACGGCGACCGCGGCGTGGTGGAGTACGTCCTCCACGAGCTGACCGGCCTGCTCCACGGCTTCGGGATGCCGATGCTCCACGACGAGCCCGTGGAAATTTACGGCCTCAAGGTGGGTATCGTGGGTCTGGGCGTTTCGGGCCGGATGATCGCCGATGCACTGACCTTCCTCGGCGCGGACATCTCCTACTACAGCCGCAGCCATAAGCCCGATGCCGAGGCCGCAGGCATGAAGTATAAGCCGTTGGACGCTCTGCTCCGGGAGAGCGAAGTGGTCTTTACCTGTTTGAACAAGAATGTCCTGCTCTTGGGCGAGCCGGAGTTCGAGGCGCTGGGGGAGGGAAAAGTCCTTTTCAATACCTCCATCGGCCCCGGCTTTGACTCCGCCGCGCTGGAAAAGTGGCTGGATAAGCCCGGCACCCACTTCTTCTGTGATACCTACGCCGCCGCAGGCCCCGTCAGTGAGGGCTTTTTCCAGCGGCCCAATGTCCACAGCCCGGGTGTCTCGGCAGGCCGCACCAGGCAGGCTTTCGTTCTACTGAGCAAGAAGGTGCTGGCAAACATCGAGACGGCGCTGGGAGAATAAGCTATAACTTTTGAAAAGCCGCTGCATGGGAGACTGTGTGGCGGCAGACGACAACCCCATGAAGCTCATGAGCATTGCCATGAAGCCCCTGTGCTCTCCGCCGTTCCCGCTGGACTATCTTGAGGAAATGACCGCCTTGATGGGCAGCGATGGACGGATGCGGTAAGCCGCAGCCAAAAACGAAAAGGTCGCTGTGTCGGAGAAGTGCTCTGCGGCACAGATGGAAAACTGGAAGAAACTGTGCCGGAGAAGGTATGAAAAAGTACAAAGATAGGGGAGAGTGCTTCGATGGACTATATCAGAGTTACCAAAGAAAACATCGACAGGGAACACATCTGTTGTGCCATGTCCGGCAAACAGAGCCTTGCCAAAAAAGAATGGCTCAAGCAGCGCTTTGAGGAGGGACTTGTTTTTTACCGCAGTGCAGAGCGCGGCAAATGCTTTATCGAGTACATCCCGGCAGAAAACGCATGGGTACCCATTGATGCAGCAGGCTGGCTTTATATCAACTGTCTGTGGGTCTCCGGTTCCCTGAAAGGTCACGGCTATTCCAGCGATCTGCTGGAAGAATGCCTTCGGGATGCCAAGGCGCAGGGCAAAAACGGCGTTTGCATTCTGTGTGCAGAGGGGCGCAAACGGGAATTTCTCGCTGACCCCAAGTTTTTGACCCATAAGGGATTCAAGGTCTCAGACATCTCCGATTGCGGCATCAACCTCATGTATCTGCCCCTTGCAGAGAATGCCTGGCCGCCAAAATTCAAGGACTGTGCCAAGCATCCCAAGGTGGAGGAAAACGGCTTTGTCCTCTACTATACCGACCAGTGCCCCTACACCTGTTATTGGGTGCCAAAGGTGCAGGAGGTCGCAAAGGAACATGGGATCCCGTTCAAAGCCGTTCACATCACCGAAAAAGAGACGGCCCAGAATGTGCCTGCACCTGTCACAACCTATGCGTTGTTCCGGGATGGGAAGTTTGTGACCCAGAGCATCCAGTCGGACAAGAAATTTTTGAAATTGGCGGCAGAATAATTGAATCAGGCCAGACGCCAGACGCTCAGACGCAGTGCAGCCCATAGAATTGGGGTGCGCTGCGTTTTTTGGAGGATTTTATATGGAAGAAATTGTTGTATATGTTCACGGAAAGGGCGGTTCGGCACAAGAGGCCGAGCATTATAAAGCTCTATTCCCTAATTGTGAAGTAATTGGTTTCGACTACCACGCACAATCTCCATGGGAAGCCACGGAGGAATTTTCCGGATTTTTTACGGCAGTGCGGAAACGCTGCGGGAAGCTCACACTGGTGGCAAATAGCATTGGTGCGTTTTTATCTTTGTCCTCGTTGAATGAGAAATTGGTGGATACCGCTTATTTTATTTCTCCAGTAGTTGATATGGAGCAACTGATTTGCAACATGATGCAATGGGCTGACGTCTCCGAAGCAGAACTTGCAGAGAAACTGGAAATTCCCACAACATTTGGAGAAACACTGTCGTGGAAATATCTCTGCTATGTCCGAGAGCATCCGGTTTCATGGAAAATCCCTACCCGCATTTTGTATGGGGAAAAGGATGCTCTGACCTCCATGGAAACCATAAAAGCCTTTGCGGAAAAGAACAACGCAGAGCTGACCGTTATGCCGGGCGGAGAGCATTGGTTTCATACGAAAGAGCAGATGCAATTTTTAGATAACTGGATAAAGAATAGGAGACCCTGCAATGAAACAGAAAATAAGGACGGCTTCGATTCTCCTGCTTATAGTTCTGGGAACCGGGCTGGTGCTGATGGCTTGAGGCACCAAAAGTCTTGCTGACAGCAGCACAGGAGGCTCGGATCCTTACGGACTGAATGTTGAAAGCATGACAGGAACAGACAACTGCCAGATGAAACTGCAGGAGAGTGAAGTACTGCTATCCGTGCCCATCTACCGGTGGCTGCGAAAGCAAGGCGTTGCCCGTTTTTCGGCTTTGTAATGGCAGCATTATAGGAGCTCCGATGTGCGATATTGCGCCAGCTTCCCATTATGGGAGGCTGGTATTTTTGCGCTTTTGCTGTATCAACCTACGATGGTGCAGAAATTTCCACTCAAAAGGGGCATAAAAGCGATGCGCTTGCCCTGCTTGCTACAATGGTGTTGGTTCTGAGAAGTTCACAGCCAGTGAGCTATACAGATGCCCAAACCTAAGCTACAATTGAGATGTGCAGAGAGAACGATGCATTGCTTGAGCTGAACGCTCGTACGCGCAAACTGTTCTCCGCCATCTCCATTGCAGCGTTCGATTGACGCAGGTTGAGTTATCGGCAGATAGAAATGTTGCCGTACATTCGTGTCACAAAGCAAGCTGAATCGGTAATGGGCATAGGCGGAACCGGCATTAAAGGAGGTCAGAAAAATGGAAGCTGCTGTTATTACCGCCGTCGGTATCGATGTGTCTAAGAGCAAAAGCACAGTTGCGGTACGGAGACCCGGAGGCGAAATCGTACTTCGGCCTTTCGAGGTCCACCACACGAACAGTGACTTGAAAAAGCTGGCATCCACACTCAAAAAACTGGGAGGTGATATCCGTATTGTAATGGAACATACCAGTACGTACTGGAGACCGATCGCACTGACATTGAAGGAAGCGGACTTTTTTGTTTCCGTTGTCAATGCGATGCTGATCCACGATTTTAGTGATAATACGATCCGAAAGCTAAAGACGGATCGAGCGGATGCTCTTAAAATCGCAAACTATGCGCTCACCTTTTGGGATACACTACCCCCGTTCAACAATGAAGAAGAAACCAGGCTGCTTCTTAAAATGCAATCCAGAGCAAATGAGCGAATCACTGCGACTGCAACAGCGTTGCGGAACGGTCTGATTGCACTGGCTGACCAAACATTTCCCGGGGGTAGCGTAGCCTATAAAACGTTCAATGCGGGATTTATCGATCGTAAAAATCTGTTCCAGAAGAATCATGGACGGTTCTTCAAAAGCCGGGTTGGAATCCACCAGCACATGGGTAGGCTGGTTTTTCTTCTTTGAAATACCAAACGAACATTGCCGGCATATCCAAGATACGTTTTACCCGCCCTGCAATTTCCCTTATAATAGCACCGCAGTCTTGAAACAGCTGCAACATTCCCATATCACAAAGGAGGCTTTCCGGTATGGGACAACGGCAAAGTGAGATCATCAAAAATCACATGGAAGTCTACTGGCACGACTATGCGTCGGCCAGCAAGGGCGTTCCCATTACCGAGGCGGGGCTTGTGGAAAAAGCCTCCGTCATTGGACGCACCGGGCTGATGCTGCTGGAATGCGGCACCGGCGCATGGCGTGTCCGAAGCTCCATGAACACCCTTTCGCGGGAGCTGGGAGTCACAACAACAGCGGACATCGGCCTGTTGTCCATTGAGTTCACCTGCTTTGACGGTGACCAATGTTATACCCAGTCACTCTGTCTGACAAATACGGGCGTGAATACTTCCCGGCTGAACCGGCTGGAGCATTTCGTCAACGACTTCGACCGGGAAGGAAAATTTATGACCGGCGAAGAACTGCACAGCCACCTCGATGAGATCGAGCGCATCCACGGCTTGTATTCGCCCATCGCGCTGGGCTTTGCAGCTGCACTGGCCTGCGGCTGCTTCACCTTTCTGCTGGGCGGCGGCATTGTGGAAATGCTGTGTGCCTTCTGCGGTGCAGGCATCGGCAACTTTGTACGGTGCAAGCTGACAAAACACCATTTCACCCTGTTTCTGGGCATTACGGCGTCGGTCTGTTCAGCAAGCCTCGTGTATGCCATCCTGCTGAAGCTGGCAGAGGTGCTGTTTGCCGTATCGGCGCAGCACGAGGCGGGGTATATCTGCTCCATGCTCTTCATCATTCCGGGCTTTCCGTTCATTACCAGCGGCATCGACCTTGCCAAGCTGGATATGCGCTCCGGGCTGGAACGTCTGGCCTACGCCGTCCTCATCATTCTGGTGGCAACCATGACGGCTTGGATCATGGCACTGTTGCTGCATTTGCAGCCGGTGCAGTTCCCTGCCCTGAGCCTGACACTCCCGGAAGAGATCGTGTTCCGGCTGCTGGCAAGTTTTGGCGGTGTGTTCGGCTTTTCGCTCATGTTCAACAGTCCCCGGAACCTGGCAGTCTGCGCCGCCCTTATCGGTGCGGTAACGAACACGTTCCGGCTGGAGCTGGTGAGCCTTGCGGGCTTTCCGCCCGCTGTTGCAGCGTTTCTGGGCGCACTGCTGTCCGGACTGCTGGCCTCCTGCCTGAAGAGCGCCGCCGGTTATCCCCGCATCTCCGTCACCGTGCCGTCCATCGTTATCATGGTACCGGGACTGTATTTCTACCGTGCCATCTATAATCTGGGCATCCTGTCTCTGATGGACTCCGCCACATGGTTTGCAGATGCCATTCTCATCATCGTGGCACTGCCGTTAGGGTTGATCTTCGCCCGTATTGTCACTGACAAGACTTTCCGTTATTGCACCTGATGTGCAGCATTTCCATTCTCCCTTATAAGGCAAAACGCAGCGAATCTTTTAACGGTTCGCTGCGTTTTGTTTTGCTGTGATGCACTTATAAAAGGAGTTCGTTTACAGGGCGTTTACTCCCCGTAAACGATCTTGGTAGCAGTTTCCACGTGGCGTTCCAGCCGGTCGGCAAAGTGTTCCAGCGGCAGAAAAACGCCAAGTTCATCGTAGCGGGTTCCGCCGTCCTTGAGCGTATCCTGTCCATAGTAGACCACGGAACGGGGCAGTGCGTGCTGCAGCTTCATCTGGATATCCCAGACGGTGGAGTAGGCCTCCGCTTCCGTTACCTTCTGCTTCACGGTGTCCGGCAGTTCGTAGATCAGCAGCAGCCCCAAATGCTGGTTGTAGTGGTACTCCACCACATCCATCGAGCCTTCGTCGTAGCCGTGATACTTGCAGTAGCCGCTGGCAAGGTACATTTTTACCTTTTCCTGCTTCTGGAACACCCGGATGAACCGGTCGTATACTTTGCTGCTCACGGCAAATTTGTTGTTCGGCAAAAGAACGCCGGCATCATCCGTCAGGATCACCGGGTTCGGCTGACCATCGGCGTTGAATTTGAACGGAATCAGGGCAGCGTTCCGTAGCAGGTCAAACATACTGTGCTGGCAGATCGCCATCAGAAAGGCAGACAGATCCTTGTTCTCGTAGGCATTGAACAGCGCTGCGGCAAACTGCTGTGCACTCACGGTCGGCGCATCCAGTACGTCTGCCATGTCCAGCGAGTCGTTGAAGGTATCCATCAGGCGGCGGCAGGCTTCTGGATTTTTCAGAATCTCCCCGAACAGTGCCTCTGCCTTTTCTTCTCTTGGAAATATCGTTGCCATCAAAAAGACCCTCTTTCTGTTTATTTCCAACTACTATTATAGGTTCATAATGCCCCGCTGTGAAATACTGCTTTCATATTGCTGCTATATGCAGAACACTTTTTGCACATTTTCCAAGTGCCCGTATAATGAACACTGCAATCATGAAATTGCACGAGGGAAATGATGGCCAGTGGGTCAGCCCGCTGCGCAAAGCTCTGAGTGCCTTTGTCACCTCCACACAGGAGCATGTCACCGGCAAGGTGCGTCTGGAACTGTACAAGGGCAACCTCATCAATGCAGGGGTCTGGTCGCCGTTCTCTCTGTATCGTGAAGACATCGCCACCTTTGCCGCAGGCGGCGACTACAAGCAGAGCGATGCCACCGGTTTCATCAGCATCTATGGTCTGCCCACCAAGGTGCAGGCTATCGTAAGCAGCGAAAAAGAAGGGGAATGAAGTAGTTTATAGCAGTTTGTGTTTTTTAATACCAGTACGTACTGGAGACCGATCACACTGACATTGAAGGAAGCGGGCTTTTTTGTTTCCGTTGTCAATGCGATGCTGATTCACAATTTGATATTGACAATATCATTTCGTAAGAGATCAGCTTACTGTTTGTGTTGTAGTTGGTTCATTGCAGTTTCAGCTTACAACAAAAAATGAGATAGACAACCCCTCTCGGGGAAGTCTATCTCATTTTTTTCGTTGGGGCTATTTTGCAATGGCCCCTTCATTTTTGCTTGTTTCCGGTGAAAGCTGCGGCGCGGGAATGTTCCATTCAGCGGGCCTTCTTGGGGCCGCTTTCGTCCGGAGTGCTGCCGCTGCCGGAGTTCAGGATCGCCACGAACTGCTGCAGCTGCTTGAGGGAGCTGACACCCAGTTTGTCGTAGATGTTCTTGTTGTGGAAGCGCAGGGTGCTGTCCTTGATGTCCAGTTGCTGCGCGATCTCCCGGGTACGCAGCCCGGCGGCGTAGCCGTCAAAGATGCGGCGTTCGGTCTTGGTCAGGGTGGGGATGCCCGCAACAAAGGTCTGGAAGGCATCGGGCACCGACTCGTTGCGGCACACGTCCGCCAGCCGGGACAGCTCAGTCTGCATCTGCTGGCGTTCCAGCTGCAGCTCGTCCATCCGCCGCCGGGACTCCCGCCGGTCCTCCTCGAACTGCCGGAACGCCGGCGAGAGGATGCGCCGGTGGAAGTTCATGCAGCAGAACACCACGAAAAAGGCGATGAACAGGCCGATGAGCAGCATCTGCAGATTGCCGGAAAAGACCAGTCTCCGGTAGTCTGCCATGGGGATGCACACCGCCAGCCGGTAGGACAGGCTCTCGCTCAGGCTGCACAGCTGGGAGATGCCCGCATAGTCGCTGTCAGGGCCGGTCAACTGGGTCAGCCCGCCGCCCATGCTGCGCAGCACCAGCGTGTTCCGGGGGGCATGGTAGTAGCCGCCGGTGGTGCCGCTGCTGAGGGCGGCATCGGCGGCAAGGCCGTCCCCCGCCGGGGCCAGCAGGCAGCTCAGCCGGTCAAAGCCGGTGGGCTGGGCAAAGTTCTGCTTGAAGTAGCTCTCGCTGATCTCAAAGCCGCACAGCCCGTACATCGTGCCGTCCCGCCCCCGCAGGGGCAGCAAAAACAGCTGCACCTCCTCCGAGGTGCCGGGCAGCTCGAACCGCTCGGTCAGCGTGTAAGACTGGTACAGCGGGGCGCTGCCGGGGGTCATCCAGCGGTCGTAGTCCGGGAACTGGTCGGTCTGGAACTCCATGCGCCACTTGCGGTGGGGCATTACGCTGTGGTCCTTGCCCACCTCCGCACTGCCCCGGTACAGCAGCAGAGGCACGGTGGGGGTGTCGGCACCGCTTTTCTGCACATACAGCCCGGCGCGGGAATGCTCTGCTCCCTCCATGCGGGTGTTGACGGTGGCATCCAGCAGCACAAAAACACCGGAACAGCCGGTCTGGCGCAGACGGCGGCACAGCGGCTCGATCATTTTCTCCTCCAGCGCGTTCAGCACCTCGGGGGAGTCGTTCAGCTGGGCAAAGGACATCTGCCGCAGAGCAAGCTCCTTGTCCACCTCTGCGCTCATGTCCTCGGACAGGTTCACGCCCATGACCGCCAGCTGGTCAAAATAGCGCTCCATATCGTTCTGGAACACCGAAAACTGGATCTGCAGACTGCGGCTGATGTCCTTTTTGGTGTTGTGCAGGCTGGCAAACAGGAACAGTGCCGCACCAAAGGTCAACACCAGCAGCACCACCAGCAGCAGGCAGGCCCACAGCAGCCGGCTGCTCATGGGGCTCTGGCGGATCTTTTCACGGTGTCGGTCAACAAAGTGCATCAAAGTCCCTCCTTTCCGGCTGAGTGGCAGGCTCAGGCATTGTCACACAGCAGCTGCCATGTTTCCTCGGCAAGGGCTTCCAGCGTTTCGCCGCCCGCAAGGCGCTGGGGGTAGTCCTTCTGGCGCTGGCGCAGGCTGTCGTACAAGGTTTTGGCCTTGGCGTGGTACCCTACGATGCCCGGTTCGGACAGGGGGGTGTTCTGGATGCGCATTTCGTTGTAGACGTCGTACAGCCGCTGATAGCTCTGCTGCTCAAAGGGATAGTCAGCAATGGCGTCAAAGGCGGCGCTGGACACCGGCATGTAGCCGGTATCGGCGGCAAATTCCAGATTGCGCTGCTGTTCGGTGAGCCAGCGCAGGAACACGGCGGCGGCTTCGGCTTTCTGGTCGGTGGTCTTGAAGGCGCACAGGCCCACACCGGCCTGCGGCATCAGGGGCGTGGCGGTGCCTGCGGCGTGGGGCAGGGGAGCCAGCAGCAGGTCGGTGGGCTCGGTGGTGTTGTCCGGGTAGGTGACGAAATCATTGTAATAAAGGATGGCCGCAGAGCTGCCAAGGCCCGCCAGCGTCTCGCCGGTCATCACCTGCGTGTTGGAGTACAGGTCCGAGATCAGAATATCGCCCTGCACCAGTGCCCGGGCAAACTCCATCCACGAAGCGCGGAAGGTCTCGTTGGTCAGATCGTACCAGCTGCCCTTGTACAGCTCGCCGCTGCCCTGCTCCAGCGCGTTCAGCTCCACCAGACGCAGGGGGTAATCCAGCGCGCAGAAGGGCTTGCCCTGCGACCACTGCCGGTAGGCACCCGCCATTTCAAAAAAGCCGTCCCATGTGGCAAGGGTGGAAAGCTGCGCCCCGGTGTCCGCCGCAAACCGGGCGTACTGGGAGCCGTTCAAAAAGATGAGCTGGGTGGATTTGGACACCGGGAACACCACCTGCTTCCCGTCAATGATGCCGTCCTGCACAAAGCCGGGCACATAGGCCGCCATGTCCTCGGCGGTGAACCAGTCGTTCCAGTCCACAAGGTTCTCAATGCCCAGAGCGCTGGCGTCCGCGGAATGGGCCGAGAACAGGTCCGGCAGGTCCAGCGCGCCGGGCTTGCCGGCCTTGGCATCCTGCAGCTGGCCGCCGATGGCGGCGCTGTTGGTCATGTTGGTCACGTTGAGCAGGATGCCCTTCTCTCTGCCCACCGTGTCGTTGAACTCGGTCAGCAGGCGGTTCATGGGCGAGTCGGCCTGTTCGCCGTACACATGCCAGATGCTGAGCATGGTGGGGTCCTTGGGCGAGAGCAGGGTCTTGCTGCCGCCGCAGCCCGCAAGCGCCAGACCGGGGACGAGCGCCGCAAGCTTCAAAAATGTCCTTCGTTCCATTTTTCATGATTCCTTTCCACACATTGTAGCCAGAGGGGGAAAACCGGCACAGGCAGGGCTGTAGCTGCCTGTTTTGGTGGGAAAACACCCTAAAATCCCCCCAATTTTGGGCTTTTTGGGGGGATTTTTTGAGGGGGAAGTCCCAAAACCCCAAAAATTTTTTTGGAATTGCCCCCCAAAAACGGCTTTTCTGAGGGGGCAATTTTTTCCCGGATATGGTACAGTACAACCAGAAAAAGTCCTGCGCCGGTGCAGAAAGCCTGTCGCTGTGCACAAAACGTGTCAACGGGCAACTGCGGATTCTATTCATAAGGATAGCATAAGATGGAGCGGACTGCAAGTGCAGAGAATACCAAAACCAAAGCCCCCTAAAAGGCAGGGGGACCAACAGAAAGGAGCACCCCATGAAAAAGATGAACCGACGCGAATTCCTCACCCTTACCGGCGCAGCCGTTGTGGCGCTCTCGCTGGCAGGCTGCGGCGGCGGGTCCTCCGCACCCGCAGTGCCCACTACCAGCGAAGAAGCCAAGGTTCTGGAAGCCATCAAAAAATACCGCGCAGCAGCCGGGGTGAAGGAACAGATCACACTGGATAACGAGCTGAAGCCCGCAGCTGAAATTGTGGTGAAGATTGCAAAGGGCGAAAAGAAATTTGAAGACTCCATGGGAGATCTTAGTGAGGTAATGAAGCGCTATAATGATCTTAGCGCCCCGATCGGCATAGTTGCTGATAAGGATACAGGTAATATGATGCCGGTATGTATATACTTGGACGACGTAGAGAAGATGGCACAAAATCTTCCGCTTCAGGTGGACGAGGACACTCAGGAAAATCTGAAATCGGCCAGTCTGATTGCGATTCAGGTGTTCGAGTATGGCGGTGCGAAATACTGGGTCGCACTCGTTGCCAAAGGCAAAGTGACTCCGTAAAAACAACAATTCCCATTTACCCCCTGTTTGCCCCGGGCACACTCCCCCTGTGTCCGGGGCTTTATAGAAAGGAGCACCCCCATGAAACACAAATGTTTTGCTGCTGTGGTTCTGGCGGCGGCTCTCTGGCTGACCGGCTGCGGCGGCGCATCGGACGCCGCTGCTCCCGCAGGCCCCAGCGCCGCTGCCGACCAAAGCTCCGGCGCAGCTTCCCAAAGCGCCGCAGCCGCAGCGGTGCAGACGGCCCAGAAGGAGCGCATCACCGACCAGTACACGCTGGAAAAGAATGTTTCGGGCGTGTGGGAGGCGGACACGGGGCAGTACATTTCCGTCCATGTGTCCGTCCATGTGCCGCAGCTGGAATGCGACAGCCCGGATGCCGCCTCCATCAACGATGAACTGAACGACATCTATGCGGCACATTTCCGGGAGTTCGAGAACAGCGAGGAGGCCGGGCAGCTGGGCGGCGATGCCCCGCTGATCGGTGTGAACTGGGATGCCTACTGGTATGGCGACTGCGTCAGTCTGGTGATGCGCGACCGCTATGACGGCACCGCCCCGTGGTTTTACAGCGGCTGGTGCTTCGATTTTGCCACCGGCCAGCAGATCACCACAGCCGAGATGCTGCAGCGTATGGGTCTGGACCCGGACACCGTGCAGCAGCAGATGCAGCGGCAGGCCATGCAGACCTTTGACCGGGAGATGGCGCAGGGCGCATATTACGAGAGTTGGCGTCTCGACGGAGAACTGTCGCAAATGCGGATGGATACGCTGGAATACAATGAGCTGGAAAACCTTTGCCTGCTTTTGCCGGAGCAAAATCAGCTGGTGATTCGGGGCAGATACAGCTCCGCGTCCGAAGCGGGATGGCAGCAGCTGGATATGGAGATCCCGCTGCAGACCGCTGCCCAGCCGCAGGCGCAGCCGGTGCTGACCGATACCTACGATGGCGTGCAGGTGCAGCTGGAAGGGACGCAGGCCACCATCACCGTGAGCCCTGCACCCAAGACCGCCACCTGGAACACCGAGCTCAACCTCCGGCTGGAGCAGGCGCGCACCTACCCGATCCTTGGCTCTTACAATGAATATGTGGACGTGTGCATCGGTCAGCAGACCGACTCGGTCTTTCACCCGGTTGTCTATCTGCTGACCAAAGACGGCGTGGTGGAGTATGTAGATGTGCTGCGCTGCCTTCTGTTCGGAAACGCCATGATCTGTCAGGACCCCATCTACATTGCCAACAACGGCGTGTCGCTGGAGCGCAGCGGCAATAGCAAGGTGAACCTGCGCCGGAAGGATGGCTCTGTGTTGGAACTGGCTGACCTGTCGTCAGAGTGGAGCGTGCAGGGGATCCCCTATTCCATCGCCGGTTCCTACAGCTGCACCAACGGAAACTGGCTGGAGCTTAGCAGCGACGGCAGCGTTCAGTTGGGCGTGCAGAACAACAGCCGCATCGATCAGGGCGACGCCGCGTATCTGGGCGTGGTGCCGGAGGGCATGGTGCTGGCCATCTTTACCGACACGGGGCTCGACTTTGTGGCGGCGTTCAAGATGGACCTGTACGACAACCTGACCATGACCATGATCGACGGGCAGAACCCCTTTGCCGAGGGCGAGACCCAGCTGCAAATGACCCGCAGCTACGACTGAGAATACAGGAGAACGACCATGAAACACAAACGCCTTACCGCGCTGGTGCTGGCTGCCGCACTGGTGCTGGCCGGGTGTGGCGGCACAAAAAGCAGCTCCGGCTCCGCTGCCGCCAGCCAGAGCACCGGCAGCAGCCAGAATGCCCCGGCGATTGCCGTTCAAAAGGAACGTATCACGGAGCAGTTCACGCTGGAAAAAACCGTCCGGGACGAGTACGGCATCACCCAGAAGCTGACCATCCATGTGCCGCAGCTTGTGTGCGACAGCCCGGATGCTGAATATATCAATAATGAGCTTGCCGCCATGTATGCGGAGGAATATCGGGATTATGAAAGCTACCCGCAGGCTGAGGTGTCGCAGGACGAATGGTGCCCGCAGACCTACATCGATTGGGACGCCTACTGGTACGGCGACTGCGTAAGCCTTGTGGTGAGCAGCTACTACGGCGGTACAGACCCCATCTATTCTCAAGGCTGGTGCTTCGATTTTGCCGCCGGCAAGCAGGTCTTCGTGGCGGAAATGCTGCAGCGCATGGGGCTGGACCCGGACGAGACGCAGCTTGCAGTGTACCGCGCCGCCATACAGACCTTTGACCGCAACATGGTGCAGTGGGAATATTACGATTCCCTGCGGGAAAGCGGCATGCTTTCCGGGATGCGCGCCGATACCCTGCGGGACAACGGGCTGGAAAACCTGACCGTGCTGCTGAAAAACGAAAATACCGTCACCCTTGTTGCCGGATACCACACTACCGCCGGCAGCGGCTGGCGGCCGCTGGAGGTGGAGCTTCCGCTGACCCCCGCCGCCCCTGCCAAAACGCCGGTGCTTACCGATACCTACGGCAGCGTTTCGGTGCTGCTGGACGGCGACATCCGCACCGTTACCATCAAACGCACCCCCGAGATCATCGCATGGGCAGAGGATTATGATATCCGTCTGGACGGCGATGTCACCCTGCCCATCCGCAACGCCTATAATAATTATGTAGATGTGTGCATCGGCGAGCTGGGCGCGTCCTTCCACCCCGTGGTCTACCTGCTTACCGAGGACGGTTTTGTGGAGTACGTGGATGTGCTGCGCTGCCTGCTGTATGGGCAGAGCCTGCTCTGTGCCGACCCCATCTATATTGCCAACAACGGCACTGCGCTGGCGCTGCGGGACGCCGAGGTCAGCCTGCTGTGTGCAGACGGTACGGAAACAGAGCTTGCCCCCCTGACCGCTGAGTGGAACAGCCCGCAGCAGGTAGATTCCACCGGCAGCTTCAGCCTTGGGGAAGGGGAGAACTGGTGCTGGCTGGAGCTGAATTCAGGCGGCGGCTGCCAGCTGGCTACCCACAACAACCGCTATTTCTATCAGGGTGCTGTCACCTATCTGGGCGCTACCCCGGACGGCACCGCGCTGGGCTTCTCTCTTGTCCGCGACACCGAAAACGGCCCGGAATGGGTTGCGTTCAGCGCTGCATTGAAGCTTGATTATAGCATTGATTGCCTGATCCTTACCCCCCTGAGCGGGCAGAACCCCTTGACGAACGAAACGGTCCCGCTGGTGCTGACCCACAGCTACGGCTGATAAACGAGCAGGAGGTGCAAGATGAAACACCTGGCACTGTGCGGCGCGCTGGCGGCTTTGCTGGCGGCGCTGCTGGCGGGCTGCGGGGCAAAGACCGCAGCCTCTGCCCGCCCGGCTGGCCGCCGGGAACTGAAATCGACCCCGCCGGATTCCATGCACGCCACCGCGGCGATCACCGAGCAGTATACCCTTGAAAAGGTGGTGCAGGCGGAAAACGGCGGCAAGGTTCGGCTGAACATCCACCTGCCCCGGCTGGAAAGCGACAGCGCCGACGCCGCCCGCATCAACGCCGAGCTTGCCCGCTACTACGAATACGATGTGCAGGAGTACGCCGACTGCCCGGCGGCGGCCGACCCGGCCGTGTGGGATTTCAGCATTGAAATGAACTGGGAAGCAAGCTGGTATGACGATTGTGTCAGCCTTGTGGTCAGCAGCAGTTACGGAGGTACCGATGCCCCCTTCTACGACGGCTGGTGCTTCGATTTTGCCAGCGGAAACCAGCTGACCGTCACCCAGATGCTGCAGCGCATGGGGGCAGACCCCGTTGCGCTGGAAGAGGCGCTTTACCGCGACGTGAAGCGCCGGGATGAGCTGGACCGTCAAGCCGCCTGTGAGCGGGGGCTTCTGCCCCCCGGCAGTCTGAAAGAGGGAAACACCGCATGGTGGACTTCGCTGGACGAGCTGCCCTTTTCGCTGGACGAATCGGGGAACATTTCCTTCGTGGTCCACAGGTTCAGCGCGTCCGGGGAAGAGTTTGTGAACGATGCCCCAACCATCCCGCTGGACGCGCAGCCGCTGCCGCAGGACTGGGAGCAGCAGGTGCTGGCCGAGTGGATGGCAGTCACGGCGGTGACGCAGGGGGAAAGCTATGCCCCCGCCGACCGCAACGAAAGCTGCACCCTGCGGCTGGAAAAGGCCGAGATCACCGGCACGGTGACCGTCTCCTTCATCCGGGAAACATACGTCAGCCCGCAGATCCAGTCCGCTGCCGAGACCCGCACCGGAGAGCTGAATGCCGGCACTGTGACCGGCTGGGACGGGGAAAAAAGTCAGGGCTGGAACCTGACAAGCCTCAGCGAGGACGGCAGAAGCCGCTGGACCATCTCCATGATGGAGGACGGCGCTTTGCTGATGCGCTCTACCGGCCCGAAAAAGGGCAGCACCGTGTGGTATCTGTTCCGGCGCACCAGCGCGTGGGACGACATCGGCTTCAGTGCCATTCCCCGCAGGCTGTGGGGAACATACCGCGCCGGAGACGAGTCCGCAAAGGGTATCCGCTGGATGACCTTCCTGCCGGACGGCAGCTGCTGTATGAGCGTGGAATGGGACGGGTGGAGCGGCATTCTGACCGGCACCGCAGATGGAACGCAGGGCCGCACCGAGGACGGCACCGAGCTGCATTTTACATTGACCGATCAGAACGGCAAGCCGTGCGAGTTCTGGGCCATTCTGCTGAACGATGACGGCAGCCCCAGCGGCTGCAGCCTGAAATACCGCGCCGGAGAAGTGCTGTTTGACCGGGATACGCGTCCCATTTACTGGAAAAACGACTCCCCGAATCTAACCCCTGTACCGTGATCGAAACCGAACGCAATGCGATGACAAAGCGTTGTCGCTTACACCAAACAAATAACAGGAGGAAATTACTATGGGTCTTATCAAAGCAGGTATGGGCGCACTGGGCGGAACCCTTGCAGACCAGTGGAAGGAATTTTTCTACTGCGATTCTCTGGACAAGGATGTGCTGATGGTCAAGGGCCAGAAGCGCACTTCCCGCCGCAGCTCCAACAACGGCGAGGACAACATCATCACCAACGGCAGCGGCATCGCCGTGGCAGACGGACAGTGCATGCTCATCGTGGAGCAGGGCCGCGTGGTGGAGGTGTGCGCTGAGCCGGGCGAGTTCACCTTCGATGCTTCTACCGAGCCAAGCGTTTTTACCGGCAACTTCGGCGACAGTCTGGCGGAAACATTCCAGACCGTGGCCAAGCGCTTTACTTACGGCGGCGACACCGGCAAGGATCAGCGCGTGTACTACATCAACACCAAGGAGCTGGGCGAGATCCTGTACGGCACCGCCACTCCCATCCCCTTCCGGGTGGTGGTCAGCGAGGAGCGGGGCTACAAGCTCTCGGTGAACCTGCGGTGCAACGGCAGCTTCACCTGCCGCATCTGCGACCCGCTGCTGTTCTACACCAACGTGTGCAGCAACGTCTCCACCCAGTATGACGCATCCGAGATCGCACCCCGGCTGAAGAGCGAGCTGATGAACGCCCTGCAGCCTGCCCTTGCCACCCTTTCGGCAAACAAGGTGCAGTATTACGAGATCCCCGCCCACACGCTGGAGATCTCCGAGGCGCTCAACGAGCAGCTGTCCAATGTCTGGCGCAAAAAGCGCGGCATTGAAGTGTTCTCCTTCAACATCAACTCCCTGTCCATCCCGGAGGAGCAGCAGAAGAAGATCACCGAGTGGGAAGAGAACGCCATGACCACCGATCCCACCACCGCTGCCGCCCGTCTGGTGGGTGGTCAGATCGACGCCATGAAGACCGCCGCCGGCAACACCGCCGGTGCCATGACCGGCTTTATGGGCATGGGCATGGCAGCCGGTGCAGGCGGTATGGGTGGCATGAGCGCCCAGAACCTGTTCGCTATGGGCCAGCAGGCCCGTCCGGACAGCGTGGACGCGCCCCAGCAGGTCAGCCGTCCCGCACCCGCCCCGGCGGACAGCTGGCAGTGCAGCTGCGGCGCTACCGTTACCGGCAAATTCTGCCCGGAATGCGGCAGCAAAAAGCCGGAGCCGAAGCCCGCTGCGGACAGCTGGACTTGCAGCTGCGGTGCCACCGTCACCGGCAAGTTCTGCCCGGAGTGCGGCAAGCCCCGCCCGGCGGCAGCAGAAGGCTGGAAGTGCAGCTGCGGCGCAGTGAACAAGGGTCGCTTCTGCTCCGAGTGCGGAAAACCAAAGCCCGCCGGTACGCCCAAGTATAAGTGCGACAAGTGCGGCTGGGAGCCGGAAGACCCCGCCCACCCGCCCAAGTTCTGCCCGGAGTGCGGCGACCCCTTTGACGACAGCGACCGGACCTGATAAACAGCAAACATGGAAAGGAGCATACCATGATGGGATTCTTCTCCAATTTATTCGCAAAACAGAACTGTGCGGTCTGCGGCAAGGAGTGCGGCACCCTGCACCGCTCCAAGCTCCGGGACGGACAGTTCCTCTGCGACGACTGTGGCAACAAGTGCTCCAAATATATCCGGCTCAGTGAGCTGACGCTGGACGAAGCAAAGGAGCACATGGAGTACATGGCCCGGATGAAGCGGGTATTCGACGAGGTGTTCGACAAGACCGAGTTCCGGGTCAACGCATACCCCTCCACCCCAACGCAAATGGGGCTGGTGTTCTGCGATGAGCTTGGAATGTTGTACATCGACGACCGCACCGGCGGACGGGGCAAGATGCCGGAGTTGATCCGCTACGACCAGATCGCCAGCTATGAGGAGTATCTGGACGAGACCCCCGCCAAGGAGCCGGGCCAGAAACCCACCCTCAACGGCGGCGGCCTGAAGCTCAAGCTGGTGCAGCTCCGCAGCATCACCGAGGCTCAGACCCAGCGGGGTATGCGTCCCCACCCCTACATCAAGCAGGAACTGGTGATCTGCTTCAGCAAGCGGGACCGGCGGGAGATCGGCTATGCCCACATCGCACGGCAGCATCTGGACCACATCTTCGGGGTCCACGATAATGAGACCAGCATGTTCGGCCACCGGATGTCCAAGGCCGAGGAACGGGAGCTGAAGGGCCAGATGGGCATGATCGGTGCCATGGGTGCCGTGGCATCTGCCGCCATGAAGGGCGGGCAGCTCTCTGAGCAGGAAAAGGCCCGCTTTGTGGAGAACATCAATCTGGCAAACGACGCCCAGACCGGCGGCATGGCATTGTACAGCCGCCGTGCTGACGAAGCCTTTGCAAAAGTGCAGTGACCCCAAAAGGAGGAACGGATATGAGAAAGATCCAGCGCAGAGATTTCCTCAAGGCCATGGGCCTTGCCACCGCCGCCCTCGGGCTGACCGCCTGCGGCGGCTCCGGTGCCGCCAGCGCTTCCAGCGTTTCCAGCGCACCGGCTTCCGGCAGCAGTGCCCCGTCCGCTTCGGCACAGCCGGAATCAGCAGAGGACAAAGCCGCCCCTGCAGGGCCCCCTGTGACCCAGTTCCAGACCGGGGAACTGACCATCGGCGACTACACCTTCAAGGCACAGTACATTCCCTTTGACGTCCGCCGCGAGGTATGCGGTGCCTATCATTTGATCAAAGCGGACAGCTACCGGGGCAATTACTTCTTCAGCTTCTACAACGAGGACAATGAAGAGCAGTCTGCCAAGATCTTCGAGTATGCCATCAAGGACGACCGGATGGCCCCGGTGGCAGAGTACGACATTGACGGCAGAAACGCCCTCAGCATCGACCGCAATGGCATCCTCTATGCCATGGACACCTTTGACGTCTACTGCTACGATCTGAACGGCAGTGACCCGGAGGAGCCCGGCGACGCACTGGACTACTGGGGCAGCTGCTATTCCTCCAAGGACCGGGATCTGACCGTGATCTACTGGACCAACTCCGCGCCGGTGCTGGTGCAGGACGGCGAGTACACCGAGCTGATACTGGAAGGGGATAACGAGATCGGCCCCTTCTGCAGCATGCCCTCCCTGAACCTCAGCGGGGACGAGCTGCTGACGGTGGGCGAGCTGGAATCCAGCGGCGATGATTACTTTGCTGCCTTTGATCTGGACGGCAATGAGCTGGCCCGCAGCTCGCAGCCGGTGGGCAGCTTTGACGCCGTGATGATGAAGCGCCCCAACGGCTATCTGCTGGACACGGGCTATATGTGGGAGCTGTACGCGCCGGACGGCACTTTTTTGGAAAAGTCCCTTCCCGTGGGCGAGCGCGAGACCCTGTGCCAGCTGTGCGGCGACTTCTGCACCTTTGATGTTTTCCTGCCGCTGGAAGAAAACGCTTTCCTGGCAGTGGGTCACTACGGCAAAGCCACCGAGCCGGACGAGCCGGTGGTGTTCCGCATCACCACGGACTTCTGAGCCGACCGCTTCGGCGGGGAGACCAACACAAAAACAGCGGGGCCGGGGAAGAGCCCCCGGCTCCCTTTGAAACAACAGGAGGAAACGCTATGGCAGGAATGCTGGAATACAAGTGCCCCTGCTGCGATGGCGCCATCCAGTTTGACAGCGCCACCCAGAAAATGAAATGCCCCTACTGCGACACCGAGTTTGACGTGGATACCCTCAAGGGCTACGATGAGGAACTGAAGGACGAAAAGCCCAGCGAGATGGAGTGGGCCACCCCCGGCGGCAGCTGGGCAGAAGGGGAGACCGCCGGTCTGCATACTTACAGCTGCAAGAGCTGCGGCGGCGAGATCGTGGGCGATGACACCATGGCCGCGTCCGCCTGCCCGTTCTGCGGCAACCCCATCGTCCTCACCGGACAGTTTGCCGGGACGCTGCGGCCCGACCTCATCATCCCCTTCAAGCTGGACAAAAAGGCCGCCAAGGCAAAGCTGCAGGAACATCTCAAGGGCAAGACCCTGTTGCCCCGGGTGTTCCGCAGCCAGAACCACATCGACGAGATCAAGGGCGTGTATGTACCCTTCTGGCTCTTTGACAGCGACGCCGACGCTCAGCTGCGGTTCACCACCACCCGGACCCGCAGCTGGTCGGACAGCAAATACGACTACACCGAGACCAACTACTACTCCGTCCGGCGGGACGGCACACTGGGGTTTGACGCAGTGCCGGTGGACGGCTCGTCCAAGATCGAGGACGACCTGATGGAGTCCATCGAGCCCTTTGCCATGCAGGATGCCATCCCCTTCCAGACGGCCTATCTGGCGGGCTATGTGGCGGACAAATACGACATGAACGCCGAGGACAGCATCGAGCGGGCCAACAAGCGCATCCGCCGCTCCACCGAGGAGACGTTCCAGCAGACCGTTACCGGCTACGATTCGGTCAAGGTGGAAAGCAGCAGCATCCAGCTGCACGGCGGCAAGGCAAAGTACGCCCTGTTCCCGGTCTGGCTGCTGAGCACCAGCTGGCGGGGCGAAAACTACCTGTTTGCCATGAACGGTCAGACCGGCAGATTCGTGGGTGACTTGCCCGTGGACAGGGGCGCTGCCCGCAAGTGGATGCTGGGCCTTACGGCTGCCCTTTCCGCCGCATCCTACGGCGTGATGTGGCTGCTGTGGCTGGCACGGATCCTGTAAAGGAGGGACGAACGATGAAAAAGACTTCCAACCGACTGCACTCCCTCTTTGCGGCGCTGGCAGCACTGGTCCTTGCGGCGGCGCTGGCTGTTCCGGCCTTTGCGGTAGAGGGCGGCTTTGCCGACCTGTACTACCGCATGTTCGACGACGCTGAGGTGCTGACCGAGGACGAGGACAACGAGCTGGAGGACGCACTGGAAGAGCTGAGCCTGCGCCAGAGCTTCGATGTGACCATTGCCACCATAGAGTCGATGGAAAGCGTTGGTGCCGACAGCATGGAGCAGTTTGCCGATGATCTGTATGACTACTGCCAGTACGGCTACGGCCCCGATATGGACGGCGTGCTTCTGCTGGTGAGCGTGGGCGACCGCAAGTGGCACATCTCCACCTGCGGCTACGGTATCACCGCCTTTACGGATGCCGGCATCCAGTACCTTGGCCAGCAGATGACCCCCTTCATGGCCGATGGAGATTACGCCGGTGCATTCCGCACCTTTGTCCAGTGGTCGGATACCTACATCGACGCTGCCCGGGAGGGCCACCCCTATGACGTGAATAACCTGCCCCGGGAGCCGCTGTCTCTCATGTACCTGTTCCTTGCGCTGGGCATCGGCCTTGTGCTGGCATGGGTCGTCGTCAGCGTAATGAAAAGCCAGCTGCGCAGCGTGGCGTTCCAGGAGAACGCCGCCAGCTATGTGCGGGAGGGCAGCATGAATCTGACCAACAGCCGGGAGCTGTTCCTGTACCGGGATGTGCAGCGCACGGAGCATGTGGAGGAAAAGGACTCCGACAGCTCCGGCGGCAGCTCCACCCACACCTCTTCCAGCGGCACGACCCACGGCGGCGGAGGAGGTTCGTTCTGAAAGGAGCATGTTTATGAACCCTTATCTCTCGGAAAAAGCCCGCGGCGAGATCCCCCGTGTCCTCAAATGGCTGCGGAACGCGGGGCTTGCCTTCTGCGTGTTCTGCTCTGTCGGCGGGCTGTATACCCTTTGCCTGAGTTTGCAGGATAAGGACTATTCCCACATCGGAGGCTATGTGTTCTGGATCGTGGTGGGCGCTGTGCCCCTCGCGCTGTTTGCCCGCGGGGAGGCCCGCCGCTACCATGCAAGAACCATCGCCCGCAGGGTGGAGAGCTACTCCGGGGCAGAAGTACCCCTGCGGTGGCTGTGCAACAGCGTTGGTATGGACACAAAGGACATTGCATGGTATTTTGAAAACGGCTATTTTGCAAACCTCAGTCTGGATCTGAACCAGAAGATCGTCCGCAGGCGGACCGTGCCCCGCCATGACCCGAACCGGAGCTGAACCCTTTACGGCTGAAACAGAAAGGAGCATTCTCATGGGACTTTTTGATAAGATGAAGCAGGCCACGGCTGCCACCGGCGGCAACCAGACCGTCACCTTTACCTTTCAGGCTCTGCCGGAAAGCCTTGCCCAGATGCAGGCACTGCCGGAGGCCAGTCTGGACACCCCCTTCAAGACCGCAGCCCTCACCGTCTGTGCGCTGTGCGCCTACGGTGCCGACAAGAACATCGGAAAGGAAATGCTCAACTGGCTGCGCGGCCCCCGTCCGCTGAACGGGCAGGATATCTCCTTTTTGAACGACCGCTTCCGGGACGGCAAGAGCTACATCCCCTTCTCCTACTTTGTGGGTGCATCGCCGGAAAATGGCTATACCCCCCGCCAGCCCTTCACGCTTCTGGTGGGCAGTGACCACACCTCCAACACCGAGGAGGGCTACTGCAAACTGTTCATCCCCTGCGGCGGTGCCGATGACCCCCGCCCCATCAAGCTGCGCCGCAAGGGCAACGGGCAGTGGTTTCTGTGGGAGCAGTACCTGATGACCGGTATCCGCATCCCGACATCGGCCGACCCGTGGGCGTAAGATGAAGGGCGTGACCATGAAGCTGTTTGCCGCCGCGCTGGCGTTGACACTGGGTCTTGTGGGCTGCGGGCCGGTGGACGGCGACCCTATCCGCTCCGGCGCGTCCGCCCCGGACAGCGTCCCCCGGCAGGACGCTGTGACCGTGGCGCAGCTGCGGCAGCAGGCAGAGCAGAACGGCAGCCTTGCCGTGGTGCTCTATCTGGGCAGTGTCCCGGAGCGCACCGCCGATGTGGACGCTGCGCTGGACAGCCTGCAGGAACAGCCGTGGCAGTTTGTTACGGACATCCCGGCAGATCACCGGGTCACTGCGCCGGGCGGCGGGCGGGAGTTGTACTGCCTCTTCGCCGTCAGCAGCCGGGACACCCTGTTCCTCTACGAAAAGCAGGACCCCCAGTACCCGCACCAGACGGGCTGGGAGCTCTACTGCGGGCGGGACGGCCAGCCTGTGCTGCTGCTGTGCAACGGCACCCCGGACGTCCCCGACATCACGGCGGTGGTCTACTGCATCACCGGCCGCACGCTGGACTGGTCGCCCCGGCTTTCTGCCGGGACCAGTAGCCCGGAGCCGGTGGAGGGCGTAGACGATTTTTCCCAACACCCAACGCCCGGCGCTGCCCCCTGAGGTGCGCCCCGGCAGGGCATGAGAAAGGAGAACTTATGAAAAACCTGAAGCTTCTGGCAGCCCTGCTGGCGCTGACTATCGGTCTGGCGGGCTGCGGCAAAGGCAGCAGCGCGTCCAGCTCCAAGCCCGAAAAAATGCTGGACGGAGACAACATGATCGCATCGTCCTCCGCCAAACAGGAGTACACCGAGCCAGAGGACGTGACCTACATGCGCCTTCTGGCAGGGGAGGACAAATACCGCGCCTGCGTGCTGTATCTGGGCGGCTCCTACGAGATCACCACCGATGTGCAGCAGGTGCTGGACAGCCAGACCGACCTGCGGGAGCTGTGGGGCTTCGTCTACGACATCCCGCAGGATCACTGGGTCGTGGCACCGGATGGCGGGTGCGACCTGTACTGCATCTTCCCGCAGGAGGCGCAGGCCACCCTGTTCGTCTACGAGACGAGCCTGACAGACGATGCCGAAAAACCGCTCCAGCGCGGTAAACAGCTCTATTACAGTGAGGACGGTCAGCCCATCCTGCTGCTGTGCAACATCAGCGATATCGTCCCCAACACCGAGGTGGAACTGTACCCCAGCACCGGCGAAGAGCTGGTATTCAGCCCCTTCCTTTCCGGCGAGAACGGCCATGTGGTGGAAGCCGAGGGCGTGTGCGACTTTACCATCTACCCGGAAGGGGACGACTGGGAGACCGACACCAGCCCCTGGTCGTTAGAGGGCAACTGGCTGGAGATCTACCGCGACACCGACGAGGGCGTTTTTGATACTGACCCCGCAGACGCCGACCGGATGTGCTTTTTGCCCACCGACGCCGACACCGAAGGCAGCCAGCTGCCCTTTACCGCCAGCTACATCACCCCCTACCCGGAGCTGAACGTGGAAGAAGCCGACCTGTTCTATCAGGAGGGCACCCCGGAGGTACCCTTCCAGTCTAATCAGGAGTGGTACGCTACCTTTACCGGGGAGGATGGCTCCCGCTACGCCGTCACCCTGGAGGACGAGGACACCCTTGCCCTGAAGTTCTATCTGGACGGCGAAGAGAGCTACATGAGCCTTGTCAATACGGTCTACTTTGCGCGGCAGGAGGCCATGGGCTGACCGCTGCCGACCCACACCGGGAGGAATGCACCATGAAACACACCAAAAAGATCACCATCCTCCACTCCAATGATCTGCACGGAGACTTTCTGGCAGAGCAGGTGGACGAAAAACTGGTGGGCGGCGTTTCCATGCTGTCCGGCTACATCGAAAAGGTGAGGGCAGAGGAGCCCAACACCATCTACGCCATTGCAGGTGATATGTTCCGGGGCTCGGTCATTGATTCCGAATACAAGGGGCTTTCCACCATCGAGATCATGAACGCCCTTGCCCCGGACGTGGTTACCATCGGCAACCACGAGGTGGATTACGGCATCGCGCATCTGCTGTTCATCGAAAAATGCGCGCGCTTTCCCATCATCAACGCCAACCTCTACATCAAAAACACCCCCACCCGGCTGTTTACTCCCTACAAGATCCTGCGGATGGACGGGATGAACATCCTGTTCATCGGCATCATCACCCAGGACGTCATCAACCAGACCAAGTCCGAATCGCTGGTGGGGTCCTTTGTGGACACCGCCGCCGCTGCCGCCGAGGTGGGCAAGATCTGCAACGCCCACAACAGCATCGACATCGATTTTACCGTGCTGCTGACCCACATCGGCTTTGAGGAGGACAAGCACCTGGCCCGCCAGCTGGACCCGGCCTGGGGGGTGGACCTGATCATCGGCGGGCCCAGCCACACCCTGCCAGAGCACGCGGTGGAGGAAAACGGCGTGGTCATTGCGCAGGCGGGCACCGGCACCGACCAGATCGGGCGCTTTGACATCATTGTGGACACGGACAACAACTGCATCGATTCCTACACATGGCACACGGTGCCCATCACCGCCGAGACCTGCCCCCGCAACCCCGCCATGGAGCAGGTGCTGCACCGCTTCACCAGTCAGGTGGACGAAAAGTACAGCCACATCGTGGCGCGCTTCCGCCGGGAGCTGACCCACCCGGAGCGCACCCGGGAGACCGAGCTGGGCAACCTGTTTGCGGACATCTTCACCCGCAGCCTTGGCATCGATATTATGCTCATCGGCTCCGGCAGCATCCGGGCCGAAAAGCTGGGCCCCATTGTCACCTACGGCGACCTCATCGAGGGTTTCCCCTACGACGACGGCGTGTTTATGTTCAAGGTGACAGGCCGGCAGCTGCGCCAGATGCTCCACTACATGCTGCGGGAGGAGGCCTACACCGGCCACACCGAGTTCTACCAGCTGCCCTCCACCCTGCGGCTGCGCTACGACCGCGCCAAGGGCGACTTTGATTACTTTACCTACTGCGGCAAGGAGGTGGGCAAGGAGATCAGCGACGATGCCCTGTTCACCGTGGGGCTGCAGAACTACCACTTCAAAAACATCGAGAGCTTTTTCAACATCTCCTACGAAACCATCTGCAAGCTGCAGAAGCCTCGCAGCGTGGCAACCTCCTGTCAGGATATCCTGATGGAGTATTTCCGGGAGCACGAGATGGTGGACGCCGCCGTGGACGGCAGAATGACCATTCTGCCCCCTGCCGGGCAATGACCACTTTTTTCGGGGGGAAGCTGACGCTTCTCCCGAATGGGGCCCTGAAAAAAATTTTACCACAGAAAGGAGCACTCCATGAAACAACGATTCTCAAAACGAACACGCCTTGTCAGTGCCCTTTTGACGCTGGCTAATTCACCTTTTTGCCCTTCAGCGCCTTTGCGGCAGGGGGGTGACGGGTGGTTATAGCATCACCTCAATAGTATTGTATCGTTTTTACAGAAAGAACGGTACAACACATCGTTCGGGTGATTTTGTCCTATTGTGCTGATTTATGCCTTTTCCCGGTCGAGTTATAAAAAACGGTAACTCGTCCGGGCGATTTCATACGCCACAAGATCACAGTTACCGTCTATGGAGGGTACTGTGATTTTTTATTGGGGTAACGCATCAAAAAAAGCCTGTCTGCTGCCGTAGACCAGACCGCTCCGAAACAGGCACAATCGTTCCGTTTTGCCACCCACAATCGTGCCGATATGCTGTACTGCGCCAGCTTCCCTCAATGGGAGGCTGGCGTTTTTGCGCTTTTAAGGGCAAGGTGTCGTGGGCCACCACGATCCTTTTTGTCCGAATGTTCACATTTGATAAAATAACTGGAGGATTATTGATAATGAAATCGACCTATTTGCTTCCGTGGTTCAAGATGACCACATGGTACTTTCGACTCTCTCGCTTGCTGAAAGTTTCCAACATCAAAAGGCGCACCAAAAATTATGGTGCTGATGCCGACCGTATTTTCATGTTGGTGGAAAAATCATGTGCTGGCCGTATCCGGCATGGGAGAAGTCCGGCCCCGGTATAGCTGCTTTTATAAGATCCGGCATCCGGGTGACTGCGATGGGCAGTCCGGCTACGGTGTTTCTAAGCTGGATTCCATTGTGGAAGAAGTTGC
>ULTM01013555.1_pt1 | contig 91336 bp, 84 predicted proteins | sample 1957641 | NCBI WGS metagenome assembly ULTM01 (sample SAMEA4835735, study PRJEB28245) | human gut metagenome | biome: gut microbiome; material: fecal sample | place: Denmark | collected 2008 | reverse complement strand
CTCCGGTAGCCGAGGCTTCATATAATTTTTCAATGAGTGCTTGATCGGTAATATGGTTCACTTTTGCCAGAATATAGGCTTCTTTTCCTTGTTCCTTGTTCTTAATTTCTTTGTTGATGAGGGCGATCAGTCGTTTACGCATGTCATTAGGAGAAACGAGCAACTCTTTGAAGTTGACAGGAGTGTACGGTTTTTCAATAAAGTCGAATACTGCATTTACTTCCCGGACGATAGGGCGATGGGCAGTCATAATTGTATAGTCAGTGTACATACGTGCGTTTCCTTCATGAAAGTTGCCTGTACTGACACAGGCAATATCTCCGTGGCGGGTACCGATGTGCACTAGCTTGGAATGGATTTTCAATCCTTCCACACCGAATATGACATGAATACCTGCATCCTGCATTCTTTTGCTCCAGTTGATGTTGGAAGCTTCGTCGAAACGCGCCAGCAGTTCGATGACTACCGTTACTTTTTTCCCGTTCTTGGCTGCGCAGATCAGTGCTTTTATCACTTTTGATTCTTTGGCCAACCGGTAAAGTGTCATTTTGATGCTTTTTACTTCTTTGCTGATAGCCGCTTCACGAAGCACACGGATGAAAGTATCAAAGCTATGAAACGGATAGTGTAATGAGCGGTCTTTTTGTCGGATCAGCGTCAGAAGGCTTTCCTTACCGTTTAGTTCCGGTTTGAAAATCGGTTCCCAGACGGGATACTTCAGGTCATTACGCCCGCATACCGGAAACTTCATCAGATCTTTGAAGTTATGATAACGTCCTCCTGCCACACGGGTATCGTTTTTGTCTACATTCAGCCGGTCAACTAATCTTTTCAGCAAATCTTTGGGTATCTGTTCATCATAAACAAATCGAATCGGTTCTCCTCTCTTGCGGCTTTTTACTCCTTTTGAAATCTTCTGAAGTACGCCTGTTCGCAGATCGCTGTCTATCTCCATTTCGGCGTCTTTGGTGAATTTGAAAGTATAAGCTTCGTAATCAGTGTACTTCATTCCGACAAAAATCATAGGCAGGCAATAACGGATCACATCATCGAGAAACATCAGATATGTTTTCCCGTCCGAATCCGGTAGTTGGATGAAACGTCCGAATTCTCCGGCTGGTAATTCGATAACAGCATAGTCTTTTTCCTTTATTTTTCCTGTTTCGTCTTTGCGAAGCAAACGGATAGCGAGATAGATATCCTCATCTGTCTGGTCGTCTAAAGGTCGGGCTCCATTGAGGAAAAGCGGATTGGTAGAGCCGTTCAGTTTATTTCGGTAGAAAGAGGTGATGAATGTTTTCTGTTCATCGTTCATCTCCGTTTCTTTGATTACATAGATATTCTCCTTTTTCAGTTCTTCCATGATGGAAGCGAAAGTATCTTCAAATTGTTCGTAGAAGCGATTGTGTAGTTTACTTATCTGTTTGAGTGTGCGTGTGGCGGTTTCCTGCTCTTTTAATATGTTCTTATCAGCATATTCTATGATTCGGTTCAGTGTGGCGACGCGGACACGAAAGAACTCGTCCAGATTGTTAGAATAGATGCCGAGAAAAGTCAGGCGTTCCAGAAGGGGTACTTCCGGACGGGCAGCTTCGAGGAGGATACGCTGATTAAAATACATCCAGCTGATGTCACGTTCTACATAAGGACACTTCTTTTTTGCTTCGCTTGATTTCATGATGAAAGACCTGTTTTTTTATTTTCTGCAAAAGTATCTAAGTGAGGTGTAATGGCTATAACGATTTTGTTACGAACTTATTACAATCTACGTTTGTTATTTTTATATATGGATAGAAACACTTATATTCGCAAAAGTATTGAAACAGACTTCGTTAAAAAATATAGAATATATGAAAACAATGAATTATTCTCTGATTCGCATTTTGTTTGCGCTTGTCATAGGTTTGGTGTTGGTGCTTTGGCCCAATGCGGCAGCTAGTTATATTGTCATCACGGTAGGGGTGGCATTTCTAATTCCCGGTGTAATCAGCCTTTTCGGTTATTTCGGACGGAAAAGACCGGAGAATGTCCCGGCTCCCCGTTTTCCGATTGAGGGGGTAGGGAGTTTGCTGTTCGGTCTTTGGCTGATAGTGATGCCCGAGTTTTTCGCAGATGTGCTGATGTTCTTGTTAGGTTTTATCCTGATTATGGGTGGAGTACAGCAAATAGCTTCTTTGTCGATGGCACGTCGATGGATGCCTGTTTCGGGAGCGTTTTATCTGATTCCTTCGCTGATTCTTATTGCAGGTATCGTTGCTCTGTTTAATCCGACTGGTGCCCGTAATACAGCATTTATAATCATTGGTATCAGTAGTTTGGTTTATTCGTTGTCTGAGTTGATAAACTGGTTTAAATTTACACGCCGCCGCCCTAAGAACCCAATTACACCTGATGATGAAGATATTGAAGATGCTAAAATTATAGAATAAAGGTCAGATTTCGGTTGCTATATAAAAAAGAAGAGGACTACCTCGCGGTACCCCTCCCCTGCAAACTTAAAACAACCAACAATTGACTTTACATGAAAACAATAACAATTAAAACATAAAGAAAAACAAGTGATTAGTGTACTGTATTGGTTGTTTGTTTTCTGTTACTTTGTTCTTTTTGGGTGCATTTTTGTTACCCGTTTTGTTACTCGTATCAAAAGAATCTGTTATCTTTGTAGAGGTAACAAAAAATATAGTAGCAATGGCAAGGCAAAAAGCGAGCGTTAAGCCTAAAAACTTTGTTAGGCTTCGGAACAAGAAATTAGCTAATGGCAATAAAAGCCTGTATCTCGATATTTATCGAGACGGAGTAAGAAGTTATGAGTTCTTGAAAATGTATCTTGTTCCAGAAAAGAACAATGTAACAGCAAGACAGCAGAATGAAAACACCTTGCAGGCGGCAGAGGTTATAAGAAGTGAGCGACAAAATGCGATAGTTAAGGGGCAGGCTGGAATTACTGATACCAGTGTTAAGAATAAGCTATTATTGATGGACTGGCTTAAGATCTACAGAGTCAAACTTGAAAAGAGGCAGTATAAAGACATTTCCCATGTTGACAATTTAATGAGAATACTTGCGGAATATAAACCTGCAGTAGTAGCAAGACTAACAAGCATTGATAAGGGCTTTGCAAAAGGCTTCATTGATTACTTGAAACATGATTATGTAAGCTACAAGGGCAACAAGCGTTTGCAGAATAGTACAATCGTAGACTATGTGAGGACATTTTCAGTTGCGATAAATGCTGCTATAAAAGACGGATATAAAATAATCAATCCTTTTAAACTTCTTTCTTCTGATGAGAAAGTAAAACAGCCGGATAGTCATAGGGAATATTTAAGTCAAGAAGAACTGCTAAAGTTAATGATAACACCATGTAGAAGGGATGATATAGGGAAAGCATATCTTTTTGCTTGCTTTTCTGGACTAAGAATTTCAGATATTCGTGCGTTGAGATGGAAGAATATTATAGCAGAAGATGGGCAATTCTTTGCTATGCTTTTCATGCAAAAGACTGGTAAGGAGTTGAAAATACCTTTACCGGATAAAGCGATGGAAATAATACCAATAAGAGGTAATGATGAAGATGAGGTATTCTCTTTGCCTTCCAATCCCACCGTAGAAGATAATTTGAAGAAATGGGCAGAAGCGGCAGGAATAAATAAGCATTTGACTTTTCACACAGCTCGCCATACTTATGCAACTTTATTGCTTACGTTAGGAACCGATCTATACACTGTTAGCAAAATGTTAGGGCACACTAATGTGGCTACAACTCAAATTTATGCCAAAGTGGTGGATAGGAAAAAAGTTGACGCTGTAAACCTTGTAAATGATGTGTTTAATAAATAAAGTGAGTAATGATGGATAAAATAAGAACTCTTAAGTATCTTGGCGAGGAAAGCTACAAATATAGCAAGGAAATATTGGGCAACAATGGTAAAGTATGGTTCGATTTTCACTTTGATAAATTCTTTAAAGTATGCGATTTGGGGCTTGTTGGTGAAAGGTGCATTGAAGTAATATCGGTAGGCAAAGATAAGGATATAGCCCAATTCCTGCGTGAAGCAACGGAAAGACTAAGAAATGCGGGAGCAAACCCTGTGGTGATAGATGCGTTTAATTGCGAAACTATGTATTTTGATATGATGGCCAATGAATCATATACCGATGAAAAAAGTTTGTCAGGTAAACAAGAAAAGAAAGAAATTCTCAAAAGAGGGAGAAAAAGTAAGCCGTTTAAAGATTACTTGCAAAATGATGATGGCTCTAAGCTCCAGACTTTACACGGTCTTATGAGTGGAAAAGAAGGTAAAGAGGCGGCTTTAGTGATTAAAGTAGCAATACAAATAGGTTGGATAACAAAACCTACTTTCAAAGCTGTAGAAAAGGAGTTTGGCGAAATTGGTAGTGAAAGCGGCTATAACAAAGCAATGAGAGAAAACACCTTTACCAATGATGAAATACAAGGCATGAAGAATACACTTTTAGCCTAATCAGGGTATTTCAAAAGTAGCATTTAGTAGCGTAATTAATTCACGCTATTAAATGCTATTTTTTTGTTTGATATTAGGTTAATTTTCTTGTTTATGTTTGCATTGTTCTTACAACGGTGATAGTTGGTAACACCGTTTTGAATGAGCAAATAGGCAGAACCGACCAACGTTCTGCATTAAGGCTCTTCCATATAAAAACAAGAACAATGGAAGAAAAGATTAATCAGATATTAGTTTATTCCTTGTTGGCAGCAAAGAACGTGCTGACATTGGATGATGTATCGCTATTAACTGGGCTTAGTAAAAGTCATTTGTATAAACTTACCTGTAATCATCAAATACCGCACTACAAACCTAATGGAAAACAGTTGTACTTTGATCGTACTGAAATAGAAGCATGGATGAAGCAGGGGAAAGTGAATACTATTGATGAAAGTGAACAGATGGCAGCTGTTTATTTAGCAAAGGCTTCAAGGAAGTAAGGAGGTAGGCTATGAAAAAAAGAAAAAGGGCAGTCTCCACAACCACCCAATTCCATGATGATGAGGCAAAGATAGAAAAAGAAAAGGGAATAAACAAGGTGTACAATTACTTTCGATATACAACAGGAACTTCTTTAGATTGTATGTTGGAAATTGGTATCCTTCGAAATTGTATCACCTACTATATTCGTGATTTGGAAAAGATGAACCTATTGCAAGCTGTATTCAGAGCTAGAGATAAACACACTCGTAGGATGGCCAAACATTATTCTGCCGATCCTGCTATGTGGAAAAATATAAGTGATAGGCAATTAAATATAGTTTTCGATGAAAGCATTTAATTTAAAGGATGTAATAGGTGACGAACTAAAACGTTGTGTTAGTACAGCTGAACGCAAGTACAGAACTCCTAAGCCGGGAACATGCGAGGCAGTTCTCACAGAGTTATTAGAGCAGATTAAATCCATTGACTTTCGGGCAAAGTCAGGATTGCCAGATGAAGGAAAGATATCACGGAAGATTTACGTGGTTGTTACTGTTGACGAAGTGCTAGATGTAGCCACCGCTAACAACTGGGGATTGGCTACCCGTGATGGATTTATCTATATCTTCAACGGTGAGTACTGGCAACCAGTAGGCGCAGATGATTTCAAACCCTTTCTTGCAAAAGCTGCGATGAGAATGGGTGTTCCTGTGATGGAGTCAAAGTATCATATGTTTAAGGATGAACTATACAAGCAGTTTTTATCAGAGGCTAACCTTCAACCACCCACCAGAGGAAATAAAGTACTTATTAACTTAAAAAATGGTACATTTGAAATATCTCCAGATTGGCAAGGACTTAGAGAATTTGACAGGGACGACTTCATCAAATATCAGCTTTCATTTGAATATGATCCGAAATCTGTATGTCCAGTATTTGACAAGTATCTCCTGCGTGTTTTGCCGGATGAAGATTGCCGTAAGGTATTGGCTGAATACCTAGGATACATATTCATCAATAATTTAAAACTAGAGAAGGCTGTTATTTTGTATGGAAGTGGTGCTAACGGGAAAAGCGTGTTCTTTGAGATTATAAACGCAATTCTAGGCACAGAGAATATTTGTTCCTATTCATTGCAGAATCTAACTAAATACGATAGCTATCAGCGTGCAGAGTTAGCTAACAAGTTATTAAATTATGCCAGTGAGATCAACGGGAAATTGGAAGCCTCAATATTTAAGCAATTAGTGTCAGGCGAACCGGTAGAAGCTAGACAGATTTACGGTAAGCCGTTTGTCATGACTGATTATGGGAAGTTGATGTTTAATTGCAATGAGCTTCCCAAAGAGGTAGAACAGACAAATGCTTTCTTCCGACGCTTTATCATTATTCCATTTAGCGAGACCATTCCACCTGAAGAGCAAGACCCCGAATTAGCAAACAAAATTATAGGTCAAGAACTCTCTGGAGTTTTCAATTGGATATTAGAAGGTCTACGAAGGTTGCTTCTTAATAAAAAGTTTACACAATCAATGAAGGTGAAGGAGCAGATAGATAAGTATCGGATGGAATCAGATAGTGTGGCAATGTATGTGGGTGAATATAGTTATGTTCCATCTTATCGAAGTAGTTACTCGTTAAAAGCAATATACGATGAATATAAAGCTTATTCTCTAGATAATGGTTATAAGTCTGTGAGTATCAGAACCTTCTCGGAAAGATTGAGAATGCTTGGATTTGATGGTGAGAAGAAAATGAACGGACGTATTATCTATGCAATTCGCGAATAGCAAAAAAATAAAGTTTTATTCTTGCGTCATTTGCGTCATATCAGTCATGAAAAAGAGATATGAGTATGACGCATATGACGAATATGACGATGAAATAAAACATTTTATTTTCTAGTTAGAATATGTAAAAAGTTAATAATATGAACATCTATATTCAACCATATTTAGAAAAATACACCGGGAAATCATCCCGTCATAAATGCCCGAAATGTGGTGATCCTCATTCATTCGCTTATTACTTGGACGGTAACACTGGAGAAGTGATAGACAAGGCAGTAGGCAGATGTAACCATGAAAGCGGGTGCGGCTATCATTATACGCCTAAACAGTTCTTTATTGATAATCCGGTAGAGAAGGATCGGTTTACCGATCCCGTCAAACAGAAGACATTCCGGAATCCGATACAGGAATCGCAACGGGAAACGGGATATATTCCATTTTCATATGTGGAAAAGTCAGTAAGTTATAATAGTTCATTTATCTACTTCTTATGTGGCTTGTTTGACCGCTATACGCTTGAATCACCCACTATTGAGAAAATGATGCAGGATTACGCATTAGGAGCTACAAAAGGCGGTAGTGTGATTTACTGGCAGATAGACATCAAAGGAAAGGTAAGAACCGGTAAGGTGATGAAGTATGACCCGAATACTGGGCATAGGATTAAAGACGGTGGAGGTATTAACTGGATTCATTCAATAATGAAAAGACAGGGCTTGTTACCTGAAGATTTCAATCTAGTACAATGCTTGTTTGGTGAGCATCTTCTGAGAATGTACCCAGATAAAGTGGTCGCTTTAGTTGAATCAGAAAAAAGTGCTCTAATCGCTTCTGGTGTTTATCCTGAATATATTTGGCTGGCTACCGGAGGGAAATCTCAACTCTCTATTGATAAACTAAAGGTACTGCAAGGAAGAACTGTTATCATGTTTCCGGATGTAGACGGCTTCGAGTATTGGAGTGATAAGGCTAAAGAGGTTGAGGCAATCGGCTGCAAAGTGGTGGTCTCCGATCTACTAGAAAAGAACGCCAGTGATGTAGACAGAACCAATAAAATAGATTTGGCGGACTGGCTTATTAGGCAGTTATCTGTGGAGACAGAAATGTCAGATACTGTTATGATAGTAAAGACTGAATTTACTGAAACTGAAAAAATGTTGCGATACATGACAGAAATGAATCCATTTCTACAGATATTAATTGATACATTTGATTTAAAGCTTATTGTCTAATTAAAGTTGAAATTTTCATGGTTGAATCATAGTGTTATTTTGCAAAAATATATTATATTTGCATTCAGAAAATCAGGAGAATAGGGACATTCTCATAAAGATATAAATTCTGAGGGTGTTTTAACTGATGCTAGTCCCCGCATTTATGTGAGCAAAGGTTAATCGCCCTTTTGTTTTATTAACCGTGTGAAGATGCACGGAACCGTAAAGTTATGAACAGAAATAAGTCTCTTTTTTTTCGTTTCCCGATCATAAATCTTTCTAAGGCGATTTAAGCCACTTTTCCGCATGGATATACAAAGTATCATCCATGCGGAAAAGTGGCTTTGTCGTCAAAAAAAAACGGTTCCCAGTGTCTTCTATAAACAAAACATCATGGAAAAAACATATACGGCTCCTCCCGGCAATCTCCGTTTGTGTGAAAATGGTGATAAAATCCGCTTGTATATCGGAAACACCTACCGGGATTTAAGTATCACGTTCGCCCGTACATTCTCCGGGAAAATCAAAGAAGCAGCCGACAGGCTGGCGAAGAAACAAAAACAGGATGCAGATGAAAAGCTTTGATCTAGCAGCGGAATATATTGCCAAATGTGCGGAGATAATCAAACATGACACGATCCAAGCTCTTTCTAAGCTTGGTGAAGAATGTGTTACGTATGTACGTGACCGTACCCCTGAAGAAAGCTGGAAGGATTACACAGGAAACCTGCGTAGCTCTGTTGGCTATATGGTTTTGTATAACGGACAATCCGTACAACGAGGTGGATTTATGCCTACAACAGCACCTAAAGGCGACGGAAGCAAAGGACGATCCGACGGGGAAAAGTTCTTGCAAGAAACAGTGGCAGAAGTAGCAAGAGATAACAGTTTTGCGCTAGTCATAGTAGCCGGAATGAATTATGCCGATAAGGTTGAAGCGCTAGAAAATAAAAATGTTCTTGCAGGTGCTCATCTTTTTGCTGTAGAAGAATGGAGGTATATGGAAAAAGCTTTGAAAGACCAAATAGAAAACGATATTAATAAAATTCAAATGATTTGATTTATGAAGAAAGAAACAAGAAAAGAGAGAAAGGTAACGTTCCGAGTTGAGAACATGCCAAAGACGCAAAACGTGTTCCTACATCACGAACAAGGCGTATATGTGCTTTCATACGAAGAGGCGGAAGAGTTCTACATGACATGCCGCAAAATCTTATCGTCTCCTGTTAACTACTACGAGTTCAACATAGATGCAAAAGGCATTTCAAAGCGTCTTGAATCGGAGAAACTGGTAGTAAACCGTGAAAACATCTGGAAAGTATGGGTAGATTTAAAGAAAATCTTCCGTTATGAATAATGTAAACATTTAGAAAACAACTAATATTTACTAAATGGGAAGCGTAAACGGAAAGAGTAATAACCCCAAAGGTCGCCCGCTAGGCTCTAGAAACAAATCTACAGCAGAGATTCAAAACTGGGTTCAAAAGCTGATTAGTTCCAACCTGAAACAGATTCAGAAAGATATGAAGTCATTGGAACCTAAAGAGCGTTTGAAGATTTTTGAGAAACTGCTTAATTATGTTTTACCGCGTAAATCTTCCGTATCTACACAAATAGACTTTTCACGGCTTACTGATGAACAACTGGACGAACTGATAAACCGTATCACTAAAGACGAAGAAGAATGAGAATACCGATAAACCGTGAAATAAAGATTATTCTTCTTAAATGGCTGCAAAAGGGCGTCATCAATACGGACGATATACCGGCGTTGAAGAAGGAGCAGAACCAGGCGCAAAACACTTGGTTTGCCGAACTGATTAAACGGCGGACGGACAACAAGAGTACTAACGATTAATTATATCAATATGAGAACAGTAGAAGAGATTAAAGCGGAATTGAAGAAGAAACAGGAGTGTTTGGATGCGCTCTACCTTCATCAAAGTATCAAAGGTGATAAATTGCCTAACGGTCAAAGTGCATTTGATTATGTACTAAAATACAATCGCAGTATTAAAGCCTTGAAAGAAGAATTGAAACAGGCGGAAGCGTTGCCGGAAGATGAAGTTATTGCCATTGCTCGCGGTACAACTTATCAATCAGCAAAGGAAAAGAAACGTGAGGAAGATGATTGTAAAGAGATTCGTGAAATACTTGGCATAGATCCTCCTGAGGGTGAAGACGGTGTTATGTCAAATGATGAAGTTATTGCTATCGCTAAAGGTGGTTGGTAGAATCAACGGTTGTTTCTGCCTGCATAAATAAAAAATACCTTCATACGATGGCAGGCAGGGACGCCGTTTAAAATCCTTGTATATGGCAATATGTGATATGTGTTCCCATAAACGGAAGGTCTTTGATGAGTCTTTGGGATGGGTTTGGAGATGCAAGGCTTATCGTTCTTTTATCCTTCCTGAATGTCTATCAAAGTGGGACGTTATGGTAGCAATAAGAGATAACGAATGCGAGTTCTTCAACAAGCCAGTAAAGTTTGACATCAACGGTTTTGCATACATATGTGCGGAAGAAGAACTACAACAACAGATTGAAGAAGACGATGATTTCCCGGTAGTTTGTGACTGATGGACGATATAGCATTAAAATATCTGGCAGAATGGCGCAGTGATTGGTGCGCTTTTGCATCTGACGTTCTACGGGCTAATCTGGACGAAGAACAGAAAGCCGTGTTGCGTTCGGTGCAAAAGAATCCCATGACCGCTGTAGCCAGCGGCACGAGTCGTGGCAAAGATTTTGTGGCAGCTTGTGCTGCCTTATGCTTTATGTATCTTACGCCCGAATGGGACGACGACGGAAATTTAATCCGTAATACAAAGATAGCCCTATCCGCACCTAGTCAAAGACAGGTAGAAAACATCATGACTCCGGAAGTTAGAAGACTGTTCCGTAACGCCGGTATATTGCCGGGGCGACTGGTTGCAAATGACATTCGCACGGACTACGAGGAATATTTTCTAACCGGATTCAAGGCAGACAACAAAAACCAAGAAGTTTGGTCGGGGTTCCATGCGGCAAACGTTATGTTTGTCATTACTGAAGCTTCCGGCGTATCTGAAACGATATTTAGTGCGATAGAAGGAAACCTACAGGGAAACTCACGCCTTTTGCTTGTATTCAATCCCAACATTACTACAGGTTATGCAGCAAATGCCATGAAATCGGATCGTTTCGCAAAATTCCGTCTCGATTCCCTGAATGCAACCAACGTAACGGCAAAAAGGGAGATTATCCCCGGACAAGTTAATTACGAATGGGTAGAGGACAAAGTTAAACACTGGTGTACCCCTATCACGAAAGAAGAATATAACGAAGGCGAGGGGGATTTTCTCTTTGAGAACAACTTGTACCGACCTAACGATCTGTTTCGCATCAAAGTACGCGGAATGTTCCCCAAAGTTGCGGAAGATGTGCTCATCCCCTACGAATGGATCGAGATTGCCAATAAACGTTGGCAGGAGAACCACCCGTATAGACCGCGTAAATCTTGTAAACTTGGTGTTGATGTTGCCGGCATGGGACGCGATAACAGTGTGTTTTGTCCCCGGTATGGGAACTATGTTTCGCAGTTCGACGTGTTCCAGTCCGCAGGCAAAGCAAGTCACATGCACGTTGTAGGCAAAGCACTTTCATACAAAAGGACGGATAGGGATATTATCTTTATCGACACTATCGGGGAAGGTGCGGGCGTGTATTCCCGCCTAGTGGAGCAAGGGATAAGAAACATATTTTCCGTTAAAAACTCACAAGGAGCGAAAGGACTGCATGATATAACGGGTGAATACAGTTTCGCCAACATGCGCGCGTATTTGTATTGGGCTTTGCGTGACTGGCTGGACCCGAAAAATAACTTCTTCCCGATGTTGCCGCCGTGCGACCAGTTCACGGAAGAAGCAACCGAAACAAAGTGGAAATTCAGGAGCGACGGAAAGATACTCATAGAGCCAAAGGAAGAGATAAAGAAGCGCATCAAGCGTTCACCCGACTACATGGACGCGCTTTCAGAGACATTTTACCCGTATTCATTCACATACAAGGATGATGCGGAATTATTACAGGATTTTCTATAAATTTATAGTAAATGGATAATTATATAAACACTGAATCCCTGATACTGGACACGTTGACAGATGCGCCGGTAGTATTTGAGGTAAATAATAAAAAATATAGTATCTATCCCCCTACCTTGGGAAAGACATTGCTTATTGATCGACTGAAAAGAAAGTTGTCAATCAATTCTGAATGCTCAAAAGCAGCCCCCCTGGAAGAAGCTTTGAGGGTATGCGAGGAAAACAAAGAGATAGTTTTGCAGTTGCTCGCATATTGTACCCTACGACTGAAAGAGGAAGTACAGAACGAAGCCTGCATAAAAGAACGTATTTCCGTTCTTTCCAAACTGGAAGCTGATGAACTGGCGACGCTGCTTTTGACTGTTATTTCAGACACCACCGTTTCCGATCTTATCAAACATTTCGGTATAGACCGAGACAACGAGAACCGGCGGAAGATAGCCCAGGTAAAAAACAGTAATAATACCGTTGCGTTCGGTGGACATTCTATCTGGGGCACACTGATAGATTTTGCGTGCGAGCGTTACGGATGGTCGTTTGATTATGTCATGTGGGAAATCAGCTATAATAATCTGCTGATGTTGTTCAACGATCGCCCAGATAGTGCCTACTTGACAGATGAAGAGCGAAAGAAAGCACATCTGAAACATATCGGAACAGTTATAAACGCAGACGACCCGGCAAACATGGCGAAAATCAAGGCTATGCGTTGGGATTAAATCATTTTTATATCAATCTTTAAATTGTACCATTATGGCAGGATTAAAATTTACTTTCACAGGAGATAATCAGGACGTATTAAAAAAGATCAATCAGATACAAACCGAACTAAAGAAGGTCTACAACAGAAAAAATACAAAGATAGACCTTAGCGCAGGGATTGATTTTTCTTTGCTGGGTGAGAACTTCAAACGGTTAGACCAACAGAGTCGGGAGGCGTTCGACAACATGTCAAAAGACGCCCAAAAATACGTGAAAGAGATACAAGAGAATATATTAAGCCTTCAGCAAGTAGAGAAGATGCAGGCGGGATTAAATTCCCTGTATGAAGATGGGGATATTGACTTGAACGCATATATTCAGTCACAAGCCCGGTTAACCGTTCTACATGAAGAGCTGGCTAAAGGCATTAATGAAAGCCGGGCGGCACTCGAATCCGAGACGACTACAACCAAGATTGCAGCGGATTCTATCGCAGGGCTTCATGCAAAGGTGCTGATGTTGACGACTGACTACATGAACCTTTCCAAAGCCCAACGGGAAGGGACCGAAGGCGTGGCACTGTTGAAGAACCTACAGGAAACCCAAACGCAATTGGATAACGCTTCTTTGTCTATGGACAAGTACGCATCCGGGGCAAAGACCAGATTTGACGCTTTAGGATTCAGCATCACGCAGATCGCACGTGAATTGCCATCTTTGGCAATGGGGCCACAAATGTTCTTTCTAGCTATCTCTAACAATATTGGGCCATTCCAAGATGCATTGGCGGCTGCAAGAAAAGAATATCAGGAAATGATAGCAGCCGGGAAGACTGCTACGCCTGTTTGGAAACAGTTGCTCAAATCTCTAACTGGTACCGGTCCTATTTTGGCGGTATTAACTACGTTGTTCGTGGCTTTTGGTGATAAGATATTTGATTGGATAGGAACATCAAAAAAGGCTGAAAAGACCCTTAAAAAATTGTACACTCAATTAAGAGACTTGAATAATGTTCTATCAACATCTATAGAACAGAGTGCAGGCGAAGTTACCAAACTTAACAGTCTATATAAGATTGCAACAGATGTAACTAAATCTACAAAAGAAAGAAATAACGCAGTAAAAGAGCTAAAAAGGTCTTATCCTGAGCATCTGAAAAATCTATCAGATGAATCTATAAAAAACGGTGAAGTTTCCAAAGCTATAAAAGAACAGACTAGCCAAATTATAGCAAATGCGAAAGCTACAGCGGCAGCTGATCAGATAGCAAAGAATTGGTACAAATCATTTCAGGCTGGCGTCTCCAAAAATATAGCTTATATTACAAAACAGAGATTAGAACAAGAATTAGTAGCAAAAGAAGCCACAGTTCAACAACTTTCTCAAATGAGAGCCAGACCGGAAAGTTATGCCGGATTAGCTAAAGAAATTGAGGGAATTAAGGACCGAATAAAAGAAACTGATAGAGAAATCGCAATACAAGAAAACCTACAAGATTCTTATCAAAAATCGTCTAAAGCTCTTGAAAAATTAGTAACTGTATCCGGATTAGGCGGAAAGTATGAAGATACAGATAAAAACTACAATTCCATCGTAGACCAGCAAAATAAAATAGCCGAGCTTTTGGATAAACAAGCCATTGAGAGAAGACGTAAAGAAGAAGATTTGGAAAATCAGGCTTTCCAAGCTCGTATTAATGCGATGGAGGAAGGAGAAGCCAAAATACGGGCGCAAAGAGCCTTGGATAACAAGAAGGAAATCCAAGATTTGAAACGCCAAAGAGAAGACTACATACGCACGGAAATCGAATATCAGAAAAAAGTCTTTGATGAGCAAGAGGAGCTAAAAGCCAAAAAGACCAAAGGATATAAAAAGAAAACGTTTGATTCTGCCAGTGTTTCGGTAGATACTTCTGCATTTGATTCTATCAATCAAGACACCCTAAAAGGACAAGTCAACGATGTAGCTAAATATTATAAAGAAGTCCTTTCTAAGTACCAAGATTATACAGCCCAACGTATAGCCGTAGAAAAGCAGTTTCTCAATGATGAAAAGAAGCTTAAAGATGGTATTGGAGCGGCCAAAAACGAGACAGAAAGAAAACAGTATGAGGATGCCTTAAGAGAGCTAAATAAGCAACGGAAAAAGTCAATGGACTCCATATCAAAAAGCGAAATAGAGGATTCGGGCATTTGGAAAATGTTAATGGGAGATGTTGGCGCATTACCTACAGATACATTAGAAAAACTATTGTCTGATGCTGAACAACTTGTCAAAATAACAAATCTTTCAGCTACCGATATGAAAGCTATGATGGACACTATAAATAATGCCCGGCAAAATCTTATAGCTCGTAACCCTTTTAAGACATTAAAAGAAGAATACGAAAAATATAGAAAAGCGGTTAAGAAGGGAGATACACAGGGTGCTTTTACTTCATGGAATAATGTTGAGCAGGCCAGTGAGTCCATAAAAAATAATATTTCAACATTAGGGGCTTCTCTATCTTCTCTTGGAAATACTTTTTCTAATGAACTGGGTGAAGGTATCCAAAAGGCAGTAGATGTTATAGAGGATGGCATCACAGCTTTTGAGGTATTCGGCAAAACAGGTAAAAAATCGGCAGGTGATACTATAAAGGGGATAGGCGGAATTGTTGGAATCGTAACTACTCTAGTAGGCACTGTAATGAATGCTTTTGATTCTACTGCCGAAGAACAAGCCCGTAATCTTGAATACCAGCGCAGGCAAGAAGGATATTGGGATTCTATTAATTATCAAGTCGAACGATATTTGGAGCTATTAAAAGAGGCTACAGCAAATGATTATTTTGAAATAGCTGGCAAATCATTGACCACGCTTGAAGAGTCAAGAAAAAAAGCTTATGAAGATATAGTCAAATCTTTGCCTGTTGGTGATGTTGACCATACAACATTCGGACTTGCTCAACTGTTTAATTATGGAAAGTTTTTTGATTTTAGACAATATCCAGATGCTAAGGAAATATTTGATTTTATAAATGCTAATGGAGGATATGATCTAGATAATAAACTCATATCAGAGGAAGCGATCTGGGCTATGAAAGGCGATGCCGACATCTGGTCTAAGTTGCCTGAATGGATGCAAGAAGCCATAGATAAGTTTGTTGAGTTGAACGATCAGGCAAAGGATTTAGAAGAAACTTTAAATAAAGATTTATTTCAAGCAACATCCCAGAGTATAGAAGAAGCTATTTTGGAGGGGTTGAAAGGCGGAAAGAGAGGAATTGCCGACTTTGGAGACGATTTTGAGGAGATAATGCGTAATACTTTGTTGCAGTCCTTTGTTATAGATCAGTTAAGAGGTAAAGCACAAGAATTTTATAAGAAATATACCCTTTTGGCTGATAGTGATAATAATGGAAAGTTGGATCTAACAGCAGAAGAGATAAGCGATCTTAGAAATGATTGGAATGATATAATAAGATCCGCTACAGAAGAAGCAAAAAATATAGATGCCATTGTTGGCGGCACATCTACTTCTCAGGAATCTTCCAAGAAAGGATTTGCCACGATGTCTCAGGATTCTGCTGACGAGTTGAACGGACGCTTCACTGCTTTACAAATTTCCGGGGAAGAAAGCAAAAATCAACTTGTATTGCTCAATCAGGTAACAAGCGCGTTGTTAAGTGTAAACGAGGCGGGAAATGCCACATTAAACAACATGTTGTACCAACAGGTATTAACTAACAGTTACCTAGAGGATATTGCCAAATATACAAAAGTACTGCAAGAAATGAATGCTAATATATTACAGGTAAGAAATAACACAGCAGCATTAAATACACGCAGGTAATATGGCCAAACCTAAAATACGCAACCAGAAACAGCAGTATCAGGAGTTAAACCGACGTTTACAAAAGTATATACTTCTGGTGCAACAGATATACGAAGATTTGGCACTCGAAGCGTCAAAGCTCGTACTTCGTACCGGTTACGATCCGGAAGGAAAGAAGGTTTTCCGGTTTAAGGACTATCCACAGACGAAAGCGGGAATAGACAAACTTTTGCGCAACTTCGTGGAAGATATGCAGGTTCTCATCTATCAAGGGACGTCCAAAGAATGGAAACAAAGCAACGAGATACAAAGCTTGCTCGCAGATAAGGTTATCAGATCCTACACGGGACAAATAGACAGGGAGAAGTATAAAATATACTATCAGACCAATTCGGACGCCCTGAAGGCTTTCCAGCAGCGAAAAGACGAAGGAATGAATCTTTCCCAAAAGTTGTGGAACCAGTCGCGAGAACTGAAAGAAGAGTTGGAGGAAACAATATCTACAGCTATTCAAAAGGGCTACAGCGCAATAACTCTTAGTAAGCGGGTTAGTAAGTATCTGAATGACTTTCCGACGTTCCAAAAGGACTATAAAGAGAAATATGGCAAAGCATCTGATATCCATGACTGTGAGTTCAGGAGTGCTCGTCTTGCAGCATCTGAAATTAACATCGCATATAGAAAAGCGGAACAAATGAGATGGGAGCAGATGGATTTCGTTGTAGGTTATGAAATCAAACCAAGCGGGATGCACAAGAAGAAGGACATTTGCGACCTATTGGCGGGGAAATACCCCAAGAATTTTAAATGGGTCGGCTGGCATCCGCTTTGCAAAGATTATTGTCTCCCAATAATGAAAACTGAAGAGGAGTTCTGGGCGCATGGGTATTTTGATGATCCGAACGACACAACCAGCGTGAACGAGGTTAAGGACGTGCCGGACGCCTTCAAACAATGGGTAGGTACAAATGCGCTCCGTATCGAAGCAGCCAAAAGAAAAGGGACTTCTCCGTATTTTATTAAGGACAATCAGGAAATAGTAGATAATATCCTTTATCCACAAAAAAAATAGTATATTTGTAACGAATTAAACCAAGCGTTGTGAAGAGGCAGCGCACCCGAATTATGAACGAAATAGAGCAAATTCTAACCGCAGGATCGGTTAATGTTATCATTGAAGCATTGAAAAGGAAATCCGTCTGTGTTCCTTCATGGGATAAACTTATCAAGGATTATGAACCCAAAGAGCACGAGATAGTGACGGATACAGTCACCCGGAAAAATAAAGTAAAAACAGATGGTTCGGTAGAAAAGGCTTCCCGGATCTATCTCGGACTGGAGAAACTTCTCACAAGGCGAATGACTGAATTTACTTTCGCTATCCCGATCAAACGTGTATATCACAACATCGAAGATAATGAAACTCGCCAAAGTATTGCAAAAGCGATTGAAGCAATATACAAGTACGCCCGCATTGATGCGGAAAATATCAGGCGCGGAAACGCTTATTATGCAGCGTGTGAAATCTGTACGATATGGTATGCCGTAGAAAAACCTAACAGCCTGTACGGATTCAGAAGCAGATTTAAACTAAAGTGCAAGACCTACTCACCAATGGACGGTGTCAGCCTGTACCCTCTCTTTGACGAACGGGGCGACATGCTCGCTATGTCACTGGAATACAATAAAAAGATACTGGATAAAGAAATAACCTATTTCGAGACATACACCGACAAAAAGCATTACAAGTGGAAACAGGAAAACGGCTTGTTCTGGGAAGAAGTCACCAACGAACCTATCGCACTTATGAAGATACCGGCTATCTATGCCTACAGGGATTCCGCGATCTACGCCGATTTGTCATATATCAGAAAAGAGATAGAATACACCCTTTCACGCAATAGTGACGTGATCGCATACAATAGTGCGCCTATCCTCAAAGTTGCGGGAGGAATGAAAGGCGGAGAAGATAAAGGAGAAAGCCGTAGGGTGTTCCGTGTCGAAAACGGCGGAGACGTTTCTTATGTTTCATGGGCACAATCTATCGAAGCCCTGAAGTATCATGTAGAAACGCTTACCAACTCCTTCTGGTCGCAATCACAGATGCCGGATATTTCCTTTGATAAGATGAAGGATTTGGGAAATATCGGCTATGATGCACGCCAGACACTTCTAACCGATGCGCATCTCAAAGTCGGAGACGAGGCGGGGAACTGGTTGGAGTTTCTGGACCGTGAAAGTAGTATTGTGAAAGCGTTCCTTTCCCTGATGAATATACAGTGGAAGGAAGAGATAGATAATGTAGATGTTGAAAACATCATAACGCCGTTTATCCAGAACGACGAGAAGAACGAAATAGAAAAACTTACTACCGCAAACGGCGGTAAACCAATATTAAGCCAGCTAGAAAGTATTAAAGCGCTCGGTTATTCCAACGACCCGGAAGCAACACTAAAGCAGATTCAGGAAGAGGAAGCCGTAGCGCAAGAAAACAAGGGTGCGATAAATGTTAGCGCATTGTAAGGATTCATGTTGTTTATTCATAATAATGTTCTTAGAAAATTCTGAAGGGGCGGGCGTTGTGAAACGGTCGCTCTTTTTTGTGCCATGAAGATATAAAAATAACCTACGCACTTACACATGCGTAGGTCTAATTTGAGCAATAGAAAAGGGGGCAACGCTGATATTATTTACATCCCCCCCTTTATAGACCTGGGTTCACAATATAGTGAATCAGTGTATTATATCAAAGGCTATTGAGCCATTTTTTACCGGATTTGGTGTTAAGCCAAATTGCTATCCCAGCCCCCACGACGCTAGTAAACATGAATATTATCGTTAATCCGTTCATAACTATTTATTTTTAAGTATTTTATAGCCAATATATGCAAATATAAAAGAAGTAAAAGCACCAAAAGAAACAAGTATCCAGTAATTAATGTTCTGAAAATCCAATACTAAAGATACTCCACCACCTAAAAATAAAGCAGTAAAAGAAAGTTTTGATAAGTCATAAAAATACTTTCCGAGCGTTTCCCGGCTTATCTTCTCTTTCTCCTTTCCTTCTCTTTTTTCTTCTTGTCTTTCGCTCCAATTACCCATTTTGCACTGTTGTATATGTATTGCAAATACAAAGATAGTCATTTGCAGTAATAAATCAAACGAAATCAAGAGAAATTAATTATTTGACTTTTTGGACCACCGGATAAGGTGGTTAAAATACCGTATTCGCCAAAATTGTTGAAAACTTGCTCCATAATTTTGTGGAGCAAAAAAACTGTTTCCCCATTTTTGGGGGAAATTCCCCTAAAATTGATAATCAGGTAGTTACGTCTTAAATATGGTTTGAACACACATTATAAAGGTAATTGTGAGTTACGTTTTAAATACGGTTTGAACACGTATTTCAATACCGGAAAAACTGGTATTGGGGCAGCGCCTGATTATCACGCCCTAAACCTGAACTAAACATTTTTAGGGCAGATAACAAACGTTACATAGGGGTAATTTCCCGTATGAGCGAAAATCAATGTGAGCGCATTTTTGCGCTGACATAAAAAAGGGAGTGCTTTACAGGCACCCCCCCCGACACTATGGAAGAATGAGCTACTTATTTAAAAGCTCTTTTATTTCTTATGAAAAATGATATTATCTGTACTTTCATCTAATTGTATGTATATGAGATCACCATCAATCCGAGCAGATTTAATATCTATATCATTACTATTAAAATAAAGATCATTTCCATTCATTTCATACGTACCTTTGTCCGTCGTTGATATTTCAAAAACACCATCTTCATCAATATCTAAAGATGATTTCATCTCAAATGAAGTTTCCCAAAATGAAAGGATCGTCTTATAATACTTACCATCGTTATACTCCCAAATAGTACCGTTTAAGCCTGTAACATTCTCGTTATCATCACTACACGCAGAAAATAGTATTAACGGCAACATTGCCAGAAAAAATAGTGCTTTTTTCATGTCTTTGTATGTTTAAAATTATACAACAAATTAACAGACAAGCACACAAAAAAGCAAACATTTCTCTATTTTTCTTCTATTTCAGATATGATTTTTTTCAATTCATCTACAGATGTGGCTTTGTAGTAGTCACTTTTGTGTTGAATTAGGGCGGTTAGCTCTTCGCCTTTGGCTTCTTCAGGTGATGCGAATAGTTGCCACATGGGAACGTCCAAAGCGGCGGCAATACGTTCAAGAGTTGACCCTGAAGGCAATTCTAATGATTGAATCAGAGAAACACGTGTTATACCTAATTTTTTCGCAAATTGCGCCTGCGTATATCCCTTTTCTTTAATAAGTTCTTTAATTCTATGCTCCATAACTTTTTATTTTTCATTTCAAAAATAGTGTTTATTTACTTTGTGTATGGGATATGTCATACTAATTATTGTTAAAGTATGGGATTTTATTGTGTTTGCATATTGTTTTGTATATTTTTTCCCATACATTTGTAGCCGAAAAATCATAATAAACACCAATAAAAACGATTATGGCAAAGAAGAACATTTCTAAGATTTTGGAACAAGTGGAGCACATCTTTTTGAAACACTGTTCCAGTTATGAAGAAGTAAGTAGCAGAGAAGTTTGTATAGAACCGAAACGTTACAACAAACTTTATCTTACTGCACAAGGTCGGAAACATAACTACAACGCTATGTTTGACATAAACAAGGATTATCCCTGCTTAGTGAATTTTAAGACGGTATAACTGTGTGTAACTTGTAATTACATTTTGTCTACTTTGGGGATACTGGTTTGTGAAAATAGGTATCCTATCTTTACAAGATTATTAACCCGGGGATGTGCGTTTGACGTACCCCCATCATAAAGATATTAATTATGAAACAATTTCCTTTAACCATTAACGAAGAGTTGGCGGACTTGTTGCGGGCTGCAACAGAGTTGAACGGCTTGCTTAATAGCTATGTAAAAAAGCATTTTAAAGGCTTGGATTATCAGGATTGGCAAGAATATCCGGCAAAGCAGATTGCAGAAATGCAGAATAGTACTTTAGATATGATGTCGGATTTATCCGATATTATCGGCTACGATATCGCACAACAGGCGCACGCAGAACTTAACAAGGAGGTGAAAGTATGAAGACAATCAGAGTAACAGACGCGGCCGCTCGGTTCATTAAGCAGATCAGAGAGGAGGAATTAGAGGAAAGAAAGGTTTTTCTCTGTGAAGCCTATACAAAGGCTGTAGAACATGCATTGGCCAATGATGAATACAGTGAAGAGGATTTCTACCCGTTGATGGTAATACATGATTATCATAAGTTGATAGAGGAATTATCTATAGATGATGAGGGGCGGGTATGATAAACGAGGAAATATTAAAGATTGTACTTAATGATAAGACTTTTGGTCAGCGTGAAGCAGCTGACATTGTTGGAGGTAGAGGGCGTTTGTTTAAATTGGTAGGTTCCGGTGATATTCGCGCTGAGAAAATACCGCCTAATCGTCAAAATGGGAGATGGTATTGTAACGCTTATGATGTTATCAAATGGGCAACAATTGGAAAAGGAAGTACACATAGGAGTGATGAGAATACATAGTAAGTGTCAGGGGACTTCGGTCCGACACTGAAGTTGACGCCATCAACAAAGACGCCCCGGTAACAATATGGTTGCCGGGATTACATTTCTTGCAAATTATTGAAGAATATTTAAAGATTAGCATTATAGTTGCCTTTGGCAAGTCGGTTTAAATGCCACCATTCCCGGCAATAAACCATGCTTTTATGACGGATATGACGCAAATGACGCAAGAATAAAACTTTATTTTTTTGAGATTTATCCTTGTAGACGGATTGAACGGCAACGCATAGCGAGAATGTGACAAGGAACGAATGCACACTTAACCGGCACATAACATAGTCGGAGGTGAAGATACAGGACATAAGCAGATACGGACGGAAAATGGCCGTTTGTTGAGAGCGGTCTTATTTCGCTTGCATAGGTTCAGCTAAAAGAATACTTATGGGGAGAGAAAGTCCAAATGCTTCTCTCCCTATAAATATTGGCTTTCTCTTTGGAAAGTTTGTGTATTAGGAAAGAATATGTAACTTTACACCAAGAAAGCCCATCAGTAGAGCATAAAAATACTTTTTGTTACTATTTTGTTACCCATCATTAGTAATGATGGGCTTTTTATTATCTCTATTTGTTTTGTAAATTGCTGATAAATAAAAAGATAGACCTTATTTCTCAATAAAGCCTATCTGCAAACTTAAAACAACCAACAAAAGAAATAGATAATTTCAATTAAATGAGGAATGAAGAATTAGCTGTGCGTTTATCACAACCTGCATAGTAATTCTTCATTTTTAGTTCTTCATTTATATTATATGCTTATCTTACAAACAGTAACTCTCTGTATTTTGGGAGTGTCCACATTTGGTTGTCAACAATCAGTTCCAACTTGTCAATGTGATAACGGATCTCTTCCAATGCCGGCACGATTGTATCATGATAAGCGATAGCCTTTTCACGTTCACTCTCAATCTTATTTGCAACCTTACGCGCTTCGATCATGGCATCTACATGTTCCTTGATGAAGGCGGTGCGGTCAGCGATTTCTTCAATCAGTTCCAGGTTTTTGGCTGACAGTTTTGCTGCCTTTTCTGCCGGAAACAGGGATTGCATCTTGTAGACATTGTTAATCAGGTCTGTCTGATATTGAGTAGCTACCGGAATGATATGATTCATTGCCAGGTCGCCTAATACACGGGCTTCGATCTGAATCTTTTTGGTATATGTTTCCCATTTCACTTCGTTTCGAGCTTCGAGTTCCTTTCTCGTCATTACACCGATTGCTTCGAACATAGCGATGGTTTCCGGTTTCAGATAGTTGTCAAAGATGACAGGGACGCTTGTTTCACAATCCAGACCACGACGGGCAGCTTCTGCTTTCCATTCGTCGCTGTAACCGTTACCGTCGAAATGAATGGCTTTACATTCCTTGATGTATCCACGGATGATTTCAAGTATGGCAGAAACTTTCGGCTCTCCCTTTTCAATCAAGGCATCTACATCTTTTTTAAACTTCTTCAACTGGTCTGCTACGGCAGAGTTTAGGGCGATCATGGCAGAAGCACAGTTTGCTTCGGAACCTACGGCGCGGAACTCAAAACGGTTGCCGGTGAAGGCAAATGGGGAAGTACGGTTACGGTCTGTATTATCAATCAGCAGTTCGGGAATTTGCGGGATATCCAGTTTCATACCTTGCTTGCCGCTAAGACTGATCAGGTCATCCTTTGTGCTGTTCTCAATATGATCCAGCACTTGAGACAACTGTTTGCCTAGGAAAGAAGAAATGATTGCCGGAGGTGCTTCGTTAGCTCCCAGACGGTGCGCATTGGTAGCGCTGGAGATGGAAGCTTTCAACAGTCCGTTGTGATGATAAACTGCCATCAGGGTGTTGACGACGAATGTCACAAAACGCAGATTATCTTCCGGTGTCTTGCCCGGTCCCATCAATAAAATACCAGTGTCGGTACCCAGAGACCAGTTATTGTGCTTACCCGAACCATTTACTCCCTTGAATGGCTTTTCGTGAAGCAATACGCGGAAACCGTGACGACGGCTTACTTTACGCATCAGCGACATGATTAGCAGGTTATGGTCATTGGCCAGATTACATTCTTCGAAGATAGGAGCCAACTCGAACTGGTTTGGAGCCACTTCGTTGTGACGGGTTTTTACAGGGATACCCAGTTTGAGAGCCTCAATTTCGAGGTCTTTCATAAAGGCAGCTACGCGGGTAGGGATAGCACCGAAATAGTGATCTTCCAACTGTTGGTTCTTGGCACTGTCATGTCCCATCAGCGTACGTCCTGTCATGAGCAGGTCAGGGCGTGCGGCATACAGACCTTCGTCTACCAAGAAATATTCCTGTTCCCAGCCCAGGTAGGCAACTACTTTCTTCACTTCCGGATTGAAGTAGTGACATACGTCTACGGCAGCTTTATCTACGGCACGCAATGCTTTCAGTAATGGAGCCTTATAGTCGAGAGCTTCACCGGTGTATGCGATAAACACAGTGGGGATACAGAGCGTATCATCTACAATGAATGCAGGTGAGGAAGGGTCCCATGCGCTATAGCCACGGGCTTCGAATGTGTTGCGGATACCGCCACTCGGGAACGAAGAGGCGTCCGGTTCCTGTTGAACCAGTAGCTTGCCTGAAAACTCTTCCATCATACCGCCCTTGCCGTCATGTTCAATGAAAGCGTCATGCTTTTCTGCCGTGCCTTCGGTAAGCGGTGCAAACCAGTGTGTATAATGAGTGACACCCATTTCGACCGCCCATCTTTTCATTCCGGCAGCTACTTCGTCAGCTATGCTACGATCTAGGGGAGCCCCATTGTCAATAGCGTCAATCAGCGCATTGTACACCTTACTGGGAAGGTATTTGAACATCTTTTCTTTGTTGAACACATACTTGCCGAAATATTCCGAAGGACGTTCAGCGGGTGTCGGCACTTCAACAGCTTTCTTCTTGAACGCTGTTTCTACTACTCTGAATCTAAGTTTTGACATAATACCTAATTTGATTTGTTGTTAAATATGTTAGAGTAAAAAATTTAGTTATAAGCAGATTCTCCGTGTTCGTAAATGTCGAGGCCTTCTTCTTCGACACGTGCCGGAACTCGCAGACCATGAACCTTATCAAGTACTTTGAAGATGGTGAATCCCATACTTGCTGCCCATGCTCCGACTACTAATGCTCCGAAAATCTGTGCACCAAGGAAACCTGCTCCGTGTCCGTAGAATAAACCTTCACTGGTAGAAAATAGCCCCGTGAGAATTGTTCCCAGAAAACCGCAGACTCCATGTACGGATGAAGCACCGACAGGGTCGTCAATTTTCAATACCTTATCGATAAAGTCAACGGCGAGTATCATTACTACGCCACAAATAGCGCCAATCACTACTGCTCCTGTCGGAGATACTGCATCGCATCCTGCTGTGATACCTACCAGACCTGCCAAAACTCCATTTAGTGTCAGAGATAAGGATGGCTTGCCATACTTCATCCAGCTAACTACCAGCGCAAAGAAACCACCGGCGCAAGCGGCCAGGTTGGTTGTCAGGAAGACATGAGAGATTGCAATTGCATCCGCTTCAGTACTTGCAGCCAATTGTGAACCAGGGTTGAAGCCGAACCATCCGAACCAGAGAATGAATACACCTAATGCTGCGACTGTCAGATTATGTCCCGGAATAGCTTTTGATCTTCCGTCTTTTCCATACTTACCGATACGCGGTCCCAAAATAGCAGCACCTACCAGAGCAATCCAACCACCTACAGAGTGAACGACTGTTGAACCTGCAAAGTCATGGAAGGTGGTTCCAAAGAGATTCATCATGAAAGAGCCTTCTTCACCGTTCATCAGCCAACCACCTCCCCATGTCCAATGACCGGAAATTGGGTAAATAAGCACACTGATAAAGATTGTGTATACTAGATACATTGAGAATTTTGTACGTTCTGCCATTGCTCCGGACACGATGGTAGCTGCTGTTGCACAGAACACTGTCTGGAAAACAAGGAAACCTTCTTTGGGCAAATCGCTATCCAGAAAAGACAAGTTAAAGAAGTGAGGCATTCCGATGAATCCTCCTGCACCGAACATCAGCCCGAAGCCAATAAACCAATAGAGCAGTGAGCCGAACATGAAGTCTACAAAGTTTTTCATTAAAATATTGGCAGTATTCTTCACCCTTGTGAAACCGGCTTCGACTAATGCAAATCCCGGCTGCATAAAGAATACCAGCATTGCTGCAAGCAGCATCCAAACAGTATTTAATCCGAGTGCCAGCTCTCCAATTGTATCGGAAGCACTTATGGCAGCTTCTTCAGATGTTGTTGCTACTTTAACAGGGTCTGTCGCAATTTCAGTGATGGTCTCTGTAACCGCCGTAACAGTATCGGTGACAACAGTTTTTTGTGCGAAAACGCTCGTAGTGAGACAGCTGAAAATGAGCATAGCAGTAGCTATCCACAGCTTTACAGAGCTGTGCTTTTTATATATTGTATCCATAATGATTATCTTATTTAATACCTTTTTATTATGTTATAATCCGCAAGGAAACCTGATTCCGGCACCTTGCCGGTTGTTGGTTAGCGTTCTTGTTCGGCGTTATAGAGGGCAATGTCGCCTCGCTCGGCAGTGCGGATGCGGATGGCATCTTCGATGGGAATGACGAAAATACGTCCGTCGCCGATTTCTCCGGTTTGGGCGGCTTTGATGATTGCCTGTACCGTTTTCTCTGCGTTTTTGTCGCGTACTACAATCGAAATCAGGATACGTTCGATTGTACTGGTATCATATACAACTCCACGATAGATACGTCCTTGCCGTGCTTTACCGATGCCTCTTACATCATAATAGGAGAACCATTCGATATCTGCTTCAAGTAAAGCATCTTTTACGTCCTCGAATTTGGTTTTACGGATAATAGCTTCAATCTTTTTCATATACCTTAAATATTAGTGTGACTTGTAAAAAAAGAGGTATAGGGGCCAGCCATAGCAGGTTACCATACAACAAACCGATAAAATCTAAACTCTAACTACCTTTTCTATTCCCTATACACTCTTTAGATATAAAATTCTCTCTCTTAAAAACTTAATCCGAATGTGAAGTGAGCACCTTCCGTGCGTGGATTGACTGATACTTTGGCAAACGCCGGAACCGAGAAAGAATCAGTGACTTTGATTTCTTTGGTAGCTCCGAGGCTGATATCCGATACGCAGAATCCACTTGTATACCCATTATAAAAAGATGTTTCCCAAGGTACTATGCCTAAATCTACCATCCAGTCGAGTCCACCCAATTGGAAGGGTGCGCTTAGTGCGAGGTAGGATGAATAGGCTCTTTTCCCATTCCCTTTCACTCCGTCAGCTCCTGCAAAGTTGGTATACCAATTGACAGCCAGCGGACCAAAATCATATCCAATCTGTGCTTCAAAAACATGGGCGGTTGAATGAGCGCCATATTTGAAATACTTGTTGGTAGAATAGATCGTTTCTCCTTCATCGTCTACTCCTGACGGAACCTGAGTATTAAACCAGTAATCAGTGATCGAAACACTAAAACCATTTATTGAATAGCCGAGTGTTAAATCGAATTCTTTAGTGTCTGATGACTCAAATCCTGCTGATCCCCATACTCCGAGTGAAAAACCTTTGTAAGAGATTCCCAGTGAAGGTTGGATACTTACTCCACCCAGGTCCTGACCACGCCAGATATAACCGCTTACCAAATCTGCTCCTACAGAAGCTTCTACTTTATTTTGTGCCTTCATGGCGGATGGCACAATCCCCGTTAGTAATAATGCTACTATTATTACCCCCAATTTTTTGTTAATCGTCGTTTTCATCGTCTTTTTACCTTTAAAAGTTAGAAAAATGTGGATGTACGGTCCAGTGTTATATAGTAGCGCGCAAAATACTATCAGTTAAATGAAGAATTAAGAATGAAGAATCAGAAACAACAAGTTAAAATGATAAACTCAAAAGAACTATAGTCGAGATGGGGGTATCTCATACTGCAAAAAAATCTTCATTCTTCATTTCTAAAGCCAGTTTTTAATCCTTCTCATCGCTTCGATACAGTCGTTACGATCGCCGAAAGCTGTCAGTCGGATATATCCTTCGCCGCTGGGTCCGAAACCTACACCGGGAGTTCCGACTACGTTAGCTTCATATAGCATCTGTTCGAAGAATCGCCAGGAAGAGAGTCCGTTCGGAGTTTTCACCCATAAATAAGGCGCATTGACTCCGCCGTATACTTTCAGTCCGGTAGCTTCCAGTCCTTCTTTCATTATTTTTGCATTGGTCATATAATAATCAATCGTTTTTTTGATCTGTGCTTTTCCTTCTGCACTGTAGACTGCTTCCGCTGCCCGTTGAGTGATGTAGGAAGTGCCGTTGAACTTAGTACATTGGCGACGGTTCCACAATCTGTTGAGTGGAATACGTTCACCTTCCAGAGTGGCAGCGGTCAGTTCCTTCGGTACTACGGTGTAGCCGCAACGTACTCCGGTGAATCCTGCTGTCTTTGAAAAACTACGAAATTCGATCGCGCATTTCTTTGCACCTTTTATTTCGTATATAGAGTGGGGGACATCCGCGTCCTGAATATAGGCTTCGTATGCGGCATCGAACAAAATCAGTGTATCATTTGCCAATGCGTAATCTATCCACTTCTTTAGTTCCGGTTTCGTTAGTGTGGTTCCTGTCGGGTTGTTCGGATAGCAGAGATAAACAATGTCTATCCGTTTGTCGGGAATCTCCGGAATAAAGTTGTTCTCACTTGTGCAAGGCATATAGGTCACATTGCTCCATTTGCCTGTTTCTTCTTCCAGTATTCCGGCACGTCCGCACATAACGTTGCTGTCTATATATACCGGATAGATAGGGTCTGTGACACCGACACTGTTGTCATGACGAAGAATGTCTCCTATGTTACCTGTATCACTTTTTGCTCCGTCACTGACAAATATCTCCGATGACGAAAAATGGATTCCCCGGGGAGCAAAATCATTTTTTATAATGGTTTCAATCAGAAAGTCATATCCCTGTTCAGGACCATATCCGCGAAATGTATCTTTACTTGCCAGTTCTTCTACTGCCTTGTGCATAGCTTCGATACAGGCTTGGGGAAGCGGCTGGGTGACATCTCCGATACCTAACCGGATGATATCCTGTTTAGGGTGCGTTATTTTGAACGTATTTACCTTTTTCGCTATATCCGAGAATAAATAGCTTCCCGGTAGTTTTAAGAAATGTTCGTTTACTAATGCCATATTGTTATTGTTTTAAGTTTTGCTATATTCTTATCTTTAATTGATTGTTCGGAAACGCTTATTTCATCAGCCTATTTGGGTTGGCCGTTGTCTGCTTCTATTTCTCCATCGAAAACTTTGGTTGCCGGTCCTGTCATTAATATATGTCCCGAGGCTTCTTCCCATTCGATAGTGACAGTTCCTCCGTCCATTATAATATCGCTTTTTCTTCCTGCAAGTCCGTTGATACAGGCTGCTACTGCTGTTGCGCACGCACCTGTTCCGCAGGCTTGAGTTATTCCCGATCCTCTTTCCCATACTCTCATTCGTATGGTATCTTTCCCAATTACTTGGGCGAATTCTACATTTGTCCTGTCCGGGAAGAGATGATATTTTTCTAGCTCAGGGCCTATTTTCGGCAGATCGATCTGAGAGATATCTTCTACAAAAGTAACCAGATGAGGATTTCCCATTGATACTTGGGTAGACCGGAAAGGATATTCTTTTCCAAAACAGACTTCACCTGTTTCCAGTGGACTCCCCATATCTACCGTGACTGCGCTAACCGCTTTTCCATTTATATGTAGTTTCAGGATTTTAATACCTGACAATGTATCAAGGGTGATTTCTGTCTTATCCGTCAATCCGTACTCATATACATATTTGCCTACACACCGACTTCCGTTACCGCACATCATCGCTTCGGAACCATCTGCATTGAATATACGCATGCTGAAATCAGCTTTGTCAGAAGTACCAATCAATATAAGTCCGTCACTTCCGATTCCCGTATGGAATCTGCTCCATGCAATCGCCTTCTTTTCAGGATCTGCTATCGGATATCTGGTAGTATCTACATAGATGTAGTCATTTCCTGCCCCGTGCATTTTGGTAAATTTTATTGTATTTGTCATTTTGATCCTTATTTATTGATTGTTGTAACCTTTTGTTTTATTACAATGCAAAGATATGACTTTTTGCTTTATGTTTTAGTTGAAAGTATGTCTAATATCTATTTATTTTTATCAAACTTTCAATTGATTTGTATACAGGGATCTTTAGTGTTAATCTGAAATTTTACATGTGCTTATTTTGATAAATTATTATTTGGTGGATTCGTTTTGCATATCTTTTCATAATATATGAGGATTTTATAGTCAATTTCTCCTGTATATTACTATAAAAACAAGAAATGACTTCTTTTGGTTTTGACGATATGAAAGTGAATTTGCTTATTTGTATGACATATTGTTTATCGAATATGGAGAAGAACCTTTTTTATATATTCATTGTTCTCTTCCTAACAATAACATAATAAATGTAGGAGATATGGATATAGAGAAACAATTGGAAGTTGCCGCACAGAGCAATCATTTGGTATTGGTTGTGTTTTACGCTGACTGGTCGCCTCATTATGAATGGATAGGACCTGTGCTCCGCACTTATGAGCAGAGAGTGATAGAACTGGTAAATGTGAACATTGAAGGAGATAAAGCCGTAGCCGATTCATATAATATTGAGACGGTACCTGCTTTCCTCCTATTGCATAAAGGACATGAACTGTGGAGGCAAGTAGGTGAGTTGACGGTAGAAGAGTTGAAAGAGGTATTGGAAGATTTCAAATAGCTTCTATTGGGATTTTATGTAAAAAGCACCATCATGCATATTGGTTTACTGCATGATGGTGCTTAATATTGTTTTAGCTCTTAGAAATTTTCTGTGAGTGATTATTTTAGCATATCTTGTGCCACAATCGGTTCATTGGTCGTAATGAAATCCACCTTCTGGTCAATCAGCCACTTCATGTCTTCTGCTTTGTCTACCGTCCAGACATTGACTTTCAATCCGAGATCATGTGCTTCTTTGATCCATTCGGGATGTTTTTTGATTACTCCCATGTGGTAGTCAAGTCCGGCAGCGCCGAGGTCTTTCAGTTCTTTGGGAGATAGTTCTCCGTTGAGGTAGAATACCGGGGTTCCGGCAGGTGCCAGACGGATAAACTCTTTCATTGCGTGCAGCGAGAAAGTGATATATTCCATACGATCTTCCAGTCCCATCTTTTTCACCATGGCAAGGATTTCCTGTACGGCTTTTGTTTCACGTTTTTTGCTGTTATGCGCTTTCAGTTCAAGTATTAGCTTAGTATTGCATTTTTTGCCGGCTTCCAGATATTTTTGCAGGCTGGGCAGATTTTCTCCGTTTGATAGTTTCAATCCTGTAAGAGCATCTCCCTTGGAATATTCCATGTATTTCATCTTGTAGACAGGATCGTGGTTGACAACCAGCTTATTGTCTTTGGCAAGCCATACATCAAATTCGGAACCATAGCAATGTATAGAATCCGCCTTTTGCAAAGATGTGATGCTGTTTTGGGCAGAACCTGCTGTTTTCCAATAGCCACGATGAGCGATAACCTGTGACTTTTGTGCTTGAACGCTAGCTACTGAAATGATAAGGGCGGCCATTAGAATAATTCTTTTTATTTTCATTGATAGTACGTTTAAAGAGTTTATGAGTCCAAAAATATAAAAAATAAAACACAGATTAGCTTGTTATTATGCTAATCTGCGTTAATTGGCTGCTTTTATGCATAGAAATATAGACTTTTTATTCTTGACTTTACAAACTGATGAATAAACATTGGCCGATATCATCTATGGAGAAGATAATGACAACTAATCAGGAGTTTCATCATTTGAGCTTTTGATGATAATAGGGAAAGTGAAATGTTGATATTCCGGACGGTATTTCCCATTAATATATAAAACCTCCCAAGGATAGATTTCTTTTAGCTTCTTTTTGATGGCTGTTATTATCGGATGGCTCTGGTCTTCGGTCATGACTTTATCCAGTCGGATTTTGACATTGCTGTCTATATAGTGTCCGTCAGCGGATAAATCGAAATCAGATAAAAAGATAATATGTCTTTTTCCGCTTATTTCGGGGAACTTTTCCCAAGGGAAATGTGCCTGTAGACTATCTCTGATTTGTAATAGCTTGATCCCTTCCTTTCGGCTATTGTGATAAAACACTTTATCTGTGACAACACCGTCTTTGATAGTCAATACACACTCCTCCATGTAGTTTCTGTCGAAACCTCCGGCACCAAAACGTATAATATCACCCCGGCCTAACCGTACTTTTCCGCTAAACCAGGAAGCAAAGATTCCATCGTCTGTTTTATATTCACTAAAAAAAGAATCTATTCCCTTAACTTCTCTCTTTTCTGTGCTATGGTTTTCCGATATTTCAATAATGACCTTTTGAAGGTACAATTGATTATTCTTTATTTCCCAGACTCCTGTATATCCGTCCCAGTTTGCAGTCGTCCAATGTCGCTCTTTGGGCAAAAATTCTCTGAATTTAGTGTTATGTATGGAATCTATGTCAATCGGTTGGGCCAGCATATCCCATTTCACTCCGTCTATGAATAGTATTTCTGATTCTTGTGAAGTAGAGAATGCAGAAGTAATACTTAGCAAGGAAAAGATGCACCAGCACCATAAAAACTTAATGTTCATTTGTTTATTGAATGATAGATGATAAATATATTCTCAAAGGTATGAGTTTATTTCAGACATCTATCATTTTTCAACCGATTTATTTTATCCGTTCGTCATAAGCCTCTTCATGTATTCCTTTTACCGCTCTGCCGCTTGGCTCATTTAAATTTTTGAAAGCTGCATCCCATGCGAGTGCTTCTGCTGTGGAACATGCTACACTGGGTACGCTCGGTACGCTGCGTGCCGCACTTTCACTGGGGAAATACTCTTCAAAAATACTCCGGTAATAATATTCTTCCTTGTTCTGTGGGGTGTTGATCGGGAAACGTTCGGCTGCATGTTTCATCTGTTCGTCGCTGACGGCAGCAGCTGTCATTTCTCTTAATGTATCAATCCATGAATATCCTACACCATCGCTGAACTGTTCTTTCTGCCTCCATGCCACGCTTTCCGGCAACATGTCGGCAAAAGCTTCACGTACAATTCGTTTTTCGATCTCTTTACCGGGACACATTTTAGCCTTCGGATTCAAAGTCATTGCCACATCCAGAAATTCTTTATCCAGAAAGGGAACACGTCCTTCTACACCCCAGGCAGACAGACTTTTGTTGGCACGGAGGCAGTCGTACATGTGAAGTTTTGAGAGCTTGCGTACGGTTTCCTCGTGGAAAGCCTGTGGAGTAGGGGCTTTATGGAAGTAAAGATAGCCTCCGAAAACTTCATCGGCCCCTTCACCGCTCAGCACCATTTTGATTCCCATTGATTTGATAACACGTGCCAGCAAATACATAGGGGTAGAAGCACGTACAGTAGTCACATCATATGTCTCGATAAAATAAATGACATCCCGGATAGCGTCCAGTCCTTCCTGAACCGTATAATTAATTTCGTGATGAACCGTACCGATGTATTCTGCCACTTCACGTGCCTTGCTCAAATCGGGTGCCCCTTTTAGTCCGATAGCAAAGGAGTGGAGTTGAGGCCACCAAGCGTCACTTGCTCCGTCTGTTTCGATACGTTTTGCTGCATATTTCTTGGCGATAGCGGAAATGACGGAGCTATCTAGCCCGCCTGAAAGAAGGACTCCATAAGGAACATCACTCATCAACTGGCGATGAACAGCATCTTCCAATGCTTCTTTTACGTCATAGGCTTTGGCTCTGTTGTTTTTTACAACTTCGTAGTCTGTCCATTCACGGGTATACCAACGTTTCATTTTCCCCTCTTTACTATAAAAGTAATGTCCCGGGAGGAACGTCTCGTATTTTTCACAGAAGCCTTCGAGTGCTTTCAGCTCACTGCCAAAATAGATTTTTCCATCCTTGTCTTTCCCTATATATAAAGGTATGACACCGATAGGGTCCCGGGCAATCAGGAATTCGTCTTTTTCTTCATCATAAAGAACGAAAGCAAAGATACCGTTGATATCTTCCAGGAAATGAATGCCTTTATCTTTGTATAAAGCAAGGATTACTTCGCAGTCACTTCCTGTTTGGAAGTTGTATTTACCGGCATATTTTGCACGGATATCACGGTGGTTGTAGATTTCGCCATTTACGGCAAGCACTTGTTTGCGATCGGGAGAGTAGAGGGGTTGCCCGCCACTTTGCGGGTCAACGATGGAGAGACGCTCGTGTGTCAGAATGGCGCTTCCGCCTACGTAGATGCCACTCCAGTCCGGTCCGCGGTGACGGATTTTCTGAGCCATTTTCAGTGCTTTGCTTCTTAGTTCCTTAGTCTGAACTTTTATGTTGAGTATACCTGCTATTCCACACATAACTTTAAGTGTTTGGGGGTTATATAATATATTGTTTTCTCGCTATTCTTTTTAAATGGATTGGTTATAATTCTTTCGTTCCACCTAGGTTTTTCTTTCGTTCTACCCAGGTGGAACGAAAGAATCATAGTAATCCAACTTTTTCTTATTACCTGTCGTAGTACTATTTGGTCAGGTAATCATCTATCTTAGCTGCTGCCGCCCGTCCTCCTGCCATAGCCCGTACTACCAGACTTGCGCCTGTATCCGCATCTCCGGCAACGAATACGTTTTCCGGGAATTTAGGTTGCTCCGGTTTCAGGAATCCCATAGCCAATAGTACCAGATCCGCCTCGATTACTTCCTTCTTGCCTGTAGGCTTCATCGTTGGACGTCCGCCGTCTGCTGTCGGAGTCCATTCCACCTCTTCCACTTCTACACCTGTAACCTTACCGTCTTTCCCGAGGAACTGGTTGGAGGCCAGGCACCAGCGACGTGTACAACCTTCTTCGTGGCTGGAAGTCGTTTTAAATACTACAGGCCATTGAGGCCACGGAGTAGCCGGATTGTGACCTACGGGCGGTTTGGGCATGATTTCAATTTGTGTAACACTGGTTGCTCCCTGTCGTACACTGGTTCCGATACAGTCTGATCCGGTATCGCCGCCACCGATGACAAGTACCTTTTTGCCTTTAGCGTTCACTAACTTATCCTTTGCGAAAGTCTGACCTTCCAGAGTCCGGTTTTGCTGTGCCAGCATTTCGAGTGCAAAGTGAATACCTTTCAGTTCACGTCCCGGAATACTCAAGTCACGGGCAACGGGGGTTCCGGTACAAATGCAGTAAGCGTCAAAACCTTTCGGCAAATGATGGACGTCTACTTCTACTCCCATCTCAAACCGGATACCTTCTGCTGCCAATATTTTCATACGCCGGTCAATGACATTTTTATCCAGTTTGAAATTTGGAATGCCGAAACGTAACAATCCTCCCGGTGCTTCGTCCTTATCAAACAGGGTGACGGTGTAACCTTTCTGGTTCAACTGATTGGCAGTTACCAGTCCGGCAGGACCGGCACCGATCACTGCTACACTTTTTCCGTTTCTTCGGGGTGTTTGTACCTGTATATATCCTTCACGAAAAGCGGCTTCTACGATAGCCGCTTCATTCTCGCGAATCGTCACCGGCTGGTCGCAGGATAGTTTCAGCACACAGGACTTTTCGCAAAGGGCAGGGCATATACGTCCGGTAAATTCCGGAAAGTCGCAGGTTGAGGATAAAATTTCATACGCTTTTTTCCATTTTCCTTTGTATAATGCGTCCTGCCATTCCGGCTGTTTGTTGCCTATCGGACATGCCCAATGGCAGAATGGTACGCCACAGTCCATACAGCGGGAAGCCTGCAACTTGCGGCTGTTTGTATTCAATGTCTGTTCTACCTGACTATAGTCAGTGATGCGCTCGCTTATGGGGCGGTATCCCGCTTCCTGGCGAGGTATATTTAAAAATGCTTTTGGATCTCCCATTTTCTTTAATCTTAAATATTAAGTGTTAGGTATTAAGTATTAGCCGTAGCCTTCTGCATCGTTAATACCTGATACCTATTACTTGAATTAATAGTCTCTCTGCATATCTGCAATTTTCTGCTGTAACTTTCTCATCTGCTCTTCCTGTAGCACCTTTTTATATTCGATAGGTACTACCTGAATAAACTGATCGGCATAATGGTTCCAGTCATCGAGCATGGTACGTGCCAGTTTCGAACCGGTGTACAGATAGTGCTGTCGAATCAGTTCGTGCAGTTCTTTTCGGTAACTGGCCTCTTCGATCAGTGATAATTCTACCATCTCCATGTTGCAGAAATAATCGAAATTGCCGTCTTTGTTCCACACATAAGCTACACCGCCGCTCATACCAGCTGCAAAATTTCGTCCCGTTTGTCCCAGAACCACTACGCGGCCTCCGGTCATATATTCACAGCAATGGTCGCCTACACCTTCTACTACAGCGACAGCTCCCGAATTACGTACGGCGAAACGTTCGCCGGCACGCCCATTGATGTATACCTCGCCACTGGTTGCCCCATAAAGCAGGGTATTACCTGCAATTGTGTTCTTCTCGGCTTCGAAGTTGCTGCGGATAGGAGGCAGGACGGCGATACGTCCGCCACTCAAACCTTTACCCAGGTAATCATTGGCTTCACCTTCCAGCTTGAAATTTACGCCCGGCACCAGAAAAGCGCCGAATGACTGTCCCGCAGAACCTTTGAACTTTACATTCAAGGTATGTTCCGGCAAGCCTTTTTCTCCGTACTTCTTGGCAATGACACCGGAGAGCATGGCACCTGTCGCCCGGTCCGTATTGGCAATCGTATATTCCAGCGAAACTTCTTTTTCGTGTTCAATCGCCTCTTGGGCAGCGTCTATGATTGTCACATCCTTTACGGTCGAAATGCCGTGCTCCTGATCGGTGACGTGACGGATAGCCGCACTGTTGTCTATACGTGCCAGTAATTTGGTGAAGTCGATCAAGGCATGCTTCGGGTTCGGATCACCCGCAACGGATTTGCGTTCAATCAGGTCTGTGCGTCCGATGATGTCATCCATCTTGGTAAATCCCATTTCTGCGAGATATTCACGGACTTCCTGTGCCAGGAATGTGAAGAAGTTGACCAGATATTCACTACGTCCGTGAAAACGTTTGCGTAATTCTTCGTTCTGAGTAGCTACACCTACCGGACAAGTATTCTGATGACATTTACGCATCATCACACATCCCAATACGATCAGTGCGGAAGTAGCGAAACCATATTCCTCGGCTCCCATCAATGCCATTAAAATAATATCGCGTCCGGTTTTCAATTGTCCGTCGGCTTGCAGAACGACTTGTCCGCGCAGGCCGTTCAGAACCAGTGTCTGTTGTGTCTCGCTCAATCCCAATTCCGGAGAAATACCTGCATAGCGGATGGATGAAGCAGGAGAGGCTCCCGTACCGCCTTCGGCACCGGAAATGACAATCAAATCCGCTTTTGCCTTTGCCACACCCGCGGCGATTGTGCCGACTCCACTTTCTGCCACCAGTTTGACACTGATTTTGGCTTGTGGATTCACGTTTTTCAAGTCAAATATCAATTGTGCCAAATCCTCGATGGAATAAATATCATGGTGGGGAGGAGGAGAAATCAGCGAGATCCCCGGAATGGAGTGGCGTGTCTTGGCAATCACATCGTTCACTTTGAATCCCGGAAGCTGTCCGCCTTCACCCGGTTTGGCTCCCTGAGCTATTTTAATCTGTATTTCATCAGCATTAACCAGATATTCGGCGGTGACACCAAAGCGTCCGGAAGCTACCTGTTTGATGGCGCTTCGCATGGAAGTTCCGTCCGGCAGCGGGTGGAAACGGGAAGCGTCTTCACCACCTTCCCCTGTGTTGCTGCGTCCATGGATGGTGTTCATGGCAATTGCCATCGCTTCGTGGGCTTCCTTGCTGATAGAACCGAAAGACATGGCACCCGTCACAAAACGTCGGAGGATATTCTCTATAGGTTCCACTCGGTCGATAGAGATAGGATTGCGACGGAAACTCAGGAAATCACGCAGAAAAATAGGACTCTCCTTATCGTCTGCCAAATGAGTGAACTCTTTGAATTTCTTGTAGCTGCCTAAGCGGGTAGCCAGTTGCAACGTGCTGATTGTTTCCGGATTCCATGCATGTTTTTCTCCGTCTTTCCGGAAGGCATACAATCCTCTATTCAGTAACTCTTCACTCTTCACCTCCCGGATACCTTCATCGTGGAAAGCGATTGCGTCTTTGGCTACCTCTTCCAGACGAATACCTCCGATTGGTGACCCGATTCCACCAAAGTAAGCCTTACTCAATTCCTCACTGAGCCCGACAGCTTCGAAAATTTTCGCACCACGATAAGAGCGGATGGTGGAGATACCCATCTTGCTCATGATCTTGAACAGACCTTTGCAGATAGATTTGATATAGTTTTTCTCTGCTGTAGCATAATCCAGCTGAATATCTTTGTCCTTCACCAACTTGTCGAGGATAGCAAATGCCATATATGGATTCAGTGCGCTTGCTCCGAAGCCGAGCAATAAGGCAGCGTGCATAACTTCACGTATTTCTCCGCTTTCTACAATCAAAGCTGTCTGAACACGTTTGCCTACGGAAATCAGATGATGGTGAACGGCGCTTACTGCCAGCAATGAAGGGATTACCGCATGGGTGGCATCTACCTCACGGTCGGTCAGCACAATGTAGTTTACACCTTCCGTTACCGACTCTTCCGCCATTTTGCACAGCCTGTTCAGTGCTTCCTGCAAGCCGGCTTTTCTTTTCGATACTTCAAACAACATCGGCAATTTCACAGTCTTGAAACCCTTGTAGCGGATATTGCAGAGAATATCCAGCTGTGTGTTGCTTAGAATCGGATGATTCAGACGTACCATTTTGCAATGGCTTTCACTGGGAGTCAGAATGTTCATGCCTACCGCTCCGATATATTCCGTCAGAGACATGACGAGTTCCTCACGTAGCGGGTCGATCGGTGGATTAGTCACTTGTGCGAATTGCTGGCGAAAATAGTTGTAAAACAACTGAGGTTTATCGGAGAGTACAGCTAAAGGCGTATCATTCCCCATTGAATGAATCGGTTCCGCACCTGTGCTTGCCATCGGCATAATCAACCGTTCGATGTCCTCTTTGGAGTAGCCGAAAGTACGGAGCATCCGGTTATAATTTTCTACGTGATGAGGTACTTTGCGCCCGCTTTTCAGTTCATCCAGTTCGATACGGTTGGTCGACAACCACGTACGGTACGGTTTCGCTTCGGCAAGTTGTTTTTTCAATTCACCGTCATAGTAGATTTCTCCTTTTTTTGTATCAATCAGCAGAATCTTTCCCGGTTGCAGGCGTCCTTTTTCTTTTATGTCTCCCGGTTCGAAGTCCATTACACCTACTTCGGAGGCAACTACCATCAGGTCGTTTTTAGTGATCAGATAGCGGGCAGGGCGCAGACCGTTACGGTCGAGCATACCACCGGCAAAACGTCCGTCACTGAAGAGCAGGGCTGCCGGTCCGTCCCATGGTTCCATCAGGATAGAATGATACTCATAGAAAGATTTCAGGTCCTCGCTGATCGGGTTTTTCTCGTTGAAAGATTCCGGTACGAGCATTGCCATGGCATGTGGCAGGCTTAATCCCGACATAACCAGAAACTCCAGCACATTGTCCAGAGAAGCGCTGTCACTCATGCCCGGCTGTATAATCGGTCGGATCTCTTTGATATCTCCCAGATCAGGAGTGGAGAGTACACTTTCACGGGCCTCCATCCATCCGCGGTTGCCGCGAATCGTATTGATTTCGCCGTTGTGGGCCAACAAACGGAAGGGTTGTGCCAATCCCCATGTCGGGAATGTGTTGGTACTGAAACGGGAGTGTACCAGTGCCAGTCCACTGGTAAAATAGCTGTTCGTCAGATCGGGATAATAGTTGCGTAGCTGCAATGACGAAAGCATACCTTTATATATAATACTCTTGGTAGAGAGCGAAACGACATAAAAATCATTTCTTGTCGGAATGGCTGACAATCTGACTTTATTCTCTATCCGCTTACGGATCAGATACAATTTGCGGTCGGCAGCTTCCGTTTCCGTAAATCCGGTGATGAATACCTGTTTGATGTCCGGTTCATTAGCCAGAGCTGCTTCACCCAGAATTTCCGGGCAGGTAGGTACATTGCGCAAGTGCATCAATGTAAGTCCTTCTTTCTCTATTTCCTCAATAATGATACTTAAAATAGCTGCCTGGTCTTCCTCATTTTTCGGCAGAAAAAGCAGGCCGGTACCATAGCGTCCTTTTTCGGGAACAGGAATGCCTTGCAGTAAAATAAACTCATGCGGAATCTGTAACATAATACCTGCACCGTCTCCGGTTTTGTTATCCGCCCCTTCAGCACCACGGTGGCGCATGTTCTCCAATACTTTTAAAGCCGACTCAACAAGGTCGTGTGACTTTTTTCCGTGAATGTCCACCAGCATGCCAACTCCGCAGGCATCGTGTTCGTATGCCGCGTCGTACAACCCCGTCTGTTGAGGTGCTCGTTGGTAGGTGAATCCTTCTGTTGCGTTGTTAAAAAGTTCTTGTTTTTTCATTCTTTCTAGCTTTATTGTATGATAATACCTATTTATTCTATCAAAATGTTCGGCAAAATTAATGATTTAATTTCATAATGATAGTATTTTGTTAGTTTTGTGTAACACGAAATAAAAAGCCTGCTCTTTATTCTTTTAGATTGTAATCAAAATCTGCGGATTTGTATCAAATTTATTAGTTGTTTGCTTTTATTTTATTCTGATTGTAACTTGTTTCTTTTTGAGCTAAAAATAATATATTATTTAACTTTTTGATGTGTTTACAACTTTTTTATGTGCTTATGTCAAATAAATATAGGAAAATTTATCTTTATGTCATTTGGAATTCGTATATTTGCAACCGAAATAAAAATATCATAATATGTGTGGAATAGTAGGCTATATTGGTAAAAGAAAAGCCTACCCCATCCTTATTAAAGGGTTGAAGCGGCTGGAGTATCGTGGATATGACAGTGCAGGGGTAGCATTGATCAGTGATAACCAACAATTAAATGTGTACAAGACGAAAGGAAAAGTCTCCGAACTCGAAAATTTCGTCACACACAAAGATATTTCCGGTACAGTCGGAATTGCCCATACCCGTTGGGCTACACACGGGGAACCTTGTTCAGCTAATGCCCATCCTCATTATTCTTCTTCCGAAAAGCTCGCTCTCATTCACAACGGTATCATTGAAAACTACGCCGTTCTCAAAGAAAAACTTCAGGCCAAAGGTTACACCTTTAAAAGTAGTACCGATACCGAGGTGCTTGTTCAACTAATCGAATATATGAAAGTTACCCATCAGGTTGATTTGCTCACTGCCGTTCAGTTGGCATTGGGCGAGGTGATTGGTGCTTATGCGATTGCGATTCTTGATAAGGAGCACCCGGAGGAAATTATTGCGGCCCGCAAAAGCAGTCCGCTGGTGGTAGGTATTGGTGAAGAGGAATTTTTTCTGGCGTCGGATGCCACGCCGATTGTAGAATATACAGATAAGGTAGTATATCTGGAAGATGGTGAGATAGCGGTGATCAACCGGGGAAAAGAATTGAAGGTAGTCAATCTGAATAATGTGGAAATGACCCCCGAAGTGAAAAAGGTAGAGTTGAACCTCGGACAGCTGGATAAAGGGGGCTATCCGCATTTTATGCTGAAGGAGATTTTTGAGCAGCCGGACTGTATCCGTGATTGTATGCGCGGACGTATCAATGTGGAAGCGAATAATGTGGTGCTTTCGGCCGTGATTGACTATAAAGAGAAGTTGCTGAATGCCAAACGCTTTGTCATTGTGGCTTGTGGTACTTCCTGGCATGCGGGACTGATCGGTAAACACCTGATTGAAAGTTTCTGCCGTATTCCGGTAGAAGTGGAGTATGCTTCCGAATTTCGTTATCGTGATCCGGTGATCGACGAGCATGATGTGGTGATTGCCATTTCGCAAAGTGGAGAAACGGCGGATACACTGGCGGCAGTAGAACTGGCGAAAAGTCGCGGTGCTTTTATATATGGTATATGCAACGCGATTGGTTCCTCTATTCCCCGTGCCACTCATACAGGTTCGTATATCCACGTCGGCCCGGAGATTGGAGTAGCTTCTACCAAAGCATTTACAGGACAGGTGAGTGTACTGACAATGTTGGCATTAACTCTCGCCAAAGAGAAAGGTACGCTGGATGAGGCGCATTATCTCACAATTGTGCAGGAACTGAACAATATTCCCGAAAAAATGAAGGAGGTGCTGAAGCTGAATGATAAGTTGGCGGAATTATCAAAAACTTTCACCTATGCGCATAACTTTATTTACCTCGGACGCGGATATAGTTATCCTGTTGCTTTGGAAGGTGCGTTGAAATTGAAAGAAATATCGTATATTCACGCCGAAGGTTATCCGGCTGCCGAAATGAAACACGGACCGATTGCCTTGATTGATGCTGAAATGCCGGTAGTCGTCATTGCTACCCAGAACGGACTGTACGAGAAAGTACTGAGCAATATTCAGGAAATCAAGGCACGAAAAGGCCGGGTAATTGCATTTGTAACTAAGGGAGATACAGTGATCAGTAAAATAGCCGATTGCAGTATCGAACTTCCGGAAACAATCGAGTGCCTTGATCCGTTAATTACTACGGTACCTCTCCAATTGCTTGCTTATCACATTGCGGTGTGCAAAGGAATGGATGTAGACCAACCTAGAAATCTGGCAAAGTCGGTAACTGTGGAATGATTAAATAGTAAATAAATTAGATGGAACAATTGAAACATGAATGTGGCGTTGCCATGATACGGCTGCTCAAACCTCTGGAGTATTACGAGAAAAAGTACGGAACATGGATGTACGGTCTCAACAAACTCTATCTGTTAATGGAGAAACAGCACAATCGGGGACAGGAAGGAGCAGGACTGGCATGTGTGAAACTGGAAGCAAATCCGGGTGAAGAATATATGTTTCGTGAACGTGCATTAGGTTCCGGTGCTATCACTGAAATCTTTGAAAACGTACAAAGTAATTTTAAAGACCTGACTTCCGAACAATTGCATGATGCAGCTTTCGCCAAACGTACTTTACCTTTTGCCGGTGAAGCATACATGGGGCATCTGCGTTATTCCACCACCGGAAAATCCGGAATTTCCTATGTACATCCGTTTTTGCGAAGAAACAACTGGCGTGCCAAGAATCTGGCTCTCTGCGGAAACTTCAATATGACGAATGTCGATGAAATATTTGCCCGTATCACCGCTATCGGACAGCATCCCCGTAAGTATGCCGACACCTATATCATGTTGGAACAGGTAGGCCATCGCCTTGACCGTGAAGTGGAACGCCTCTTCAATCTTGCCGAAGCCGAAGGACTGACGGGCATGGGGATCACTCACTATATAGAAGAACATATCGAGCTGGCGAACGTGCTGCGTACTTCCAGCCGTGAGTGGGACGGGGGATATGTGATCTGCGGTCTTACCGGAAGCGGCGAGTCTTTTGCTATCCGTGACCCGTGGGGTATCCGTCCGGCTTTCTGGTATCAGGATGATGAAATTGCCGTATTGGCTTCCGAGCGTCCGGTGATTCAGACAGCTCTGAATGTTCCTGTGGAAGAAATCAAAGAACTGCAACCCGGACAGGCATTGCTTATCAGTAAAGAAGGCAAGCTACGGACATCGCAGATCAATAAGCCACGCGAAAGACGCGCTTGCTCCTTTGAGCGTATTTACTTCTCCCGTGGAAGTGATGTCGATATCTATAGAGAAAGGAAACTTTTGGGAGAAAAACTGATTCCCAGAATTTTGAAAGCCATTCATAACGATATCGATCATACCGTTTTCTCGTTTATCCCCAACACGGCTGAAGTTGCTTTCTACGGAATGTTGCAGGGGCTGGATGATTATCTGAATGAAGAAAAGGTACGCCAGATTGCTGCATTGGGACACAATCCCTGTATGGAGGAGCTGGAAGTTATTCTTTCCCGCCGTATCCGCAGTGAGAAAGTGGCTATAAAAGACATAAAGCTCCGTACCTTTATTGCAGAGGGAAACAGTCGGAATGATCTGGCTGCTCACGTATATGACATTACTTACGGAAGCCTTGTCTCCGGTGTCGATAATTTGGTGATTATCGATGACAGTATTGTGCGTGGTACTACCTTGAAGCAAAGTATTATCGGTATTCTCGACCGTCTTGGTCCGAAGAAGATAGTGATTGTATCCTCTTCACCGCAAGTTCGTTACCCGGATTATTATGGGATCGATATGGCAAAGATGAGCGAGTTCATCGCTTTCAGAGCGGCCATCGAATTGTTGAAAGAACGTGATATGAAAGATGTCATTGCTGCGGCTTACCGGAAGTCCAAAGATCAGGTCGGCTTGCCGAAAGAGCAGATGGTAAACTATGTGAAAGAAATTTATGCCCCATTTACGGATGAAGAAATATCTGCCAAAATGGTGGAACTGCTGACACCGAAGGGAACGAAAGCCAAAGTGGAAATTGTCTACCAACCGTTGGAAGGGCTTCATGAAGCCTGTCCGAACCACCTGGGGGACTGGTATTTCAGTGGCAATTATCCTACGCCGGGTGGTGTGAAAATGGTGAATCAGGCATTCATCAACTACATTGAGCAGATGTATCAATTCTAACAACCATACAACGATTCAGAAATAAGAATGAGAAATGTGACATTAATCCTTGACGACGGGAGCCGGTTTTCCGGTAAGTCGTTTGGTTACGAGAAGCCGGTGGCGGGCGAAGTAGTTTTCAATACCGCCATGACCGGATATCCGGAGAGCCTCACTGACCCTTCCTACGCCGGACAGCTGATGACTCTTACCTATCCTCTGGTAGGAAACTATGGAGTTCCTCCTTTTACCATCGAACCGAATGGACTCGCCACTTTTATGGAAAGTGAGAAAATACATGCGGAAGCGATTATCGTAAGTGACTATTCTTATGAATATAGCCACTGGAATGCAGTGGAAAGTTTGGGTGAATGGTTGAAACGTGAACAAGTGCCGGGTATCACGGGCATCGATACGCGTGAACTGACCAAAATACTTCGTGAACACGGAGTGATGATGGGAAAGATTGTCTTCGACAATCCAATTGACAATGGACAATTGACAATTGACAATTACGCTGCCGTGAATTACGTAGACCGTGTTTCCTGCAAAGAAATAATTTCCTATCTTCCTGACGGGACATCCCGTTCTTTTCCATTAACCATGCCCATTGCGCAGCTTAATTGTCAATTGTCAACTGTCAATTGTCAATTGAAAAAAGTACTTCTGGTGGATTGCGGAGTCAAGACAAATATAATCCGTTGCTTGCTGAAACGGAATGTGGAAGTTATTCGCGTACCATGGGACTATGATTTCAACGGACTTGAATTTGACGGGTTGTTTATATCCAACGGACCGGGTGATCCGGATACCTGCGATGCAGCTGTACAGAATATTCGCAAAGCAATGGCAAACGAGAAACTTCCTATCTTTGGAATCTGCATGGGAAACCAGTTGCTTTCGAAAGCCGGAGGGGCAAAGATTTACAAACTTAAATATGGACACCGCAGCCATAACCAACCGGTACGCATGGTAGGAACGGAACGCTGTTTCATTACTTCACAGAATCATGGTTATGCCGTGGATAACAATACGCTGGGTGCAGATTGGGAACCGCTGTTCATCAATATGAATGATGGCTCCAACGAAGGAATCAGGCACAAGAAAAATCCCTGGTTCTCCGCACAGTTCCATCCGGAAGCTGCGAGTGGTCCTACGGATACGGCATTCTTGTTCGACGAATTTGTAAACCTGCTAAAATAACCGACCATCATGAAAGAAAATATAAAGAAAGTATTGCTGCTGGGTTCCGGTGCCTTAAAAATCGGTGAGGCCGGTGAGTTCGACTATTCCGGTTCGCAGGCGCTCAAAGCCTTGAAAGAAGAAGGGATTGAAACCATTCTTATCAATCCGAACATTGCTACGGTACAGACCTCTGAAGGAGTAGCAGATCAAATTTATTTCCTTCCGGTCACTCCGTATTTCGTGGAAAAAGTGATTCAGAAAGAGAAGCCGGAGGGTATTATGCTGGCATTCGGCGGACAGACTGCGCTGAACTGTGGCGTTGCTTTATACAAAGAAGGAATCCTTGAGAAATATAATGTTAAAGTGCTCGGTACTCCGGTACAGGCCATTATGGACACGGAAGACCGTGAACTCTTCGTGCAGAAACTGAACGAAATTAATGTAAAGACCATTAAAAGTGAAGCTGTAGAAAATGCAGAAGATGCGCGCCGTGCTGCGAAGGAACTGGGATATCCGGTCATTGTCCGTGCCGCTTATGCATTGGGTGGTCTGGGCTCCGGTTTCTGTGATAATGAGGAACAACTGGATGTGCTGGTAGAAAAAGCCTTCTCTTTCTCTCCGCAAGTGCTGGTCGAGAAATCGCTTCGCGGATGGAAAGAAGTAGAATATGAAGTGGTGCGCGACCGTTTCGACAACTGTATCACGGTTTGTAATATGGAGAACTTTGACCCGCTGGGTATCCATACCGGTGAATCAATTGTTATTGCTCCCTCCCAGACGCTGACTAACAGTGAATATCATAAACTCCGCGAACTGGCGATACGTATCATCCGTCACATTGGTATTGTGGGCGAATGTAATGTTCAGTACGCTTTCGACCCCGAATCGGAAGATTATCGGGTGATTGAAGTGAATGCCCGTCTTTCCCGTTCTTCGGCCTTGGCTTCTAAAGCAACCGGATATCCGTTGGCTTTTGTAGCAGCCAAATTAGGACTCGGCTACGGACTCTTTGATTTGAAGAACTCTGTGACAAAGACTACTTCCGCTTTCTTCGAACCGGCACTGGATTATGTCGTATGCAAGATACCTCGCTGGGACTTAGGAAAATTCCATGGTGTAGACAAGGAATTGGGATCTTCCATGAAATCGGTAGGGGAAGTGATGGCCATCGGACGTACTTTTGAAGAAGCTATTCAGAAGGGACTGCGCATGATCGGACAGGGAATGCATGGCTTTGTAGAAAACAAGGAACTGGTTATTTCTGATCTCGATAAGGCATTGCGCGAACCGACCGATAAACGTATTTTTGTAATTTCGAAAGCTTTCCGGGCAGGATATACCATCGATCAGGTGCATGAACTTACAAAGATTGATAAATGGTTCCTTCAGAAATTGATGAATATCATGCAAACCTCCAAGGAGCTTCGTCAATTGACAATTGACAATGGACAATTGACAATGAGGAAAGAAAAAGAAGCGCATGCAATCGAAGATCCGCAAGGTAATTGTCATTTGTCAACTGTCAATTGTCAATTGCCATTTGTCCATTCTCTATTAAGAAAAGCGAAGCAACAGGGCTTCTCTGATTTTCAGATTGCCCGTGCCATTGGTTATGAAGGTGATATGGAAGATGGAAGCTTGTATATCCGCAAATATCGGAAGGCTGCCGGCATTCTTCCGGTTGTAAAACAGATCGATACGCTGGCTGCCGAATACCCGGCACAGACCAACTATCTGTATCTGACTTATAGCGGAGTGGCAAATGATGTACATTATCTGGGTGATCATAAGTCTATTGTCGTGTTGGGTTCCGGTGCCTACCGTATCGGTTCTTCTGTAGAATTTGACTGGTGCGGCGTACAGGCTCTGAATACCATTCGCAAAGAAGGCTGGCGCAGTGTGATGATCAATTATAATCCGGAAACGGTATCTACGGACTATGATATGTGCGACCGTCTCTACTTTGATGAACTGACATTCGAACGGGTAATGGATATTCTTGAACTGGAAAATCCGCATGGTGTCATTGTCTCTACCGGTGGTCAGATTCCGAATAACCTTGCCTTGCGTCTGGATGCTCAGAATATCCACATACTGGGAACAAGCGCCCAGAGCATTGACAATGCCGAAGACCGCGAAAAATTCTCTGCAATGCTCGACCGTATCGGCGTAGACCAGCCACGCTGGCGTGAGTTGACATCGTTGGAAGATATCAACGAGTTTGTCGATGAAGTCGGGTTTCCGGTTCTTGTTCGTCCGTCCTATGTGCTTTCGGGGGCTGCGATGAACGTCTGTTCCAATCAGGAAGAGCTTGAACGTTTCTTGAAGCTGGCTGCTAATGTATCAAAAAAGCATCCGGTGGTAGTAAGCCAGTTTATCGAACATGCGAAGGAAGTGGAAATGGATGCTGTCGCGCAGAATGGCGAGATCATAGCTTATGCCATCAGCGAACATATTGAGTTTGCCGGTGTGCACTCCGGTGACGCTACCATTCAGTTCCCGCCGCAGAAACTGTATGTCGAAACTGTCCGCCGTATCAAACGCATTAGTCGTGAGATTGCCAAGGCGCTGAATATATCCGGTCCGTTCAATATCCAGTATCTGGCAAAAGATAATGATATCAAGGTGATCGAGTGTAATTTGCGTGCCAGCCGTTCCTTCCCGTTTGTCAGCAAGGTGCTGAAGATAAACTTCATAGAACTGGCTACCAAAGTGATGCTTGGACTTCCTGTGGAGAAACCGGAAAAGAATCTGTTTGAACTGGACTATGTAGGAATAAAGGCTTCGCAGTTCTCTTTCAACCGCTTGCAGAAAGCCGACCCTGTATTGGGAGTGGATATGGCTTCTACGGGTGAAGTCGGCTGTATCGGAAGTGATACTTCCTGTGCTGTGCTGAAAGCTATGTTGTCTGTCGGCTACCGCATTCCTAAAAAGAACATACTGCTTTCTACAGGTACAATGAAGCAGAAAGCTGATATGATGGATGCGGCGCGCATGTTGGTAAACAAAGGATACAAGCTATTTGCAACCGGTGGTACTCATAAAACCTTTGCGGAGAATGGTATTGAGAGTACGCTTGTCTACTGGCCGAGTGAGGAGGGACATCCACAAGCGCTGGAAATGCTTCATAATAAAGAAATCGACATGGTGGTCAACATTCCGAAGAATCTGACTGCCGGAGAACTGGACAATGGATATAAAATCCGTCGCGCAGCTATTGACCTGAATGTTCCGTTGATTACGAATGCCCGTCTGGCAAGCGCATTTATCAACGCCTTCTGTACGATGACTGTGGATGATATTGCCATCAAGAGCTGGGAAGAATATAAATAAGATGTAATCAGTTGTTGTATAATAAGTTGAAAAGGCTGTTCCTGTATACTCAGGGACAGCTTTTTTTAGTGTCACTATTCTGTCGGTATACTGTCACTATCGCAGGGTGATAGTGACAGTATACTAACGTGATAGTGACACTATCTTTTTTGAAGGAAGCGGGTAAGAATTTTTTTTAATGCGCATTAGTTGCATGATTGGACAAATTGGTGTAAATTGCGCAATCAATTCAAAAATATTCTAAAAACAGGGGAGTAATATGAGCATGGATAATCATATCGTAATTATGGCCGGAGGCATCGGCAGCCGTTTTTGGCCGATGAGCACACCGGAATGTCCCAAACAGTTTATTGATGTAATGGGATGTGGACGTACGTTGATTCAACTGACCGCTGATCGTTTTGACGGTGTCTGCCCACGGGAGAATGTGTGGGTAGTGACGTCCGAGAAATATATTGATATTGTCCGGGAGCAATTGCCGGAGATTCCTGAAAGTAATATTCTGGCAGAACCTTGTGCGCGGAATACGGCTCCCTGCATCGCTTATGCTTGCTGGAAAATAAAGAAAAAACATCCGAATGCCAATGTGGTGGTGACTCCATCGGATGCATTGGTCATTGATACGGGAGAATTTCGCCGGGTAGTAGAGAAAGCTCTTCGTTTTACTGACAACAGCAGTGCTATCGTGACACTGGGAATCAGACCGACTCGTCCGGAAACCGGATATGGATATATTGCCGCCGGAGATTCTATTATGACTGACAAGGAGATTTTTACTGTAGATGCATTCAAGGAAAAACCGGATAGGGAGACTGCTGACAGATATCTTGCCGAAGGTGGCTATTTTTGGAATGCGGGAATCTTTGTATGGAATGTACGCACTATCACTTCTGTGATGCGTGTATATGCTCCGGGTATAGCGCAAATCTTCGACCGTATTTTCCCGGATTTCTATACAGAGAAGGAAAACGAAACGATTAAAAAGCTATTTCCTACCTGTGAAGCTATTTCTATAGACTATGCGGTCATGGAGAAGGCGCAGGAAATCTATGTACTCCCGGCTTCTTTTGGCTGGTCGGACTTAGGGACATGGGGAGCGCTTCGTGGACTGTTGCCGCAAGATAAATCAGGAAATGCTACAGTAGGTCCCGATGTCCGTCTGTATGAAAGCAAGAATTGTATCGTACATACCAGTGAAGAGAAGCGTGTTGTTATTCAGGGACTGGATGGATATATCATTGCCGAGAAGGATCAGACACTGCTGATTTGCAAACTGGATGAGGAACAGAGAATAAAGGAATTCTCAAAGTAATCCTTAATTCTTTTGATATTCCTGAGGCGTCATTCCTGTCATTCGCTTAAAGAACTTGCTGAAGAAGGACGGATTGGGAAAGTTTAATTCATCAGAAATTTGATAAACAAGGCGATTGCTGTGTTTGAGCAGCACTTTTGCCTCTAGTATAATGGACTGGTTGATCCAGTCCATTACTGTTTGTTGACTGGCTTGCCGGATCACTGTATTCAGATAACGGGGAGTAAGGCAAAGTTTGTCTGCATAAAAACTGACGTTCCGTTCTGTCTTGCTATAAGTGTTGACCAAAGAGATGAAACGTTGAAAAATATCGTTCTGATGTGTCAATGGGCTCGACTCGGACTGTCCTTTGTTTTTGGCTATATATTCTATATTATATAGTAATCCTGCCAATAGATGCTGGATTACTTCTTTTCTGAATACAGGTTCTTGTAATACATCCCACATGACTGTTATAAAATTCTCTATTTGTACCTGCTCAGTGGTAGTCAGTGGAAGCAGCAGATTCTTTTTCCGTTGGAGGAAATGGGCAAAGAATTCTTCTTTACCGGATACTGGCAGGAAATTATGCTCTATCGCCATCATATGAGCATCAAAGTCTTGGGAGGTCTCTATAATTTGTATGATAGAGCCCGGGGCGATCAGAGAGATATAATTAGGACGAAAGATATACTCGATCAGATTAATGAGAACTCGTGCCCGTCCATTGGTAATGATTGCGATACGGCCTTCCTGTAACCGGTAAGGTTGTCCGATTTTGAAAATGGTCGTTTCCATTTTCGAGAAGCTCGTTACAAACCCGAACTCGGCATTGATGAAACGAAATTCGTTGTGACGTACTATATTGATATCCTTCAGTAGCTGGAGGCCTAATTCCATAGGTTCTTTCTGTTCCATTCCCTTTGCTCTTTTCCGGCAAAGATAAGAAATTGCCTCAAAATCTTCTCCTTTTTTAGGATAAATCGAACTAACGGGACATATTTCCCAACTATCGGAATGTGAAGCTATCGCTTAAACGGCTATCTTTGTCTTTTGAAGAATTCATAGAAAACAGGTGTATGAAAAGAATCATTTTTAGTATTTCGCTCTTGCTCTTTGTGACGGGAATGTATGGGCAGGCGAGACGTATAACATTAGAAGAATGTCAGCAGAAAACGCAGGACAACTATCCGTTGGTGCGTCAGTATGATTTGATAGAGAAGACGAAAGAATATAATTTGGAAAATGCGGCGAGAGGATACTTGCCCCAGTTCGCTCTTTCAGCAAAAGCGTCTTATCAAAGCGAGGTGACGGAGTTACCTGTTGCCATTCCCGGAGTGGATATCAAAGGAATGTCTAAGGATCAATATCAGGTGATGTTGGAGTTACAACAGCAGATATGGGATGGCGGAGGAATCCGGATGCAGAAGAAGCAGACTGAAGCGGAAGCGGAGATCAACAGAGAAAAGTTGAACGTGGATATGTACTCGTTGAATAGCCGTGTGAATGATCTGTATTTTGGAATTCTGATGTTGGATGAACAGTTGGCTCAGAATGCCTTGTTGCAAGACGAGCTGGGAAGGAACTTCCGTCAGATTACGGCTTATGTAGAAAATGGGATTGCCAATCAGGCTGATCTGGATGCTGTGAAAGTGGAGCAATTGAATACTCGCCAGAAAAGAGTAGAGTTGATATCTTCGCGCATGGCTTATTTGAAGATGCTTTCGTTGTTGGTAGGAGAGGTACTTTCGCAGGAGACTGTGTTTGAAAAGCCTGTTCCGCAAAACGAACTTTCGGCTGTCAGTGACATTCGCCGACCGGAACTGTCATGGTTTGATGCACAGGGAACGGGATTGCAGGTGCAGGAGAAAGCATTGAATGTGCGTCATCTCCCTCATTTTGGCTTGTTTGTGCAGGGAGCTTATGGTAATCCGGGATTAAATATGCTGAAGAATGAATTTTCTCCTTATTATATTGCAGGCGTCCGGCTTTCGTGGAATTTCGGGAGTCTGTATACGCTGAAGAACGACCGCCGGGTGATTGAAAATAAACGGAAACAACTGGACAGCAATCGGGATGTGTTTCTTTTTAATACACGACTGGAAATGACACAGCAAGATCAGTCTATCCGTTCGTTGGAAAAGCAGATGCAGGATGATGATGAAATTATCCGGTTGCGTACTAATATTCGTCGGGCTGCGGAAGCCAAAGTTGCAAATGGTACGCTGACGGTGACCGAGATGCTTAGAGAACTGACGAATGAGAGCCTTGCACGTCAGGCGAAAGCAATGCATGAGATTCAACGGCTGATGGGCATTTATCAATTGAAATATACTACTAATCATTAATAAAATCTTTCGGATATGAAACGAATGACAAAAATAGGAATATACGGGATGGCGGTATGGATGTTTGCTGCCTGTGGGAATGGAGTGCCCGACTATGATGCAACGGGAACATTTGAAGCTACGGAAGTGACCGTTTCTGCTGAAGCGTCAGGAAAATTGCTGCGACTGGAAGTAGAGGAAGGAACAAGGCTGAAAGCCGGTGAAGAAGTCGGTTTGGTAGATACCGTCCAATTATATCTGAAGAAGCTGCAACTGGAAGCAAGTATGAAGTCGGTAGAGAGCCAACGTCCCGACCTGGCAAAGCAGATAGCTGCTACCAAACAACAAATAGCTACGGCTCAACGGGAAAAGAAACGGGTGGAGAACCTGCTTGCTGCCGGAGCTGCTAACCAGAAACAGCTGGACGACTGGGATTCGCAGATCGCTTTGCTTCAGCGACAGTTGATTGCACAGGAATCATCATTGCTGAATAGTACGAACAGCCTGACGGAACAAGGAAATTCGGTCGGTATACAAGTGGTACAAGTTGAAGATCAGTTGAACAAATGTCATATCCTGTCGCCTATCGAAGGTACGGTACTGGCTAAATATGCGGAAGCGGGAGAACTGGCATCTGTTGGCAAGCCGCTGTTTAAAGTGGGAGAGATTGACCGGATGTATCTGCGGGCTTATGTCACTTCAGAACAATTGTCTCAGGTGAAGCTGGGAGATGAAGTGACTGTGTACTCCGATTATGGAAATTCGGAACAGAAAGCTTATCCCGGTGTGGTCACCTGGATTTCCGACCGTTCGGAATTTACTCCCAAAACTATCCTGACTAAAAATGAACGTGCCAATCTGGTATATGCGGTAAAGATTGCCGTGAAAAATGACGGTTCGCTGAAGATTGGTATGTATGGAGGTGTGGTATGGAAAAAGGAGAATCCATAGTTGTTGTAAAGGGAGTCAGTAAGAACTACGGGAAAGTAGAGGCATTGAAAGAGGTTTCCTTTGCAGTAGAGCGGGGAGAAATTTTTGGGCTGATCGGTCCCGATGGGGCGGGTAAGAGTACTTTATTCCGTATTCTGACTACTTTATTGCTGGCTGATAAAGGCACGGCGATTGTCAACGGACTGGATGTGGTGACGGATTACAAGTTGATTCGCACGAAAGTAGGGTATATGCCCGGAAGATTCTCGCTTTATCAGGATCTTTCTGTGGAGGAGAATCTGGAGTTTTTTGCGACAGTCTTTCATACGTCGATACAGGAAAACTATGATTTGATTAAAGATATCTATCAGCAGATTGAGCCGTTTAAAAAAAGAAGGGCAGGAGCTTTGTCAGGAGGTATGAAGCAGAAGCTGGCGTTAAGTTGTTCTCTGATTCACAAACCTGATATTTTATTTCTGGATGAGCCGACTACCGGGGTAGATCCCGTGTCGCGAAAAGAATTCTGGCAGATGCTCCGTAATTTAAGGAAGCAGGGGATTACAATTATTGTTTCAACTCCTATTATGGATGAGGCTCGTCAATGTGACCGGATTGCTTTTATTAATCATGGACAGGTGCATGGGATTGATACACCCGAACGGATTCTTCAGAAATTTGCTTCTATTCTTTGTCCGCCACCTTTGGAACGGGAGGAAGCGCAGAATATGGCAGTTCCTGTTATTGAAGTGGATCAGCTGACTAAATGCTTTGGGCATTTTACGGCAGTCGACCATATTTCTTTTCAGGTGAAACGCGGAGAGATTTTCGGTTTTCTTGGAGCCAATGGAGCAGGTAAGACAACTGCAATGCGCATGCTTTGCGGATTGAGCCGTCCGACATCGGGGGTAGGCAAGGTGGCCGGTTATGATATCTTCCGCGAAGCTGAACAGGTAAAAAAGCATATCGGATATATGAGCCAGAAATTCTCTTTGTATGAAGATCTTAAAGTGTGGGAGAATATCCGCCTTTTTGCCGGGATCTATGGAATGAAGGATAAGGAAATTGAAGAAAAGACAGAGGAATTGTTAGAACGCCTCGGCTTTGCAGACGAACGGAATACACTGGTAAAAAGCCTTCCTTTGGGTTGGAAGCAGAAGCTGGCTTTTTCTGTCTCTATCTTTCATGAACCGAAGATTGTGTTCTTGGATGAACCGACCGGAGGAGTGGACCCTGCTACCCGCAGACAATTCTGGGAACTGATTTATCAGGCAGCCGATCGGGGAATAACTGTTTTTGTTACCACACACTACATGGATGAAGCGGAATATTGTAACCGGATATCGATTATGGTAGACGGACAGATCAAGGCGCTGGATACACCGACTCGACTGAAAGAGCAGTTTGGTGTGGAGACGATGGATGATGTGTTTCAACAACTTGCCCGCCATGCGGTGCGTAAAGCAGATTGATTATGAAACAATTTATAGCTTTCGTAAAGAAAGAATTTTATCATATTTTCCGTGACCGGCGTACGATGTTGATTCTGTTGGGAATGCCGGTCGTAGAGATTATCCTGTTTGGGTTTGCTATCAGTACGGAAGTGAAGAATGTCCGGCTGGCTGTTCTTGATCCTTCGAATGATGTGGTGACAAGGAAAATTATAGACCGTCTGGATGCGAGTGAATATTTCACGGTTACTGCCCGCTTTCATTCTCCGCAGGAAATGGAGGCTGCCTTCCGGAAAAATAAGATTGATGTGGCGATTGTATTTGGAGAGCGTTTTGCTGACGGACTTTATAAGGGAGATGCCCGTGTGCAGCTGATAGCAGATGCAACTGATCCTAATATGTCTACTTCGCAAACCAATTACGCTGCCAGTATTGTTTCTTCGGTGGGGCAGGAAATGTTGCCTTCCAACGTTTCTGTTTCCCGTTTGATTCCGGATATCAAATTATTGTATAATCCGCAAATGAAGAGTGCCTATAACTTTGTGCCCGGGGTTATGGGATTGATTTTAATGTTGATTTGCGCGATGATGACTTCTATTTCCATTGTCCGTGAAAAAGAGACCGGTACCATGGAAGTATTGCTGGTATCTCCGGTAAAACCATTATTTATTGTGTTGGCGAAGGCAATTCCTTACTTTGTTTTATCGTTTGTCAATCTGACTACTATTCTGTTGCTTTCAGTCTTTGTGCTGGATGTGCCGGTAGTGGGGAGTTTATTCTGGCTGGTGATGGTATCCTTGCTTTTTATCTTCGTATCGCTGGCTTTGGGCTTGCTGATTTCTTCAGTGACAAGTACACAGGTGGCGGCAATGTTGGCATCCGGTATGATATTGATGATGCCTACCATGGTTTTGTCCGGCATGATTTTTCCGGTAGAAAGCATGCCAATAGTTCTTCAGGTCATATCGGACATTATTCCGGCCCGTTGGTATATACAGGCTGTACGCAAACTGATGATTGAAGGAGTGCCGGTTGTGCTGGTACTTAAAGAGATTGGCATTTTATTGCTGATGGCTATAGTGCTTATTACAATCAGCATCAAGAAATTTAAATATCGATTGGAATAAAGGAATTTATTATGATAAAATTTCTGATAGAAAAAGAGTTTAAACAGTTGCTACGCAATTCGTTCTTGCCGAGATTGATTCTTGTCTTTCCCTGTATGATCATGTTGCTGATGCCTTGGGCCGTGAATATGGAAATAAAGAATATCCAGCTGAATATCGTTGATAACGACCATTCGGTTATTTCTCAGCGGTTGGTGAATAAGATTGCGGCTTCTACTTATTTCCCTCTGACGGAAGTTCCGGCATCTTATGCGGATGGATTGCGGAATATTGAATTGGGAACGGCGGATATTGTGATGGAGATACCCCGTCATTTGGAAAAGGATTGGATGAACAAAGGGGAAGCTCATATCTTGATTGCCGCCAATTCGGTAAATGGAACGAAAGGAGGGTTGGGCAGTTCTTATCTGGCTACTATTATCAATAATTACGCAACCGAATTACGTGCGGAACGTCCTGATGCCGTTTCAGCTTCGGGTAGTGCCCCTTCTATTTGTATCGATACGCAGGGATTATTTAATCCGAATCTGAATTATAAGCTTTATATGATTCCTGCACTGATGGGAATGTTGCTGACTCTGATATGCGGTTTTTTACCTGCTTTGAATGTCGTTAGTGAGAAAGAAGTTGGAACCATCGAACAGATTAATGTGACCCCTGTACCGAAGTTTACTTTTATTCTGGCCAAACTTCTACCTTACTGGATCACAGGCTTTATCGTATTGACTTTGTGCTTTTTATTATCTTGGTTGCTTTATGGAATAACTCCTGTAGGACACTTTATTGTGATTTATTTTTTGGCGATTCTGTTTGTGTTTGTTATGTCCGGTTTCGGGCTTGTCATATCCAATTATTCGGCAACTATGCAGCAATCCATGTTTGTGATGTTCTTTTTTATGTTGATTCTGATGTTGATGAGCGGACTATTTACACCGGTGAGCAGCATGCCTGAGTGGGCGCAGGTGATCACTTATTTTAATCCGTTGAAGTACTTTATGGAAGCAATGCGTATGGTATATCTTAAGGGAAGCAGCTTACTGGAATTGCTGCCTGAAATAGGAGTCTTGTTTCTTTTTGCCCTGGTTTTCAATAGCTGGGCAGTGTTCAGCTACCGGAAAAATCAATAGTCGGGTAATGGGACTATATAAAAAACAGCTCTTTTCCTTTATGATCGGAAAGAGCTGTTTTTTTATTATCTCTTCACCCGCTTGAGGTGAATTGCGGTTACTGTGTTATTTTACTTCGATTTGCTTTTCGGCTTTCTTCACTTCTTCTTCAGAAATCTTAGGAAGTTGAACATTCAATACTCCGTTTTCTACTGCGGCAGATATTTTTTCTTTATCTACATTATCCGGTAGAATCATAGTCTGCTGGAACTTGGAATAAGAGAATTCGCGACGTAGATAGCGACCTTCTTTCTTCTCTTCTTTGTTTTCAGTCTTCTTCTCCATGGTGATAACGAGGTTATTTTCTTCATCAATGCGAACATTGAAGTCCTCTTTTGTCATCCCCGGAGCAGCCAGTTCAACTTTGTATTCTTTTTCTGTTTCAAAAACATTGATTGCAGGTGCGGTAGCATTTGCTTTTACCATCCAATCGTTATCAAAGAAATCGTTAAAAATACTTGGTAACCAGTTTTGAGTTCTTCTAACAGGCATCATAATCTTAGTCTCCTATCTTTTAGTTAAACATTCGGTTTATTCAATTTTGAACTTCGGGTCGTCGCTTTCTGCAGAGAGGAATTTTCGACTCTTGCCGTCCGTTTTCGAACCGTCGTTCGCTGTTATAAGTGCAAACCTTATGCCAAAAGATATTTGAGGCTGTAAGTGTCTATTTGTCATCTTGATAATGTCAATTTATCTTGTTTGATGACAAAATGTAGCCTGTGTTTGTTTATTTTATATAATATAGATATTAATTTGATATTCTATTTCTTCTCAAGAAGCTTGAATCTCAACCTTAATACTTGTCTTTCTTCATCATAATCATGACTGATGATTTTGAAAGTTCCTATTTCTGAAGTATTGGATACATGTAGTCCGATACAGGCACAGGCGTTGTAATCTCCGATACGTATAATACGAAGGGTTTCACTGGCATCAGCGGGAAGTTTGCTCAGGTCTACGATGTCTTTTGCTTCTTCATGAGTCATGAATTCTACAGTAACGGGCAGATTTTGGTCGATAGCTGCATTTACTTTATCTTCGATCATTTGTATTTCCGCCTCCGTGGGACATACAGAAAGAATATAGTCGCATTTACTCTTTTTCCTTTCTATATGGGCATTTCTTGAGCGGAGGCAACCAAAGGTTTTTACCATAGTGGCATTTAATAAATGCTCTGCTGTATGCATAGGCGCGATTGACACATCCTGAAATTTGGGGGCTGCTTGATTTATTTCCATAATAGACAAATTTTTATTGCTTTTAGACATAAGAACAAAAGAACATATTTTTTCTTATGCGTTATTTTTATGTTTATATTCTCTGAATTTTCTTTTTATTTCGATACGTTCACCACCAAAGTTTATTAATAAGCCGTGGTCTGTATTGGTAGCGGTTAAGTAATTTACTAATTGGGTTTCGTGTATAGGAAGAAGATGCTGTACCGCTTTAAGTTCAATGATTATTTCTCCTTCTACGATTATGTCTGCTCTGAATTCTCCTACAATTTCATTTTTGTAATATACATTTATAGGAGTTTCTGTATCTGCATGAATACCCTTTTCTTTTAATTCTATCATCAATGCTTTCTGATAAACATTTTCAAGAAAACCTGCTGCAAGGTGTGTTCTTACATTATAAGCACACTGGATAATAGCTTTTATCAAACTTTCTATTTCCATGTTTCTTTTTTGTTCTTATGTTCTTTTGTCTAAAAAATAAGATAATGTGTCTCATCTGTATGCATGGGAGGATATTCCTGTTTGTTGTGGTCGTTGAGTTGAATTTCTGATTCCATTATTTAATTAGTTATTTCAAGTTTATTATAAGTTATTATTTTTGTATTTTAGTTTGGGAGAGATCCCCAAAAGCAAACCTACTTTTCATTTCCCGAATAATTTACTCGTATAATCAAGGGAACGGCTAATGTCGAAGTACATTTGATTGCCTTCATAATGCTGGCATTTATCAAACTCTATCAGATCGCATTTATTGACTAGCGATTGACTTTTCATGTTTTCCATTCTGAATAACATGTTCAGTAGCTGGTATTCATCATTAACGCAGATAACCTTGAATGCTGTCTCTTCACTTGTGCCGTCTCCTGTAAGGGAAATCATAGTAAGAAGGGCTGCGTATCGCTTCGAATAATGCTTTATTTCCTGGATATCTTTTTCAAGTAAACCTGCTAATCCGTACATGTTGTATAATAATTGAAGAGATACAGGATTCTTTTTCAGCAGTTCTTTACCGGTATTATAAGCGTCTTCATACTTTTGCTCTTTAATCAGTTTCCGGAGATCTTGAAAGTTATCCATACTTCCTTTATAGGCAGGAGTAAAGGAGTATCCGTAATATATCATGGCATAATCCTGGCGGGTGAGTAGGCTATCATTTTCCTCAAAACGTTGCATGAGTTTCTGAAATTCCGTACTATGGTCGGTTACATATTCCTTGATGGCAGAATAATCTACGTTCAATATCTCTTGTGCGGAACAGTACATCTGAAGACTAAGTATACTTATAAAGAAGAGAGTTATGAGTTTTTTCATGGCAGTATTTTTTAGGATATTATGATTTACAAAAATACCATTCTTTTTCAGGATTCCAAATGTATAGGCATAAAAAAAGGAGCAACGCCTTGCTCCAACCTTTGTTAACCTTAAATCTAATACTATGAAAAACACAGTGCAAAGATACGGACTTCTGTGAAATCTGCAAATAATCCAAAGAAAAATCCATGTTATATAACATAGATTAAGAAAATTACTTCTTCACTTAACGGATATTCGGTATTTAATCGTTCATATAAAGAGTTTTTTTATCTTTGCATGCAATTTGAATTACTAATCTTTATTATAAGTATATGGAAAAGAAAAAATTGGGTCAATGGATGTTATTGGCTGTTGTTTGTTTGAGTTTCTCGGTAGGAGAGATCTATGCACAGAAACATGAGTTCGCTGACTTTAAACGTTATGCGAAAGAGAATGCAACACTTGCGCAACCTGTGAAGAAAGAAAAAAGAGTTGTTTTTATGGGCAATTCCATTACGGAAGGATGGGTGAGGACGCATCCTGACTTTTTCAAAACGAATGGATATATTGGCCGTGGTATCAGCGGACAGACTTCCTATCAGTTTTTACTTCGTTTTCGGGAAGATGTGATAAATCTTGCTCCGGCATTGGTTGTCATTAATGCGGGAACAAATGACGTGGCTGAAAATACAGGTCCGTATAATGAAGATTATACATTCGGAAATATTGCATCTATGGCAGAGTTAGCGAAAGCAAATAAAATAAAGGTGATTCTGACTTCAGTGCTGCCGGCTGCTGAATTTCCATGGAGACGGGAGATCAAGGATGCTCCTCAAAAGATTCAGTCACTGAATGCCCGTATAGAAGCTTATGCCAAGGCTAACAAAATTCCGTTTGTGAACTATTATCAGCCGATGGTAGTTGGCGAGAACAAGGCTTTGAATCCTCAATATACAAAAGATGGAGTACATCCGACAGGTGAGGGATATGAAGTCATGGAAACATTGATCAAACAAGCTATTGAAAAGGCACTTTAGTGAATGAATTAGTCAATAGAATATATAAAAAAATGCCTCTTGAAAAGAAATTAAGAGGCATTTTTTCTTGCTCTTAGGTTGTGGAAAAGACTAGAAAAGTGTCATAATCTCATTCCAACTATTTACTCGCTTATAATCTGTTATAAAAATATTATGCGGTTGGGTGAAAATATATTTTTCACCATCAAAAATTCTGAGATTTTTGGGATGATCGTCAATCATTATATCTCCTTTGATACTGTCTTTGCGTCCGCAAAATATCATTTGCTCCCATGTGATGAAAGGGAAATGTTTGTTGAGCCATTCTTGTTTTTCTGTTAGACTTTGCGGATATTCGGTGGCTGAAGACTATACTATAGCTTCTTTGGGGGGATATCGATTATTTGGTTACTGAAGATTCCAAAGTAGAGTCTATTATGGAACATTGGCCAAGGCATTCGTATATTATTTTATAGAATTGAAAAAGCTTAGATAACGTATGGACATAAAAAAAGGAGCAACGCCTTGCTCCAACCTTTGTTAACCTTAAATCTAATACTATGAAAAACACAGTGCAAAGATACGGACTTCTGTGATATTAGCAAATTATTCATCCTTAATAGGTGTTTTTATAACACTAATTAGCAAAAGTGCGGGTTTGTTATAGATTTATTGATATTTATGAGCCGTTTATCCCCATTTTTCTTTCATCAAATCTTCCAGTTTTAATAATTCGTTCCGATATTGGGCGGCTTCGATAAATTCCAGCTTTTTGGCAGCTTCCTGCATTAATTTACGGGTACGTTCTATGCTCTTCTCCATTTGTGCTTTACTCATGTATTGTACAACAGGGTCGGCTGCAATATTAGGAGAGGAAGGTTCCACGTAAGCATGTTTTTCCTTCAACATTTCATCGGCTTCCGAGCCGGCATTGCCAAATACAGACAAGTTTCTGGCCTTCTTGATCTGCTGTGGAGTGATACCGTTTGCTTCATTGTAAGCCAGCTGTTTCTCACGTCGACGATTTGTTTCATCGATCGTAAGCCGCATGCTGTCCGTTATTTTATCAGCATACATAATCACTTTTCCGTTTACGTTACGGGCGGCACGTCCTGCTGTCTGGGTCAATGACCGATGGGACCGGAGGAATCCTTCCTTATCGGCATCAAGGATAGCGACAAGAGATACTTCCGGCAAGTCAAGTCCTTCACGGAGCAGATTGACGCCAATAAGTACATCGTAAACACCTTGTCGCAGGTCATCCATGATCTTCACACGTTCTAACGTATCTACATCGCTGTGAATATAGTTGCATCTTACATTATTATTGAGAAGATATTCGGTCAACTCTTCCGCCATACGTTTAGTAAGTGTTGTGACAAGTACCCGTTCTTCTTTTTCGATGCGGAGCTGAATCTCTTCCATCAGGTCGTCAATCTGGTTGAGGCTCGGTCGCACTTCGATGACAGGATCAAGCAGGCCGGTAGGACGGATAACCTGTTCTACAACGATTCCTTCCGATTGTATCAGTTCATATTCCGCCGGTGTGGCACTGACATAAATCACTTGCTTTGTCATCTCTTCAAACTCTTCAAACTTCAGAGGACGATTGTCCATGGCAGCAGGCAATCGGAAGCCGTATTCTACCAGATTGATTTTACGGGCACGGTCGCCTCCGTACATTGCGCGGACCTGCGGTATGCTTACATGGCTTTCGTCAATAACCAGTAAAAAGTCGTCCGGGAAGAAGTCGAGAAGACAATAAGGACGTGTGCCGGCAGCACGGCCATCGAAATAACGGGAATAGTTCTCGATACCGGAACAATGTCCTAATTCCCGGATCATTTCCATGTCGTAGGTCACCCGTTCGTACAGTCGTTTGGCTTCATATTCTTTACCGATAGATTCGAAGAATGCTACTTGCTTGGTTAAATCATCTTCTATCTCATGAATAGCGCGAAGAGTAGCCTCTTTGGTGGTCATGAATAGGTTGGCGGGATAAATCTTATAAGCTTCGAAAGGGGCGGTAGTCATGCCGGTAATCGGGTCCACTTCTTCTATGCCATCAATTTCATCCCCCCAGAAAGTGACGCGAAGCAAGGTGTCCGAATAAGCGAGATAAATATCTACCGTATCTCCTTTTACGCGGAAGTTGCCTCGATTCAGTTCAATATCGTTACGGACATACAGGCTATCTACAAGACGACGCAGGAAAACATTGCGGTCGAGCATCCGGCCCCGTTCAATTTCAATTACATTTTTATAGAAATCCGACGGGTTTCCCATACCATAGATACAGGAAACAGAGGATACGACTACTACATCTTTCCGACCGGATAACAGAGAAGAGGTAGCAGCAAGACGCAGTTTGTCAATCTCGTCATTAATGGCAAGATCCTTTTCTATATAAGTGTCTGAATTCGGCAGATAGGCTTCCGGCTGGTAATAGTCATAATATGAAACGTAGTATTCTACGGCGTTATTAGGGAAGAATCCCTTGAACTCACTGTATAGCTGCGCTGCCAGTGTTTTATTATGGCTCAATATCAACGTAGGTTTGTTGATGTTGGCGATCACATTGGCGATGGTGAATGTTTTTCCCGACCCGGTAACTCCCAATAATGTCTGTGCAGGAACTCCCTGAAGTACCCCTTCAGTGAGCTGAGCGATGGCTTCCGGTTGGTCCCCGGTAGGTTTGTAAGCTGATGTTAGTTCAAAATTCATAGTTAAATCCTAAAAAGTGGAGCAATATTCGGCAAAATAATTGAGATTACAAATCATTTTTCCAAATAAATCCTTTACTTTGCAACATATTAATATCATGAAACAGATTCATACAACTAATAATACCAAGAGAACATGATTTGGAATGAGACCATTGAGTGTATGGACCGCGAAAGTCTTCGCAAGATTCAAAGCATACGACTCAAGAAAATTGTGGATTACGTTTATCACAACACGCCTTTCTATCGGAAGAAAATGCAGGAAATGGGTATAACCCCGGATGATATCAATTCGATTGACGATATCGTGAAACTGCCGTTTACTACGAAACATGATTTAAGAGATAATTATCCTTTTGGACTTTGTGCTGTACCGATGAGCCAGATTGTGCGCATTCACGCTTCTTCCGGTACTACCGGAAAGCCGACAGTAGTGGGATACACCCGCAAAGACCTGTCATCATGGGCGGAATGTATATCACGTGCTTTTACTGCTTATGGAGCAGGCCGTTCAGATATATTTCAGGTTTCTTATGGATATGGACTTTTTACCGGTGGGTTAGGAGCACATGCCGGAGCTGAGAATATTGGAGCGTCTGTGATTCCGATGTCCAGTGGTAATACAGAGAAACAGATCACATTAATGCATGATTTTGGATCAACTGTTCTTTGCTGTACTCCTTCGTATGCGCTTTATCTGGCGGATGCCATTAAAGATTCCGGTTATCCGCGTGAAGAGTTCCAGCTGAAAGTGGGAGCTTTCGGTGCAGAGCCCTGGACAGAGAATATGCGTCATGAAATCGAAGATAAGCTCGGTATCAAAGCATATGATATCTACGGATTGAGTGAAATAGCCGGGCCGGGTGTCGGTTATGAGTGTGAATGCCAGCATGGCACGCACTTGAATGAAGATCATTATTTCCCGGAAATTATAGATCCGAATACATTGTTGCCGATAGAACCCGGGCAGACGGGGGAACTGGTGTTTACTCATCTGACAAAGGAAGGAATGCCATTGCTCCGTTACCGTACGCGTGATTTGACAGCGTTGCATTATGATAAATGTTCCTGCGGGCGTACATTGGTTCGTATGGATCGTATTTTGGGACGTAGTGACGATATGCTGATTATCCGTGGTGTGAATGTATTCCCGACTCAGATAGAGTCTGTTATACTTGAGATGGAAGAGTTCGAACCACATTATTTGTTAATAGTGGACCGTGAAAACAATACCGATACCATGGAACTTCAGGTAGAAGTGCGTCCGAATTTCTATTCGGATGAGATAAACCGCATGCTGGCGTTGAAGAAGAAGCTGGCAGGTCGTCTGCAAAGTGTGCTTGGTCTGGGAGTGAATGTAAAGCTGGTAGAGCCGCGTAGCATTGAACGTAGCGTGGGCAAAGCAAAACGAGTGATTGACAACAGAAAAATTTGAAATAGATATTAAGTAATAGGTATTAAGTATTATCGTAGCTGTAAATGGAATCCGCATGGCTGATATTTAATACATATTACCTAATACCTGTATTTAAAACTTAAAACTTTACGATAATGGTAGCAAAACAACTCTCTATCTTTTTGGAAAACAAGTCCGGCCGTTTGACGGAAGTGACTGAAGTGCTGGCAAAAGAGAATATCAATCTTTCTGCCTTGTGCATCGCCGAAAATGCTGATTTTGGCATTTTGCGTGGAATTGTATCCGATCCGGATAAAGCATATAAAGCATTGAAAGATAATCATTTTGCTGTGAATATAACAGATGTAGTTGGTATTAGCTGTCCGAATGTGCCGGGAGCTTTGGCAAAAGTGCTGGGATTCTTGTCGGCAGAGGGCGTCTTTATCGAATACATGTATTCATTTGCCAATAATAATGTGGCAAATGTTGTGATTCGCCCCAGCAATATGGATAAGTGTATTGAAGTACTGAAAGAAAAGAAAGTCGATCTGTTGGCTGCGAGCGAATTGTATAAGCTGTAACCGGGTGACTGACAATACAAGCGGACGGTGAACGAGGAACAGTAGGGCTGATGTATGAGCATGGCACTACTTGTTTGTCGTTCACCGTTTATTATTGACTGTTGGCAGCTTCCCGTTCGACGTCATTTTTTCTCTTTTCGTCGATGTTTAACGCCTTTTATGTATTAAAAAACATAGATTAATTGGTTAATTCCCCGCGAATAAGTAACTTTGCGCAATATTTTTTAAAAGGATGAAGAAAAATATCATTATAACTTTGCTCGCAGCAGCCTCTCTGACATCGTGTGGAGAGTACAACAAATTGCTGAAAAGTACCGATTACGAATACAAGTACGAGGCCGCCAAAAACTATTTTGCAAAAGGGCAGTATAACCGCTCAGCTACCCTGCTGAACGAATTGATTACAATCCTTAAAGGAACCGATAAGGCGGAGGAGTCTCTGTATATGTTGGGTATGAGTTACTATAATCAGAAAGATTATCAGACAGCTGCCCAGACATTTATCACCTATTTCAACACTTATCCTCGTGGGACTTTCACTGAACTGGCACGTTTCCATGCAGGTAAATCCCTGTTCCTGGATACTCCGGAACCACGTTTGGATCAATCAAGCACTTATCAGGCTATCCAGCAACTGCAGATGTTCATGGAGTATTTCCCGAACAGTACCAAGAAGCAGGAAGCGCAAGATATGATTTTTGCTTTGCAGGATAAGCTGGTGTTGAAAGAACTCTATTCAGCGAAGTTGTATTATAATCTGGGCAACTATCTGGGAAATAACTATGAGTCATGTGTAATTACAGCCCAGAATGCACTCAAAGATTATCCCTATACAGATTATCGCGAAGAACTTTCTATCTTGATTCTGCGTGCCAGACATGAAATGGCCATTTATAGTGTAGAAGATAAGAAGATGGATCGTTACCGTGAAACGGTAGATGAATATTATGCTTTTAAGAATGAATTTCCAGAAAGCAAATACCTGAAAGAGGCCGAAAAAATATTCAATGAATCACAGAAAGTAATTAAAGACTAAATTAAAATAGATTTATGGACTACAAAAAAACGAATGCTCCTGCTACGACAGTAACCCGTGATATGATGGAACTCTGTGCTGACACAGGGAATGTTTATGAAACTGTTGCCATTATTGGTAAGCGTGCTAATCAGATTAGTGTGGAAATTAAAAACGATCTTTCTAAGAAATTAGCAGAGTTTGCTTCTTACAATGATAATCTGGAAGAAGTATTCGAAAATAGAGAGCAGATTGAAATTTCTCGTTATTATGAGAAACTTCCGAAACCTGACTTGATTGCTACACAGGAATACATCGAAGGGAAAATTTATTATAGAAATCCGGCTAAGGAGAAAGAAAAACTTCAGTAATTTATTTTCTAACGAAAGAATTGATAGTCAAGTAGTAAGCGGGAAGTATTTTCCTATTCCTTATTGCTTGGCTATTATTGTTTAACTTAACTACTATAGAATATTTATGATTCAACGGATTCAAAGTTTGTACTTATTGATTGTTACAGCGTTGCTGATCGCAGCAATGTGTTTGCCAATGGGATATTTTATCGACACTACGGGAGAACATCCTTTTAAAGCTCTGGGAATAGATGTGAATGGAACTTTCCAGTCTACTTGGGGGATATTTGGTATTCTGATGCTGAGTGCCCTGGTAGCTTTTGCGACTATTTTTCTGTATAAGAACCGCATGTTACAGATTCGCATGTCGATCTTCAATAGTTTGTTGCTGGTAGGTTATTATATTGCCTTTATTGCTTTCTATTTTGCATTGAAGAGCGACGCTAATTTGTTCCGTATTGGTTGGGCACTTTGTTTGCCACTGGTATCCATTGTTCTGAACGTGCTGGCTATTCGTGCTATCGGACGTGATGAAGTGATGGTGAAGGCTGCAGACAGACTTCGGTAAGAGTATGAAGGAAGCTCCCGGCATAGGGAGTGGCTTTATAGAAATAAAAAAACAGGCGCGAACTTCGCGCCTGTTTTTTTATTTCTACTATCTTTTACTTTTTCAGATCGAATAGATAAGTGAATTTCACCGTGATTGTGCCATGAGCTGCACGAGAGAAATAGTCTTTTTTCGTTGTACTGTAAAAGTCGGACAATGCAAAATAATAACGTCCTTCGAGCAGGAAGCTGCCGGCTTTCTTGGTTCTGAATTCTATTCCACCACCACCGGCTATACCGTAATCGAATTTGTTTTGGATTTTATCACCGTAAACAGCTTTTTGCGTGTCTGTCAGTTTATTCATATCTATATTCTCCATACTTTCAGATTCGCCGATCAAGAGTCCGATCTGCGGACCGGCGTTGACAAAGAATTGCAATCCTCTTTCTTTTCCGAATGCCAGATGCGCCAGGAAAGGGATATCGATATAAGTCATTTTCCGTGTGTATGAGCGGGTAGGATCTTCCACTGTCTGTCCGTTTGCATCCATAATTTCGAATAGCTCATCCCAGCCACGTTGTGAGATGTTTAACTCCACTTGCGCGCCACAGATCATCGTAAAATATTTTTCGGAAATATAACGTGCTGTCAACCCTCCGGTGATACCCATTAATGAGTTTTGCTTGATTTTAGGAGTAAATGAAGCACTGTTTAAGTTGACACCCCCATTAAACCCGACAGAAAAATTCTGGCGTGGTTCGCCAATCTGGGCGGTGGCCGGAAGTGCAAGTCCCATTATCAGGGAAGCAGCGATCAGAACAGATTTTATCTTTATCATTTTTTGTATTATTCGAAGTCAAGTTTTACTAATTCAAAATTCTTCGTGAAATGGATGAAGAATACTTTCTTGTTGATGAATCCTCCCCAGTTGTTGACGCGTTCAAATTTGAATCCTGTCTGTATGGGAGTCAGATTCATTTTTGGCAAGTTGTTTTCCAGCTCCGAGCCATAGCGTGACAATCCTTTCAGAAAGAAGAAACCTGTATCAAAACCGAGCATTCCGTAGCTGGGATATTTGCTGACTAAATCTTTACTATACCATTTGTGGTAATTGTTGATGAACTGTATAGCAGCCGGAAACAATGTATTGGTGTAGAATGATGAATAGAAATAGGTATCCAGTTCAAAGAAACTTTCCAGATGATCCCGGGTGTACGTTTGCCATTCAGGATAACCGAACAGGCGGATATTCTGCTCCGGAGTGTCTCTGACCAATAGAATCAGCTGAGGAAGAATCTTGATCAGCATAACATTATTGCCTGAAGCCGGGATGAAAACATTTTCCTTGTCAGTGCGAAGAGCTTCCTTCAGCATATCTTTGGTAGCGTTTTCATTGACGGTTTTCATCGATATTCCCTTGTTTTTCAGCTCTTGTTTCATGCCACTTATAAACTCAGCCTTTTCTTTGTCTGCGCTGGTTGGCTCAATGAAAATGACGTTTGCATTCGGAAATTGGCGGGTAAAGTGTTCGTATACTTCTGAATACAAATAGGATTGTGGAGTATTAATCTGATAGATGGCGGGATTATTAAACACCTCTTCACCTTTCGAAGAGAAAGGGATGACTAACCGTATATCATTCTTTTTTGCAAAAGTAGATAAAGGTTTGATTTGCTGCTGGTGCATCGGGCCGAAAATGACATTCATACTCTTCATCTCATTCTTAGCCAGAATAGAATTTAATGTAGAAACATCTTTCCCACAGTCATATACATATAAATCAATGGAAGTGCCTGTACGTTTCAGGCTGTCTACTGCCATCAGGAAACCTTCATAATATTCCACCATCCGTTTGTCTTCCTGGAAAGGCAATAGCAAAGCGGCTTTGATAGTGGAAATTTCCTGAGGAGTTTCTTTACTCTTGCGGAAAAGTTCGTTGTTGCTGGGTGGAATAGCGTACGGGTCCTCTTTGGGAGTTGTCGGCTGCATCGTTATTGCGCCAGGATAGGGGATGCAAAGATATTGTCCTTTTTTCATTCCGTTTTTCAGTTCGGGATTGGCGGCAAGCAGTTCTTGCTCGCTGATTCCGTATTCGCGGCTTACGCTGAATACAGTTTCTTTGCGTTTCACCTTATGCATATCTTTGCATCTGGATTGTACAGGACCTTGGATAGCAGGTTTATCAACCGGTGTTTGTGCCGTTGCTGTTTCCGGTTCTTGCTCCAATGGGATGAGAATCACCTGACCGATACGGAAGTTTTCAGCGCTTAATCCCGGATTTGCTTCACAAATGGCTTTCGCAGATACATTATAGATTGTAGTCAGTTTATATAAAGTTTCTCCGGATTGAATCGTATGAAATGTTTCTCCTTTCTGGCTTTCTTTTCCTTTAGGGATTTTTATGGCCTGTCCGGCATAAATTTTCTCATCACATCCGGGATTCAAACGTATGATGTCGTTTGTTGTGACATTATACATCTTGGCGATTGAGTATAAACTCTGTCCTTTTTCGATGGTATGCAAGAAGTAAGATTGGTTCTCTTGTGCATAACTAATAGCGTATGAGGCGCTTATAAAAAACAAACATAAGAATATTCGGCTTATCGGTTTCATCAATTTATAACTATTGGTTCTTGAAATCAAGGAACAAAGGTACGAATAATGCCCTATATCTTCATAAGATTTGAGTTAAGAAAATAATATTGTGCTTTTTTAGGAGCATATTTCGGGCGGAAACATTAATTTTGTACCATTTATGAAGGATATGAATATGCAAGAAACAGAATATATTAATGTGTATGGTGCTCGTGTGCACAACTTGAAAGATATTGATGCTGAAATTCCCCGTAACAGTTTGACAGTGATTACCGGATTGAGTGGTAGTGGTAAATCTTCTTTGGCTTTCGATACGATATTTGCCGAGGGACAACGCCGTTATATCGAGACTTTTTCGGCCTATGCCCGCAACTTCCTGGGGAATCTGGAACGTCCGGATGTCGATAAAATAACTGGTTTGAGTCCGGTTATTTCCATTGAACAAAAGACGACGAATAAAAATCCCCGTTCCACTGTAGGAACAACAACGGAGATATACGATTATCTTCGTCTGCTTTATGCCCGTGCAGGTATTGCCTATTCGTACTTGTCGGGTGAGGAGATGGTGAAATATACGGAGGAACAGATTCTGGATCTGATTCTGAAAGATTATAAAGGAAAGAAGATATACTTGCTCGCACCATTGGTCCGCTCGCGTAAAGGACATTACAAAGAACTTTTCGAACAGGTACGCAAGAAAGGATATCTCTATGTACGGATAGATGGCGAACTGCGTGAAGTGACACATGGTATGAAGCTCGACCGTTACAAAAATCATGATATTGAGGTTGTAATAGATAAGCTGATTGTAGCTGATAAAGATGATAAACGGCTGAAACAGAGCGTGGCAACTGCGATGCGTCAAGGTGATGGCTTATTGATGATTCTCGATGCGCAAACAGAAAATATCCGCCATTACAGCAAGCGCCTGATGTGTCCGGTCACAGGATTGTCTTATCGGGAACCGGCTCCTCACAACTTCTCGTTCAACTCTCCGCAGGGAGCATGTCCGAAGTGTAAAGGATTGGGAGTCGTTAATCAGATCGATGTCGACAAGGTGATTCCCGACCGTGAACTTTCCATCTATGAAGGAGCCATAGCGCCTTTGGGAAAATACAAGAATGCGATGATTTTCTGGCAGATTGGTGCTTTGCTGGAGAAGTATGAGGCTACTTTAAAAACTCCGATGAAGGAATTGTCAGACGATGCGGTTGAAGAAATCCTGTATGGTTCTGACGATCGGATTAAGATCAAAAGTTCGTTGATAGGGACTTCTTCCGATTACTTTGTGACCTACGAGGGAGTCGTAAAATATATCCAGATGCTTCAGGAAAAAGATGCATCTGCTACAGCGCAGAAGTGGGCGGAACAGTTTGCACGGACCACTGTTTGTCCGGAATGTAAAGGTGCCCGGTTGAATAAAGAAGCATTACACTTCCGTATTCACGACAAGAACATCAATGAGCTGGCAAATATGGACATTAATGAGCTATATGACTGGCTGATGAATGTGGACCAGTTCCTGTCTGACAAACAGAAGAAAATCGCTGCCGAGATTCTGAAAGAGATTCGTACGCGTTTGAGATTCCTGCTGGATGTAGGGCTGGATTATCTGGCGCTGAATCGTAGTTCAGTCAGTCTGTCCGGTGGTGAAAGCCAGCGTATTCGTCTCGCTACACAGATTGGTTCCCAATTGGTGAATGTACTTTATATTCTGGATGAACCCAGTATCGGATTGCACCAGCGTGACAATCTGCGACTGATCCGTTCGTTGAAGGAGCTCCGTGATATGGGGAACTCTGTTATAGTAGTTGAACATGATAAAGATATGATGCTGGCTGCCGACTATGTGATTGATATGGGACCGAAAGCGGGACGTCTGGGCGGAGAAGTCGTTTTCTCCGGAACTCCGTCGGAAATGCTTAAAACCGAGACGATGACTTCGCAATATCTGAACGGAAAGATGAAAATAGAAATTCCGGTCAAGCGGAGAAAAGGGAATGGGAAGTCTATCTGGCTGAAAGGAGCGAAAGGAAATAATCTGAAGAATGTAGATGTTGAATTTCCGTTAGGTAAGTTGATTTGTGTGACAGGAGTATCCGGAAGCGGTAAGTCGACTTTGATTAATGAGACTTTGCAGCCGATTCTTTCACAGAAATTCTATCGTTCCTTGCAGGACCCCTTGGAATACGAGTCTATTGAAGGACTGGAAAATATAGATAAGGTAGTCGATGTGGATCAGTCTCCGATAGGACGTACTCCTCGCTCCAATCCGGCTACCTATACGGGTGTATTTTCAGATATCCGTAATTTGTTTGTAAGTCTTCCGGAAGCCAAGATCCGCGGTTATAAACCCGGTCGTTTCTCTTTCAATGTATCGGGCGGTCGTTGTGAAGCCTGTACGGGTAACGGATACAAGACGATTGAAATGAACTTCTTGCCGGATGTGTATGTACCTTGTGAAGTTTGCCATGGCAAACGCTATAATCGTGAAACGCTGGAAGTACGTTTCAAAGGAAAGTCCATTGCTGATGTGCTTGATATGACTATCAACCGTGCTGTCGAATTTTTTGAGAATGTTCCGCAGATTCTGAATAAGATAAAAGTCTTGCAGGATGTCGGTTTGGGCTATATTAAATTAGGACAGTCATCTACCACCCTTTCCGGTGGAGAGAGCCAGCGTGTGAAACTAGCGACAGAATTGTCCAAACGAGATACCGGTAAAACACTTTACATTCTTGACGAACCGACTACCGGCCTCCATTTCGAAGATATCCGTGTGTTGATGGGGGTACTTAATAAATTGGTGGATAAGGGCAATACCGTTATTGTAATCGAACATAACTTGGACGTTATCAAGATGGCGGATTATATCATAGACATGGGGCCTGAAGGTGGTAAGGGCGGGGGAGTACTCCTTAGCTACGGAACACCGGAAGAGGTTGCGAAGAGCCAGAAAGGTTATACTCCGAAGTTTCTTCGCGAGGAGTTAGGACTTTGATATTGAAGTATGAGTGCCGGCTTATGGGCTTTTGTCCGATAAGTCGGCATTTATCATATTCTTTAGTATATATTGCATACAAGATTAATAAAAGAAACAACAAAATGAAGATCAATAAGACGAATGCGGCGCGTTTGCTGGATAAAGCTAAAATAGCTTATGAATTGATTCCTTATGAGGTGGACGAAAATGATCTGAGTGCTATTCATGTAGCAGCCAATTTAGGCGAAAATATAGAGCAGGTATTTAAGACACTTGTTCTTCACGGTGACAAAAGCGGCTATTTTGTTTGCGTTATCCCGGGTGAACACGAAGTTGATTTGAAACTGGCGGCAAAGGCTTCCGGCAATAAAAAGTGCGATCTCATACCCGTGAAGGAACTTCTTCCGCTGACGGGATATATCCGGGGAGGTTGTTCGCCCATTGGAATGAAGAAGCATTTTCCTACTTATATTCATGACACTTGCCTGCATTTTCCGTATATTTATGTAAGTGCCGGTGTACGGGGGCTTCAGATAAAGCTTGCACCGGATGATTTAATCCGTGAATCGAGGGCAGAAATTTGCCGTTTATTTGAGGAATAAATCCAAAAAAGTATATATTTGCAGAATATATGTCATTAGAAAAATTATCAATCATTAATTAATAAATTTATATCTATGTTTGACAAACACCCTAAAGGACTGATAGCAGCCGCTTTAGCCAATCTAGGTGAACGCTTCGGCTTCTATACAATGATGGCAATCCTCGTGCTTTTCCTGCAAGCTAAGTTTGGAATGAATGGAAAAGAAGCAGGATTTATTTATTCAACTTTTTATTTCTCCATTTACATTCTTGCTTTGGTCGGAGGTATTATTGCCGATAAGACACGAAACTACAAAGGAACAATTTTCACGGGAATCGTGCTGATGGCAGTGGGGTACCTGTTGCTGGCTATTCCATCCAAGACTCCGGTAGACAATCAGACCTTTTATCTGGTGATCACTTGTGCCAGTTTGTTTGTGATTGCATTTGGTAACGGATTATTTAAAGGAAATCTGCAGGCTCTGGTAGGGCAGATGTATGATAATCCCCAATATGCAAGTATGCGTGATTCCGGTTTCTCCTTATTCTATATGTTCATTAATATCGGTGCCATTTTTGCTCCGTTTGCAGCGGTAGGTGTACGTAACTGGTGGTTATCTACTTTCGGTTACAATTATGATGCCGATCTTCCTGCATTATGTCATGGTCATTTGGCTGGTACGCTGTCACCCGAAGCTACCGAAACATATCATACATTGGTAGAGAAAGCCTCCAATGTCCCGGTACAGGATTATACAGCATTTGCATCTGATTATTTGAATGTCTTTACCACAGGTTTCCATTATGCGTTTGGAGTGGCTATCATCGCGATGGTCATTTCTTTGACGATCTATTTGCTGAATAAGAGAAACTTCCCGGATCCCAGCAAGAAGGCAGCTGCTTCTTCCTCCTCTTCGTCTGCTACTGTAGAAATGAGTATTCAGGAAGTAAAACAACGTATGTACGCTCTCTTTGCAGTATTCGGAGTCGTTATCTTCTTCTGGTTCTCTTTCCACCAGAACGGTTTGACATTGACTTACTTTGCAAAAGAATACACTGACCTCAATTTGTTTGGCATGCCTATTTCCGCAGAGTTGTTCCAATCACTGAATCCATTCTTCGTTGTCTTCCTGACTCCTGTGATCATGGCAATCTTTGCCAGTCAGCGCAGACGTGGAAAAGAACCTTCTACTCCTAAAAAGATTGCGATTGGTATGGGTATTGCGGCATTAGCCTTTATCGTAATGGCTGTCGGCTCTTATTTTGCCAATCTGCCTTTGCACAAGGATATTATTGCTGTAGGTACTTCACCGGTGAAAGTGACTCCGTTCCTGTTGATGCTGACTTATCTGATTCTGACGGTAGCTGAGTTGTACATTTCCCCGTTGGGAATTTCGTTTGTGTCTAAAGTGGCTCCTCCGAAATACCAGGGTATCATGCAGGGAGGATGGCTAGGTGCAACTGCGCTTGGTAATCAGCTGCTGGTGATCGGTGCTATCCTATACGAATCAATTCCTATCTGGATGACATGGACTGTATTTGTTGTAGCTTGTACTATTTCAATGTTTACAATGATTTTCATGCTGAAATGGCTGGAACGCGTAGCGAAATAAGCTTGCGTCAGTAATACATAAAACGAATGCCCCGGAACGGATATTGTCATTCAATCCATGTTCCGGGGCATTTTGTATATAGCTTTATTTTTCAGATATCCAGTCCCATGATATAGTCATTCATGTAATATCCGTTGCCAATCGGAAAATCTCCTTCCCGCAACTTTCTCATTCCCATCCGTTCATAAAACAGTAAAGCTTTATTGTCACGGTTCACATTCAGCTCCATTAAGCAAGGTTCCGGATGTACTTCCTTTATATATTTGATAGCTTCTCTGAATAAAAAGCTGCCGCAGTGCGCGCCTTGAAAATAGGGGAGAACATAAATTTTCTGAAGATGGAATACATTTTCTTCCTGTTGTTGTACAGAGACGTAGCCGCAGGGCTCGCACTCTTCATACGCGATAAAATAAACATGGCCTTCTTCTTCCATTTGTTTCCGGATATTTTCGGGAGAGTACATCCAGTCCATCATATAATCCAGTTGTTCGGGAGATAAGATCTCTTTATAAGTAGCGGGAAATACTTCACCCGCCATTTGGTTGATCAGTCCGCAATCATCTGTGGTTGCTTTTCGAATAGTAAACATATGTATTTTCTTTTTTGTGGTTTTTTTGAGTTGCAAATATAGCGATTATTTCTTTTTATAATAAGGTGGTAACTTCTTAATGGTTTAATTATTATTAAATTATAGTACTTTGCAATGCAAGGTACTAAAGTAATGCATATATTTGTTCTGTCAAAAAGAAAAAGAACAATGAATGTAGACAATGTAAAATCTCAGATGAGAAAAGGCATGTTAGAGTATTGTATCATGCTTTTACTTCACAAAGAGCCGGCCTATGCTTCTGACATTATTCAGAAGTTGAAAGAGGCGCAGCTGATTGTGGTGGAGGGTACCTTATATCCATTGCTGACACGTTTGAAGAATGACGATTTGTTGAGTTATGAATGGGTAGAATCCACGCAAGGTCCACCTCGTAAGTACTATAAGCTTACAGAAAAAGGAGAAGCCTTTTTAGGCGAGCTAGAGCTGTCCTGGAAGGAGCTGAATGAAACAGTGAATCATATTGCTAGTAGATAATTCGATAAAGAAGAAATAATAATGAAAAAAACATTGACTGTAAATTTAGGAGGAACTGTCTATCATATAGATGATGATGCCTACCGTCTGTTGGACAACTATCTGGCCAACCTGAAACATTATTTTCGCAAACAGGAGGGAGCGGAAGAGATTGTGAATGATATCGAGATTCGTATTGCCGAGTTGTTTGCCGAGAAAGTGTCTGCAGGGAAGCAAGTCATTACCCTTGCCGATGTAGAGGAAATCATAGCCCGGGTAGGCAAGCCGGAGGACTTTGGTGTATCTGACGACGAATCTGAACCTCGTAAAAAGGAGCAGGCTGCTTCTGCCGGTCAGGGATATACACGGACTGCCACTACCCGTCGCTTGTTCCGTGATCCGGATAATAAACTGCTGGGAGGTGTGGCTTCGGGGCTGGCCGCTTATTTTGACTGGGATATAACGCTGGTACGCATCTTGATGATTGTCCTGTTGTTCGTTCCTTATTGTCCGATGATTATTCTTTATATTATAGGATGGATTATCATTCCCGAAGCACGTACGGCAGCCGAAAAACTGAGCATGCGTGGGGAAGCGGTGACCATTGAGAATATAGGTAAAACGGTGACAGACGGTTTTGAACGGGTTGCCGACGGAGTGAATAACTTTGTGAACTCAGATAAGCCACGCACCTTTCTACAGAAAGTAGGCGATGTATTTGTGACGATAGCTGCCATTATTCTCAAGATATTCCTGATTGCCCTTATCATTATTTGCTGCCCGATATTGTTCGTGCTAGCGGTGTTGATAGTGGCGTTGGTGTTTGTGGTGATTGCTGCACTCATTGGCGGAGGAGCTATACTTTATGAGATGCTTCCGGCTATCGACTGGACTCCTATAGCCACCGTATCTCCTATAATGACATTGCTGGGTACCATCTCAGGAATTGCCTTGATAGCTATTCCGTTAGGAGCCTTCCTGTATACCATTTTTCGTCAGTTGTTCCATTGGTCACCGATGGGAACCGGTCTGAAATGGTCTCTGTTTATCCTGTGGGTACTGGGGCTTGTCATCGTAATTATTAATTTGTCAGTTCTCGGATGGCAGTTGCCGTTGTATGGCCTGCACTGCTTTTAATGTAAGATTGTTCTATTAAAAAAGAATAATATTTATTCTTTTTCTGAGAAATGTACCCCGATAGTGTGTCCGGGGTACATTTTTTGTTTGTCTTTCTTTCTAAATCGAGATTTTTAATTAAGTTTGTAATAGCTTATTCAATAGATAAAGAAAATGGGTGAACATATATGTTTCAGGCGAAACGAACGTTTGGCTACCGTCAATCCTTATTGGAGAGGAAATCCGATGGTGCGCGGACGTTTTTTTAACAGGCAACACCGTTTCCGCCCCGGTATGGGAAGTGTGCTGAAATGGCGTCTGTCTCCCAATCCTCAGCGGAAAGAAAAGAAGACAGTGAAGTGGGACCCCAAAGTCTGCTATCTTCGTTCGCTGGATGCTGTGGTGGGAGATTCTTTAATATGGTTGGGGCATAATTCTTTCTTTCTTCAGCTGGCAGGTAAAAGAATCATGTTCGATCCGGTTTTCGGGAGCATCCCTTTTGTGAAGAGACAAAGTGAATTTCCTGCCAATCCCGACATTTTTACAGGAATTGATTACCTGCTCATTAGTCATGATCATTTTGACCACCTGGATAAACAGAGCATAACCCGTCTGCTGAATAACAATCCGCAAATGAAACTGTTTTGTGGGTTGGGAACCGGAGAATTGATACAAAGTTGGTTTCCGGAAATGAAGGTGATTGAGGCCGGCTGGTATCAGCAACTGGAAGATGAAGAACTGAAAATAACGTTTTTGCCGGCACAGCACTGGAGCAAACGTTCCGTGCGTGACGGAGGGCAGCGGTTGTGGGGCGCTTTCATGTTGCAGGGAAATGGTGTCTCTCTTTATTATAGTGGAGATACAGGATATTCTAGCCATTTCCGGGAAATCCCGGAACTGTTCGGAGCTCCGGATTATGCTTTGCTGGGTATCGGCGCGTATAAACCCCGCTGGTTCATGCGTCCCAATCATATCTCTCCTTATGAATCACTGACTGCCTCCGAAGAGATGCGGGCAGGAATTACCATTCCGATGCATTATGGTACATTTGATTTATCAGACGAACCTTTGCATGATCCGCCTAAAGTATTTGCAGCAGAAGCAAAAAAAAGAAAGATCCGTGTGGAAATCCCTTATCTGGGAGAAATCGTAAAACTGAGTAAAAGAAAGTAATTATAAAATGAACTAAAGAGATGAAGAAGTTAGAAGTAAAAGACCTGAAAGAAAATTTCTTTGAGGCGATTGGTAAAGAATGGATGTTGGTTACTGCCGGTACAAAAGAGAAATTCAATACAATGACAGCCAGTTGGGGTGGTATTGGGTGGCTTTGGAATAAGCCTGTTGCTTTTGTTTTTATTCGTCCCGAACGATATACATACGAGTTTATAGAGAAAAGTGATTATCTGACGCTTTCCTTTTTGGGAGAAGCCAACAAAAAGGTCCATGCAATTTGTGGCTCAAAATCCGGTCGTGATATGGACAAAGTGAAAGCAACCGGACTGAAACCTGTATTTACAGAACAGGGCAATGTGTTTTTTGAACAAGCCCGCCTGATTTTGGAATGCAAAAAACTTTATGCGGACAATATTAAACCGGATTGCTTCCTCGATAAGGAATCTATAGAAAAATGGTATGGCGGTGCTCATGGAGGTTTCCATAAGATGTATATAGTAGAAATTGAAAATATTTGGGAGGGAGATTAATTCTCCCTTTTTTTATTTTTTATCGGTAAAACTTTGACAAGTGATATAAATATTATACATTTGCCCTAAACTAAACTATTGTAACACAATTAAAACTAAGCGTTATGAAAACAAAAATGTTCTTTCTTGCAGGTATCTGTGCTATACTTGCAGCTTGTAGTAGTGATAATGAAGATGTGTCTCCAAAATCTGTATTATTGAAAGTGGTTTCCTGTGACTTTGTGCAGGAGGATGCGGATAAAATAATCCCAGTAGAAGGTGAAGCTTTTAGAGTATGGTCTGCAATAAACGGAGTAAGTACTCCTGCTTTAATTGAATATGATTGGGAAGATGCTGGTGAATATTCTTCATTATTTGTTTTATCCGAAGGAGAAATGCCAAAGGCTGATAATTTAGGGTTATTAGAAGTAACTATTCCGACACTTAAAAAAGATGGAACTTTTTCTGATACCGGACTCTCGGTTCCTATCTTTATGGGATACACTTGGGAATATAATGAAGGAGTAAAGACTCCAACGCATGTTGAATTTACACTTCCTGAGTATTCAAAAGCTAAAGTGTTTGCTCAAAGATCTGGCTATGAATGTAATATGACTTTCTATTTAGTTTTGGAAAATATAAATACAGGAGAAACTATTAATCTAAAAGGCAGGTGGAAAGGAGTACAGATGATGAATAGAACATTGACTCCTTCTGTGTCAAAAATGGATTGAATGATTTATCAGTAAATGCAGAAGGCTCTGAACTCAATATTAACTGAGATCAGAGCCTTCATTATTTGTCTTATATCAGAGATTTATTTTGTAGGAGTCTTCAGCCATTTATCCAGCCACTCAAAGAAAGTGCGTTGCCACAAGACACCATTCTGCGGTTTCAGTACCCAATGGTTCTCGTCCGGATAAATCAGTAACTCGGCAGGTACACCACGCATTACAGCGGCATCAAATGCAGCCATAGCCTGATTAGCCAGAATACGGAAATCTTTCTCTCCATGAATACAGAGAATCGGAGTATCCCATTTATCTACGAATAGGTGAGGGGAGTTGGCGAAAGTGCGCTGTGCTACCGGATTTTGTTTTTCCCAGTATGCGCCACCCATATCCCAGTTGGCAAACCATTTTTCTTCTGTTTCCAGATATTGCATTTCCATATTGAAGATTCCGTCGTGAGCGATAAAGGCTTTGAAGCGTTTGTCATGATGACCGGCTAACCAATATACGGAGAATCCTCCGAAACTAGCGCCAACACATCCCAGACGGTCTTTATCTACATACGATTCTTTAGCCATCTCATCGATAGCAGTGAAGTAGTCTTTCATACACTGACCGCCATAATCACCGCTAATCTGTTCATTCCATTCCACTCCGAATCCCGGCAGTCCGCGACGGTTCGGGGCTACAATGATATAGTCGTTGGCAGCCATAATCTGGAAATTCCAACGATAAGACCAGAACTGGCTTACCGGACTCTGAGGGCCACCTTCGCAGAACAATAGTGTCGGATATTTCTTATTCGGATCGAACTGGGGAGGATAGATTACCCATGTCAGCATATCCTTGCCATCCGTCGTTTTCATCCAACGACCTTCTACCTTGCCCATTTCCAACTGATCATAGATATGCTTATTCTCCTGCGTCAATTGAGTAGCAGAACCATCCAGTGCTACGGCATAGATTTCGTCGCCCATGCTCATAGAATGACGTTTGGCAATTAGTTTGTCGCCAAAGAGCGCTACCCCTTCGTAATCATACATTCCCGAAGTGATCGCTTTCACAGAGTCATTTGTCAGGTCAAGAGAGTAAATCTGAGTTTCTCCATGCCACACACCTGTAAAATAGATTGTCTTGGCATCATTTCCCCAGATAAACGCATCTACATTAGACTCAAATGCCTTGCTGACAAAACGTTTCTCACCGGTTTCCAGATTCATGATAAACAAGCGGTTCAGATCAGCTTCGTAACCGTCACGCTCCATGCTTTGCCATGCAATATACTTGCCATCCGGAGAATATTGCGGGTTGGTGTCATATCCCTTGTTTTCTTCGGTGATATTATCCGTTTTCTTTGTATTCAGATCATACACATAAATATCCGAATTGGTAGAAATCGCATATTCCAGCCCCGTTTTTTTACGACAGGTATAAGCCACTTTGTCCGAAGTCACATTCCATGCCAGTTGTTCAATACCGCCCCAAGGCTTCATCGGACTTTCGTATGGTTCTCCTTCCAGTATATCTACGATATTGGAAATACCGTTGCCGTCAAAATCGGCCACAAAAGGATGTGGTGCAGTGGTCACCCACTCATCCCAGTGTTTATACATCAGATCGGTGATGATAATACCGGTAGCTTTCGGCAGATCCGGATGCTTGTCGGCAGTACTTTCTTTGGTTTTCACTTGCGATATAAACAGTAGTTTCTTGCCGTCCGGTGAGATTGAATAACCTTCAATGTCTCCGTCGTAGTTGGTCAGTTGTTTGCGACCGCTACCGTCCGGGTTCATCTCATACAACTGGCTGCTTCCGTTGTCGTTGCTCAGGAAAGCCAGCTTCGTTCCTCCTTTGATCCAGGTCACTTCATTTTCCTGATAAGGAGTGCGGGTGATCTGCCGGTTGTCGCTGCCGTCCGCGTTCATGACGAAAACTTCGCGATTACTCTTGTTTTCCGGTACACTGTAGTATGCTACCGTATACGCAATTTTCTTTCCGTCGGGCGATACCGCCAATCCTCCGATACGTCCCATTGCCCAAAGAGCTTCAGGCGTCATGCGCTTCCCTTCGATCTTAATATCGGATTTTTCGATAAGCACCTGATCCGTTTTGCCTGCGTCTTTTGTTCCGCCGCAGGCAGCTAACAACATTGCTGCCGACATCATAAATAGATTTGCTTGTCTCATATTTTATAAAATGTTTATTTTCTTGCGAAGATAATGAAAAAAGAATTTAAATCTTCTTTTTCTGCCAGTTTCCTTTCTTCATATACCAGTAGCAGAAGAGAAGGATAAAAATACCATATACATGTTCCGTTGTCCAGGCGAATGCGATATCCATTTTCAAGTAAAGAATAAAGTATGTGGCGTAAGCTACATAAATTGCCAGTACACAGAGTTCCATAGCCAGTGCCGTGCGGGTATTTCCTGTTCCCGATACTGACTGGAAATAAACGTTGGCCGGCACCAATAACAGATAGGCTGAACAAAGCACCCATAGCGAAGGTATGGAGGCTGCCCTTAAATCGGGCATGTCCGTGTAAATGCGCAAAATCAGGTCCGGGAACAAGCAGAAGAACACCAATATGGGCAGTACGAACACATATCCGATGCGGATATGCTGGTTGATCGTTCCCCGTACACAGTCTTTCTCTCCCGCACCAATCAGGTTGCTGACCAGTGAACCGCACGTGGCGGCAAAAGCCATGGACACCATGAATGGAATTCCCGATACATTCCGGATGATGTTGGCGATAGCCAGCGAACGCTCTCCCAAATGCTCTACAAACAGGAAGAACATAAACCAAGTGGACAGAGATACGAAATTCTGAATCATTGTCCATACGGAAACGTTGAGAATCCGCTTGAGAGTCCGGCTCTGGAATTTAGGCAGAATATTCAGCGCATACTTCTTGCAGTCGATCCGTTTCCATGTATAAATGATAAAGAAGATGGCGGAAACTAATTCGGCCAGTGAAGAACCGATAGCTGCACCGGCGATACCCAACTGCGGGAAACCGAATTTACCGAAAATCAGGATGTAGTTGAATACCACATTCGACAATACCATTACGATGGAGTTCAGCGTCAGTGTCTTAGTCTGTGTCGTGCCGACAAAGAAAGCACGGAACATCACTCCGACAAAGGAGAAGAAGAACCCGTAAACCCGCCAGTGGATATAGCTTTCGGCTGCATCATAAATGTGGTGGGACGAAATGATATTTTTCAGGATAAGCGGTGAAAAGACAATCGAAAGTGTAAATAAGACTGCGGCAATAGCCAGAAGAAAATAGACGCCCTGATAGAAAATCGGCCCGATTTCCTTGTAGTTCCCTTCTCCGTTACGACGGGCAATCAGGATTTGTGCTCCGATACTGAATCCGAAGGCCATCATGAAGATAGCCAGATAATATACACCTGCGATGGCAGATGCCCCTAATTCTATTTCCCCGACGCGTCCGAGGAATGCGGTATCCGTCATACCGATCATTTGCTCCATGATCAGACTGATCAGAATAGGGTAGGCGATCGTCCAGATTTGTTTATAAGTATATTTTGTCTTCATATTAAGTTTGTTTTTTAGAGAAAGAAAGCCGGACAAACCCCATTCGGTTGCCCGGCTTTCTCAGAATATATTTTCCGATAATTTCTTATCGTTTATTCTGTTTTTGCTGCTGTAATAATTCCTGTTGCTTTTGCATAGCTTCCAGTCGTGCAGCAAATCCGGTCTTTTTCATTTGTTTCGGGTCTTTCTTCTTAGCTTCCAGAATAGCCAGCAATTTTGTTTCGTCCGTAGTCTTACGCAACAAAATCATGGTTCCTACACTAATCAGTGTTGACACGAAATAGTAATAGTTCAATCCCGACGGATAATCGTTCAGTACGAACAAGAACATGATCGGCATCAGATACATCATCCATTTCATCGCCGCCATTTGCGGTTGCGCTCCTGTATCCTGCATTGTCATCGTATATTTGGTGTTCAGGATGTTGGTTACCGTCATCAGCAGGCAGAACAAGCTGAGATGGTTGCCCAGGAACGGAATATGGAACGGGAACGTGATGAACGCGTCGTAAGTAGACAAGTCATCCGCCCACAAGAAACTCTGCTGACGCAATTCGATAGCGCTCGGTACAAACATGAACAATGCCATCAAAATCGGAAACTGCAACAACATCGGCAGACAGCCGCCCATCGGGCTTACACCGTACTGGCTGTAAAGGCTCATCACCTCCTGTTGTTTCTTCATCGCATCTTCCTGCTTCGGATATTTCTTGTTGATCTCGTCGATTTTCGGTTTCAGTACACGCATCTTGGCAGAAGACATGTATGTTTTCCAGGTAGCAGGGTAAACCAGCACCTTCACCATAATCGTCAGAATCAACAGTACGATACCCATGCTCAAGCCCCAGCCTGACAGCCAGTCGAATACGTTGATCGTGATAAACTGGTTGATCCAGCGAATCAGCGGCCAGCCCAGATAGACCAGTCTGTTCAGTTCCCATTTCTCTGCACGTCCTTTGTCCAGTGCCTTCAGTGTCTTATAGTGGTTCGGGCCAAAGTAGAAATACATTTCCGTCGGTTGTTTGCCGCTCGGATCAAAGAAAGTACTCATTTCGGCAGAGTAATCTTTGATGTATCCGCTTCCTTGCTGTTCCATTCTTGACTTCACGGAAACCTTGTTGAAATCCTGATCTGCGATGAATACAGAAGAGAAGAACTGGTTTTTGAATGCAACCCAGTCGATCGCTGTATTACCCAGCTCCTTTTCGTCATCCTTGGCTGCCGACAGGTTATCTACATTGTCACCTTTTACTTTATAAGTCAGCTCTGAAAGGCGGTTTTCGTAAGTGAATCCCTTTTCGAGCTGGCGTGCGCGCTGTGTCCAGTCAATGTCTACATACTCCGTACTGGCCAGTTTACCTTCCATGCCTGTAGCTTTGATTTCAAAGTTCATCAGGTAGCTGTTGGGTTTCAGCGTATAGATAAAATCTATGTAGCTGGCATTGTCCGCAGCCAGGCGCATGGTGACGCTGCTATCTGTCTTGTTGACAGCCTCGAAGTAATAATCCTTCGTCTGGATGGCTCCTTGCTTGTTGTAGAAGTTGAAACTCATGGTAGCGTCATCGCCGTCGAACAGTACGACAGGAGTTGTCTTGTCCTGTCCTTTGTATTCTTTCAGCATTGCCGAATAAACCCGTCCGCCTTTCGTAGTGAAAGTTATTTCCGCTACGTCGTTCTGGATGCTGACTTTAGAGTCGGTTCCATGCATCGCGTTGAAGAACAGGGCAGAGGAATCTGCTGCAACCGCTGCACTTTTGTTTTCGTTGGCGAGTGCGGCTTCTGTTTTTGCTTTCAGCGCTTCCTGCTGCTGTTGCACCACGGCAATAGAATCGTAGTATTTCTTCTGTGCAGCTATCTGCTCCTCGCTCGGACGGCTCAGAAAACTGAATCCTACCAATAATATACCTATTAAAACGAGACCTGTAATGGTGTTTTTATCCATTCTTATTAATTATGAATTATAAATTTTTGAATAATAAATTGTCAATTGTCAACTGTCAATTATCAATTCTTCTCGTTCTCGATGGCTGCCTTCACGAAAGCCACAAACAACGGGTGCGGGTTCAATACCGTACTACTGTATTCCGGATGGAACTGTGTACCGATAAACCATTTCAATGCCGGGATTTCCACGATTTCTACCAGATCCGATTCGGGGTTGATACCCACGCATTTCATGCCGGCAGCTTCGTATCGGGCCTTATAGTCATTGTTGAACTCATAGCGGTGGCGGTGACGTTCCTGGATATGTTCTTCGCCATAAGCCTGAAATGCTTTCGAGCCTTTCTGAAGTACGCATTCGTAAGCGCCCAGACGCATTGTACCACCCATATTCGTAATCGCTTTCTGTTCTTCCATGATGTCGATCACGTTGTGCGGAGTCTTTTCATCCATTTCACGCGAGTCGGCATCGGCATATCCCAGTACGTTGCGGGCAAATTCGATAGCGATACATTGCATACCCAGACAGATACCGAAGGTCGGAATATCATGTGTACGTGTGTATTTGATGGCAACAAATTTGCCGTCGATGCCACGTTGACCGAATCCCGGGCCAATCATTACGCCTGCCATGCCTTTCAGTGCTTCGGCTACGTTTTCATCTGTCAGCTTTTCACTGTTTACAAAGTGAACTTCCACTTTGCGGTCGTTGTAAGTACCTGCCTGTGACAATGCTTCGCGAATAGACTTGTAAGCATCCTGCAAGTCATATTTTCCTACCAGTGCGATATTAATAGGTTCTTTCGTTTCAGCAGCATGACGGCGTTCCAGGAATTTACGCCACGGACCGAGTCCCGGAGTTTCTCCTACCGGCAGCCCCATCTTTTCGAGAATCGTGCTGTCCAGTCCCTGTGCCTGCATCAGAAGAGGTACTTCATAGATTGTTTCTGCGTCGATAGACTGTACGACAGCCTTATCGTCCACATTGCAGAATTGAGCCACTTTCTTGCGAAGTCCATCGCTCAGCGGGTGTTCGGCACGGAGCACCAATACGTCCGGCTGGATACCTACGCTCTGGAGTTCCTTGACAGAGTGCTGTGTCGGTTTCGTTTTCAGCTCTCCGGCAGCGGCAAGATAGGGAACATAGGTCAAGTGTACACATAAAGCGTTCTTGCCCAATTCCCATTTCAACTGGCGGATACTTTCGAGATAGGGGAGTGATTCGATATCACCTACCGTACCACCGATTTCGGTAATTACAAAATCGAATTTGTATTTGTTACCGAGCAATTTCACGTTCCGTTTGATTTCGTCCGTGATATGAGGAATCACCTGAATAGTCTTACCCAGATAATCTCCGCGGCGTTCTTTGTCAATAACACTTTTGTAGATACGTCCCGTAGTGATGTTATTGGCCTTCGTTGTCTGTATACCCAGGAAACGTTCGTAATGTCCCAAGTCGAGATCGGCTTCATGTCCGTCTACGGTAACATAGCATTCTCCATGCTCATACGGGTTCAATGTTCCCGGGTCGATGTTGATGTACGGGTCAAACTTTTGGATGGTTACATTATAACCTCTTGCTTGCAGCAATTTACCGATGGACGATGAGATGATCCCTTTTCCTAAAGAAGAGGCAACACCACCGGTGACGAAAATATACTTTGTTTCTCCCACAGCTATAACTGTTTTAATTATTTTTACTTTAGTAGTTTCTTACGAACTTAAAAAGCGCAAAATTATAAAAAAAAGAGGAAGAATGCAGACTTTCCCCTCTACAATTTTATTAAAAAATGCAATTTTGAAGGAATACTATGTTTTCTAAACAAAATAATGTAGATTTGCACCAAATTAGGAATATTATGAGAAGAGAGTTATTATCATTCGTAGTTTTTACTTCAACTTTATCTTTATCGCTTTCAGCACAGACCACCACCCAACCTTCTACAGTAGTGGCTGAAGCGAGGATTGTGAAGGCAGACACACTTTCGTCAGAACTTCAGAAGTATTTAATGCTTAAATTGAATATGTCCGGCGAAATTCCTAAACTGGATACCGTATCTATCTTATATAATAAGTATATCGGCCAGTTGGACTATCTGAATGACCCGTCTGTACCGCCGCGTTACATTCCGTCCGATCCCAATTATTTTCGTCTGTTTACTCCGCTGGCCTATTATTATGCTCCGATGGCGCAGTATTCGAAAGTGGACTGGAAACCGGTGCGATTTGATTCTCTGCCTGATCAACTGTCCAGGTTGACAGCGGAACTTCTTCCATATGATACTTTGGCATACACAAGGTCTGCACGTGCCAATGAGTCGGTCAATAAAGCATTGATGGATCTTTATCTCAATCATCCGGAACTGGTTGTCACTACTGAAAACCGGATCATGAGCCGTGACGTCTTCCGCCGTGACGTGAAACCGAAGATTTCTCCGAAGGCAACTGTCATCCATCTTTTCCAGCCGGAAGAAATGAGTAACAATGTGGGGAAGGCAAGTATGAAGATCAATCGCCCCAACTGGTGGGTTACCGGAGGTAACGGTTCTTTGCAGATCAGCCAGAACCACCTTTCGGACAACTGGTACAAAGGAGGTGAAAGCAACTTCGCCGGCCTGGCTACCTTGCAGCTTTATGCCAATTACAATGATAATGAGAAAGTCCTTTTCGAAAATCAGTTGGAGGCAAAATTGGGCATGACGTCTACTCCGTCGGATAAATTTCATGATTATCTGATCAATACCGACCAGTTCCGTCTTTACAATAAGTTAGGATTGCGGGCGTTGAAAAACTGGTATTATACTATTTCTTCTGAGTTTAAGACCCAGTTCTGTCACGGCTACAAAGCCAACAGCGAAGAACTTGTTTCCGCATTCCTGTCTCCGGCAGATTTGGCAGTCAGTATCGGTATGGACTACAAACTGAATAAGAAGAAATTCAATCTTTCAGTTTTTATCGGTCCACTGACCTATAACTTGCGATACATTGATAACGCGGAAGTAAACGAAACCAAATTCGGTCTGGAGAAAGGCAAATGCTCTAAAAATGACTTTGGTTCTCAGTTGCAGTCAACGTTCAACTGGAAAATCATTTCGGCTATTTCACTGGACTCCCGTCTGAACTATCTGACCAACTACGAATGGGTACGTGTAGAGTGGGAGAACACGTTCAACTTTGTTTTGAACCGTTATCTTTCTACTAAACTTTACATACATGCCCGTTTCGACGACAGCTCAAAACCAACCGTTGAAAATGGCAGTTTCTTTCAGTTGAAGGAATTACTGAGTTTCGGTATCAACTATAATTGGTAATATTCTATTCAGGCACGGATTACGCGGATTTCACGGTTTTAAGAATTAAGTAACTGAAAACCGTGTTAATCTGCGTAATCCGTGCCTGATTTTTATCCCTATGTCCTCAACGTCGAAATGATATACCTTCCCGGATTATCAATCTTCCCCCATTTGGTGGTAGACAATGTGATCCATATCTGTGTTCCCTTCTTTCCGTAATCCGACAGTTTGAGAATAGCTGTAACTTCCTTCTTGTTTGTCACTCCATGCTGTGCCAGGCTGTCCAAAAGTCCTTTCACGTTGTGCGTGCTTTTGTTATAAGCATAACCGGGGATTTCAATCGAAGGCGGAGCCGTATTGTCTTCTTCTTCCCCTGCTTTACTCTGCTTTCCTTTACTTTGTCCGGAAATGTCTGCAATTTCGGGTGAAATGTTTTCATTTTCCGGTTTCAATTCACTTTGTGCCGACGCATTGTCTGCATTTTCTGCATTACTTTCCTTTTCCTGTTTTCTGGTGTCATTGATCAGCAAGTAAGGCAAATCCTCTAATTTTCTTTTTCTGCGGCAGGTGGCATCTATCCAGATGCGCTGGATTTTGACAGAAGTCAATATCTGAAACTTTTCATAGCTTTCTTTGTCAAAGAATCCTTTGTCAAGCAAAATCTGAATAATTCCGTCCATCTCTTTTCCACTGAGTTCTCCTCCCAGTTTACGGGCAAAGATCAAAGATTGTTCCTCACCCCATGGAATATAATATCCTTCTTTGAATATTTTGCATAGAAGTTTGCATACGGCTCCGTCCACTCTGATACCATATTTGGCTTCAGCCAGTTCAATTGCATCTCTGTCGAAAAAGTTTACGGTAAGCGGGAAATAGTCTACGCTAAGATACGTTGTACTCATGTCGTCTAATGGTTTGTTTTAAGTTTATACAATAGGTTTCCAATCCAGAAAATTCTCAATCTGAAAGGTTCTCCATCCTTTCTCTTCCATGCACCAGAAAATGAAAGTACTGTGTACCTGTGTCATGTCATAAGAGTGGTGAAAGTCTCGGTTGTAAGAAATGAGAGTTCCTGTAACCAGTTGAAAGTTGCCGTTCTGTCTGTAATACGCAATGATAGCATGTCCATATTGCATATGATCTGCCAGCGACTTCACTTTTTCGGCTATTCGTTCTGCAATTGTTTCCGAATAACCTTTCTCTGATACGATACGTCTTTTCCATACTTCTGTCAATCGATCTTTTTGTTCTTTCGTTTCTTTTGTGGCTGCTAGCCGTTTTTCTTTAGTCATTTCATTCTAATTTTGATTACTATTAAGTGTTATTATGTTTGAAGAAAAGGCGGACTATCTGTGAGATGCTTACACTATCGTATGATGATGCTTACACCATCCTGTATCTATAGTGACACTATCTTGTCATTATAGTGACACTATAATTTCTATCGGATAGTTCGTTCTTTTCTTCGTTTTAAAAACGGGGGCAAAATTATGAGTTGTTTTTTTTCGCTCCAATTATTCTTACTGTTTTTTGCTGTAATACTTAGACTTATAATGTTTTTTCTCTTCTTTTTCGCGATTTGCGATTTCTCTTGTCTTTTTGCTTAAACCATGTATTTCACTGAGTATACTGCTGTATTTCATTAATCTATACCCGTGATGCGTATTTACGTAAAATATTCTCCAGCCGGCAATGTAACTGGCCAGACCTGTTAAAGATTTTACAGAGAAACGAAACTCCTCATCTTCGTAAAAAGAGCGAAGGCAGGCTATAAAAAAGAATTTTTTCTCACCTGTAATTCCTTTTCTTCTTCTCACTTCATTGATGTCGATGATTTCGTCATCATCCTGATAATCAGTTTCAATGTTTTTCTTTTGTTGCGTGCCCACCGCATTTTTCAGGCTTTTCTTAGTTGTTGTCATAACGCTTAAATTAAATAAAATTAAGAAATAAAGGCGTTGAGATGGTAATTCCAAATTTTCGCCCTATAATTGTATATAAAATAACTAGTGATGCAAATGAATAAAAATGGATTTAGCCGATGTGGGGAACTATACATTGGCCTTTTACGGAAAGAAGGTCGTTTTTCTACGGCACATGTCTATCAAAATGCTCTTTTCTCTTTCAATAAGTTTTGTGGTAATACCAGCGTATCTTTCAGGCAAGTCACTCGTGACCGGCTGCGTCGTTACGGAGAGCATCTTTATGATTCTGGCTTGAAGCCGAATACGGTGTCTACTTATATGCGTATGCTTCGCAGCATCTATAATCGTGGAGTAGAGTCGGGTAGTGCGCCCTATATTCATGGT